>Ga0335397_10005560_pt1 | contig 16469 bp, 10 predicted proteins | sample MAT04_FD_205740 | JGI IMG/M metagenome (GOLD analysis project Ga0335397, IMG submission 205740) | Freshwater microbial communities from Lake Fryxell liftoff mats and glacier meltwater in Antarctica - MAT-04 (spades assembly) (version 2) ... | reverse complement strand
CACGATTTGAGAAGCCCATTAACAGGGATAATTGGAGCCGCTGACCATTTAAAAACGGATTTTGATAAAATGGAGCCCGACGATGTAAGAAAGTTACTTGAGCTAATTTATAAAGCGTCAAAAGAAGAATTAAGCATGTTGGACTATTTGGTGGAATGGGCAAGAATAAAATATGCAGCAGAGGCATTTTTTCCAATAAAAATTGAATTGGTAGAAAATATAAACAAAGTATTTCAAACCCTAAATGAAGTGGCCTCTTTAAACACAATAAATCTTCACCATGAAGTTGAAGAGAATACACAGGTTTTTGCGGATAAAAAAATGTTGCTTTCTGTACTCCAAAACATCGTTTCAAATGCAATAAAACATTCGCACAAAGGAGGAAAAATTACTATTACCGCTAAAACAAAAGTTGATAAGATTATTATTCAAATAAAAGATAGCGGCGTTGGAATGTCAAGGGAAATACAACAAAAAATCTTTACTCCGCAAATTGATTTTCTTACAGAAGCACGGAAACATAATAAAGGTGCCGGTATAGGTTTAATACTGGTAAAGGGGTTTTTGGAAAAAAATGGGGGAGAAATATGGGTTGAAAGTGAAGAAGGCGAAGGTTCCTCTTTTTATTTTACGTTGCCCCTGCACAAACCTTTGGATAAAATAGATATTGACGAGAATATTGATTTAAATAAAGAACTTTAAATGACTATCCGCAATCTGGTGCTAATATTTTAGAACCAGGCTTTTTAGCTTTTTTCACCAATTGTTGCAGCCTGCCTCTATGACGGTAGAGGTAGCACACTTAGCATTAATAATTTTATTCAGCCTTTTTCATTATTATTTTATATTTAGCATTAAGCTTACTAAATGGTGGATAATCATTAAACTTTAATAAGATGTAAGCTTTTTCGTTCAGCTAAGGTTTTTACTGCTGGCTAACGGGCAACAATGACCCCGCATATTCCAGTCAGGTTTATAAGCACTTTTGCTGATAGTTAATCAGTAAAAAATCTAACTCTCTACTTAAAACCACTGCATTACCCTGCTCCCCGTTTCCGGTGTTTTATCAGCCTTCCAAGTCGCAAGTGCAGGCTTGTACTTCGTCTTAACATTTTAAATACAAATACATTGTCATCTGCAATAAGCCCGTACAATGGTTAATTGGCGATAGTCAGGACTAACTTTACACACTTTATGGTTTTGCCCATTAAAAAGGTCAACTGCGGTTAATTTTTTTTTCAATCTAAGCAAAATGTTGTTTCAGAAATGCGCTATCTATCCGCCGCAAAATTTTAGTGCGCTGCATGGCTACCACTGCCAATAATAATTCATAATTCATATTCACCTCCTTCTTTCTGCCTGATACTTGAACGTCGGTGCCGCCTATTAATTGCAGGGCCCCATAGTTATAGTAATGGTGTAATTGGGTAAGACTGTTGACATGCGAACGGTGTACCCGTGGAAAGCTTGGGTCATGCAACAATTTTTCGTATTTGGCCAGCGTTTTTTACAAAAGAAAATTTTTGACGTGAGTAAACAAAATTTTGTTGGAGTTGCGCTCGGCTTCCAAGCAAACCACCTTTATAAGTAACACATATTGTACACCGTTAACGCCAGGCAGGGCTAATTACAGCAATTTAACGTTGAGCCTGGTAATGTAAGGGACGAAATGTTGATACAGTTCCTCGCCACCAGGGTAAAATCTTTTTTTGTTTAGTAGCGCTCCATTGCTTTTTTTAAATCTTCGCTATAAAGCAAAGTGCTAAAACGGATAGCCTGTATGTGTAGTCGTTAAAAGCAGCGATAAACACCACTTTATGATACCGTTTTTTACATTTGCCAGCAGGTCAAAGCCAACTTGCGGCAGAGCATAAATATTATTTAGGTTTGTTAAATAAAAAAGAAACAAATGAGTGAGATTCTATTGTGTATTGCCAGGCGTTAAAACACAGCATTTGTAGGTGAAGAATACATGCAAGGGCGTAAAAGTGGATGGATTTGTTTTAGGTGCATGAAGAAGAATTAAATTGATAAAACCTGGTTTAAATATGTCGGGGTACATGCCTACACAAGGTTAGGGATAGTAGGCCCCGGCAAAACGAGAGATACGTTTTATTAACATTTTGGGAAGCCGCAATAAATCTATGCCCTTGCCAACATTTATAAAGAGCAGCGTACCTTTTTTACCCGTAAACACTGAAACAAGCAAATGCGTTTGATTATTTAGACAAGATTTGAACAAGATTTGAACAAAGTTCTTATAGTATTGTATTAGCAATGGAAAATTGAAACTTATCAACCGGTAAGATTTAAGACGTAATTCTTTTTGTTCAGCAAATATAAATTGGGTTTAAAAGTAAAATTAAATTTATAGCAGCAATATTTAAAACATAAAAAAACATGGCATTAGTAGGCAAAAAAGCACCTTTATTTAGTGCAGGTGCAGTAATAAACGGCGAAGAAATAGTAGAAAACTTTGGTATTCAACAGTATATTGGTAATAAAAATGTGATCCTTTTCTTTTATCCAAAAGATTTCACGTTTGTGTGCCCAACAGAAATTCATGCATTTCAGGAAAAACTGGCTGAGTTTGAAAAAAGAGATACAGTTGTAATTGGCTGCTCTACAGACACTGAAGAAACGCACCTGGCATGGCTAACCACGCCAAAAGATAATGGTGGTATTGAAGGGGTAACATTTACCATTATAGCAGATACTGCAAAAATAATATCAATGAACTATGGTGTATTAGGTGGTGAATACGCATTTGATAATACAACAAGAACATGGTCATTTGCCGGCACTCCAATTGCTTATAGAGCAACTTTTTTAATTGATAAAACTGGTGTCATCAGGCACGAATCTGTAAACGATTTTCCGCTTGGCAGAAACGTAGAGGAGTACATTCGCCTGGTAGATGCACAATTGCATGTAGAAAAATACGGCGAGGTTTGCCCTGCAAACTGGGAAGAAGGTAAAGAGGCAATGACAGCAACCACAAAAGGTGTAGCAGAATATTTTTCAAAAAACTAAAGTGAAATAATGATAGAATTAGCAGAAGATAACCTGGAACAAATTATAGCAGAAAACAAAACGGTATTGGTACAATATTCAGCAGGTTGGTGCGGTAATTGCAGGTTGATGAAACCAAAATTTAAACGATTTGCTGCTGAGCAGCTTGATGCTGTTTTTGTAATTGCAGATGCAGAAAAGTTTCCGGGAAGCCGCAAACTGGCCAGTGTAAACAACCTTCCCACTTTTGCAAGTTTTAAAAATGGAGTTTTGCTTAGCCAGGTTCAAACAAATAAAGAAGAACAACTTAAAATGTTAATAGATGAAGCTACCTGTAATTAGGCAAATACAAAAAACCTGTACTGCCGCCGAAATAGAAGCCGCTATTAAAGTGTTGGAAAATACAGCAGAAGCCGCATCGCTTAAAGCCGAAGAAATAGATGTTATTGGAGAGTTGATATCTAACATGTGTGGTGCGTTAGATATACATGCGCTTATAGCAGATGGGATGCCTGAAAAAGATGCCGGTAACGCATTTATGAAAAAAGTGTTAGGGTCTATAGATAAATAATACAATATTTTGCTTTGAAAAAGGATGCCCAAAAATGCATCCTTTTTTTATATCTCACCATTTTATCCTCTTAGGGTGTCATTGTGTTTAGTCAACCTTAGTAAAATGTACCCCGGCAATAAAATCCTTAAACACTCCATTGACCGAAGAAAATTGGTATTAGACTTTTCGTTTTAACGGGGTAGCTTTTGTGCCACGGCAAAACGTATCAGATATATTGTAATGGTAACAATAGCCTAAATCAATATTTTGTAGGATCAAGCCCTAAATCTGCGCAGTTTTTATGAAAAAATAATCCCAACGGTTTTACGCCAGTATAATGTGACAAATTGTGTTAATAAAACGTAATCGAAATATTCCGGGGTTCCCTGCCCAACACAAAATCAATAATAGGAGCCGCCAGCGCCAAAAAAAATTCGTAAGCAGCTTTTTAAATTGGTTTGGGCTTTTTTAGTAGGTTTTTAAGTAAAACACTGCTACTTTTTTCATATTTATTTAATGTCGCTACATAATATTTACCCTGCTAAATCAGTACGCACTAAAAGGCAATTTTCATTAAACAAAAAACTATTTAGTTAACAATATGTTTACTATAAATTAAATTTTACATAACAATTTGTTAAAATAACAATAATAAGTTTGCAACATTAAAACTAAAAGTTTATGAAGCAAACAACACTAAAACTAACCAGGCTATTATTTGTGTTCGTAATAATGTGCCTTCCCCATTTTTTAAATGCACAAAATATTACGGTTAAAGGTAAAATTACCGACGACAATGGTGCACCGGTTGAAAGTGCCAACATTCTGGCAAAAGTATCTAAAAAAGCAGCCACCAGCAGGGCCGATGGTTCCTTTGAAATTGCTGTACCCAAAGGCGAAAAATTAACCATTAGTTTTATTGGTTCGCAAGACCAGCAGGTAACGGCGTCCGATGATTTTATGACTATTGAATTGGTTGCTGTAAGCAAGGAAATGAGCGAAGTGGTGGTAACTGCATTGGGCATTAAAAAAGATAAAAAAAGGTTAGGTTATGCTTTACAGGAAGTAAAAGGCGACCAGTTAACAACTGCCCGCGAAACCAATGTAGTAAACCAGCTTGCCGGTAAAGTAGCAGGCGTTACGGTAGTGGGTAGCAACTCGGGTATCGGTGGTTCGGCAAGGGTGTCTATTCGTGGCGAGCGCTCGGTTGATTTAAATAAAAATCAACCGCTGTATGTAATTGATGGAGTACCTGTAAGCAATGCCATTACGGGCGGTTCGGGCCGTGGTAATTTAGAAGTTGATTTTGGTAATGGTGCAGGGTTTATCAATCCCGACGACATTGAAAGCCTTACGGTTTTAAAAGGGCCTGCTGCCTCTGCATTGTATGGTTCACGTGCCGCCAACGGGGTCATCTTAATTAAAACCAAAGTTGGTAAAGCATCTAAAAAGGGCTTGGGTGTTGAAATCAATAGCAACCTTACACTTGAAAATGCATTAAAGCTTCCGGAGTATCAAACCGTATACGGCCAGGGTAACGGTAATGGTGGGCCCTTTGCTTTTACCAATGGTGGGGGTGCCGGACTTACGGATGGTACCGACGAAGGATGGGGACCTGCATTTAACGGTCAAAGTTATCCGCAATATAATTCGCCCCGTACTTTAAACGGGGTACTCATTCCCTTTACAGGTGGTGATTTAAATGCGCCAGCCGGCAGCATTATTACTGCCACACCCTGGGTTGCAGATAAAGATAATCTGAAAAATTTTTTACAAACCGGTGCTACTTTAACCAATAACGTGGCCCTTGTAGGTGCTAACGCCAATGGTGATTTTAGGTTAGGTTATACCAACCTTGATCAAAAAGGAATTGTTCCCAATACTGATTTAAAACGTACTACTTTCTCACTTTCCAGCAGCTATAATTTTTCTAAAAAATTATCTGTTCGTTCTTATGTTAGTTATATCAATGGTAATAGCAGCAACCGTCCTTCTATTAGTTATGGTACCGAAAGTATTATGTACCTGTTTAACTGCTGGTTACCTGCGTCTGTAAACGTGAGTGATATGCAACAACTTTGGATGCCGGGCGAAACAGCAAAGCGCCAGTATAACTGGAATTATAATTACCACGATAACCCGTACCTCACGCTTCAGCAAAATACCAATGGTCAATTTTACGACCGCTTAATTGGAAATATTTCTCTTAAATATGATTTTACTGACTGGTTAAATTTACAGGTGCGTACCGCTACCGATTGGAGCAATGAACGCAGGGAATACCGCAGGGCATTTAGTACCCAACGTTTTCCTTTTGGCGAATATAGGGAAGTGAAAATAGTAAACGAAGAGCGTAATTCCGACTTCTTGTTTTCAGTAAATAAAAGCATCAATAACGATTTTGCATTTACCGCAAACCTGGGCGGAAACCAGATGCGCCAAACATCCCGTTTTGCCGAAGATGTAGCCGGACAGTTAAACATAGCCGGTATTTATAGTCTTAATAATAGCCGTATACCATTGGTAGTAGAGCAAAATAATGTTGGTAAAAGAATCAATAGTTTGTATAGTGCGGCAGGTGTATCCTATAAAAATAGAATCTTTTTTGATGTTACTGGTCGCAATGACTGGAGCAGTGCATTAACTCTTCCGGAAGACTTGAAAGCATTTGGTAAACAAGACAATTCTTATTTCTATTCGTCCTTTGCATTAAGTGCAGTGTTAAGCGAAATGTTTGTATTGCCAACTGCTATTAGTTTTGCAAAATTACGTGCCAGTTACGCGCAGGTGGGTAACGATACCGATCCGTTTACTTACACACAAACATATAACCGCAGCGATCCGTTTGGTGCTGCCCAAATTTATGGTGAAACAAACAGGCTTAGTAACTTAAACCTGAAACCTGAAATCAGTTCCTCTGTTGAAGTAGGCGCGGATATCCGGTTCTTAAAAAACAAAATAGGGTTAGACGTTACTTACTATCAAAGTAAAACAGTTAACCAAATTTTAAATATTCCATTATCAGGCACTTCCGGCTACGACAGCCGTGTTATTAATGCAGGTTTGATCAAAAATTTTGGTGTAGAAGCGATCCTGAACATTAACGGTGCCAAAACCAAAAATTTTACCTGGAATACCGATATTAATTTTTCTGCAAACAGAAGTAAAGTGTTGGAATTGAGCGATGGCTTAACCAGTTATGTAATGGGTAGCCGCCGGGTAACCATTGAAGCGAGGGTAGGCGAAAGAATGGGCGACTTGTATGGTATTGGGTTTGCAAGGGTGCAAAGCACCAACCCGACTGCTCCTTATTACGATGCAAAAGGTGAGTTGACCGGTCAAATGGTATTTGATGCCAATGGCCGTCCAATTCGTACTACCAACCGTATTAAATTGGGTAACTACAACCCCGATTGGTTAATGGGCATCAGCAACAGGTTCAATTACAAAAACTTCAATTTTAGTTTCCTGTTTGATATCCGCTCGGGTGGCGAGTTGTATTCAGAAACACAAACCGTAGGCAGAGAAGGCGGTATTATTATGGAAACATTGGAAGGCCGTGCCACCGGTTACGATTTAACCCAGGCAGGTAATGGAGTGATTGGTGCAGGAGTGACTGCGTCAGCGGGAGGGTTTGTAAATAATACAAAAAAGGTAAGTGCAAGGGAATGGCATTCAGCATATACCGGTGGGCGTGGTATAGCAGAAGGCGTTATGTTTGACGCCTCTTTTGTGAAGTTGCGTGAATTGCAGTTTGGGTTTAATGTGCCTGTAAAATTGTTGACAAAACTTCCTTTTACAGCAATCAACATTTCATTGGTAGGCCGCAATCTTTGGGTTAATGATAATGTGCCACACGTTGATCCTGAAACCATGTCGTATAGTGGTGGAACTGCTTTGCCAGGTATAGAAAATATGGCCATTCCGTCAACACGTAGTTTTGGTGTTAACCTTAGTATTAAATTTTAATGATCAGTTATCAAAGGTGAATGGTGAATGGTCACCATTCACTATTCACCTTTGACTTTTTACTTTCGACGTTTCACTGTTCACCATTCACAGTTCACAGTTCACGTTTCACGTTTCACAGTTCACGTTTCATCATTCCCTTTCCCCATTCATTTTACAAAACATAATTTATGAAATTTATAAAAATAACCACAGCACTGTTTCTGACAGCCTTAATAGGTGGCTGCACAAAAGACTTTAGCGAAACCAATACCAATAGAAATAATCCAACCAGCGTAACACCCGATTTGTTGTTAAGTGGTGTAATCCGCAATATGATGAACCAGCAGGTAGGCGAAGCCTGGGGCATCGGTAATTTGGTGGCCCAGTACCACGCAAAAATTCAGTTTGTAAATGAAGACCGTTATTTATGGAATGAGCAAAATGGTGTATGGAACAGTGTTTACGGCAACAATAGAAATTTGCAAAATATTTTGGTTGCGGTAGAAGCTGATACCAAAAGCCCTTACCTGGGTGTAGGCCTCATTTTAAAATCGTGGATGTTTTCGCTGGCAACCGACGCTTACGGCGATGTACCTTATAAAGAAGCAGGCAAGGCAAAAACAGAAGGACTATACGCACCAGCCTATGATACGCAGGAAGAAATCTATACCGGAATTTTGGCAGATTTAAAAAAAGCCAACGAGTTGCTGGCAACAAGCAGCACAGGTTTAAGTGGTGATATATTATTTGGTGGCGGGGCTTCTTCCATTATAAAATGGAGAAAACTGGCCAACTCACTACGGCTGCGTTTGTTAATGCGCATTTCCAAAAAGAAAAATGTAAATGCAGATATGCAGGCTATTGTGGGCGACCCGGCAAACAATCCAATATTTATTGGTAATGCCGACAATGCAGAGCTAAAATACTTTACGGCTGCTCCCAACCAGTTTCCCTTGTATGGTTCAAGGGTAGGGTCGTTTGATGAGATAAGGGTAAGTAAAACACTGTCTGACCGACTTACTGCATTAAACGATACCAGACTAAATGTTTTTGGCCGTTCGTCCCAGGCCTCGGTTGCAGGCGGCACACCCAAAATAGAAGGTATTCCCAACGGCTTGGGTGATGTTGCAGCCTTAAATTTTAATGGCGGACCACAGGGTGTATCAAGAGTTGGCTACACGTTTGCATGTTTGGTTTGTAACGATGCAGGGCAGGCTGTGCCTGACGCCTCGGCTCCCCGTGCTATATTAATGAACTATGCAGAACTACAGTTCATTCTTGCAGAAGCCCGCGAAAAAGGAATGATTACCTCCGGTTCGGCCGATACCTATTACACAAATGGTATCGCTGCCAATTTTGATTACTGGAAGGCATTGGTACCATCTCAATACGGCCTAAATGTAAACATGCCCGCTGGTTATTTAACACAAGCTGCTGTTGCCTATGCAGGAACGCAAAATGATAAACTGGCAAAAATTGCTTTACAAAAATGGATCGCTTTATATTTTAACGGACTGGAAGCATGGTTTGACTGGAGAAGAACAGGGATGCCTGAAATTGTTCCCGGTGCTTCTAATTTAAACGGAAATAAAGTTCCGGTGCGTTATATCTATCCACTTTCTGAGCAATCTTTAAATGCTGCAAATCGCCTAAAAGCAGTTACAGCTCAAGGAGGCACAGATGACCTGAATACAAAAATGTGGCTAATTAAATAATCCGTCAGTCATTCAATATCATTTAATTAATAAAAACGAAACTCTTATAGTTTCGTTTTTATTTTTATTTTGTTTCAAATTAATTTGTGCAGATAAAATATCGTTTAATCTCTCTGTTGTGTGCAATCATCAGCCAGGTACAAAGCAGGTACCGGTTTTATAAGTGCCGGGCATTAACCCGGTTTTGCAATATTAAATAAAAGGCACCGGGTTTTTGGCCCGCAAGGCAATTGTGGGTTGGCAAAAAGCCATCTAAAGCAAATTGGCACAAACAGGGCCTATGCATTACATTCCCTCCGTTATAATTACCAAAGCCACCGCCCAGGCACCACACAAAGAGGCAAATAGCCTGTTGGTTTCCGGCTTGTTAATTTGCAAGACCGACAGTATAAAACAAGTAAAGCGGTGGAGAAAAAGTGTCCAAAATTGAAGTATCCCAACAGCTCTGTTACGATTGGGCTGATGATCTCATTTCCAACAAACTACTTTTTTACAACAGGCATAAAATTTAAACGCTGGAAGATATAATTTTCACTCATCGTATTTTATTAAAAGTTGATTTACATTTTTATAAGTCCGGTGTTGGGGTGGCCTTTGTAGCAGGCTATACTAAATGTTGTTATAGCGTTTTACCATTTTACATTTACAAAAGTTCGGCCAACATGATAGCTTGTTGTTGTTGTATTTTTGCAGAGGTAATAACATTATTCCGTTTTTTATTTTAAACAGGCCATATGGTAAAAGTTGAAGAACTGGTAATTAGCCGCAGCCAAAATAAATGCGAGTTATGCGGTAGCCCCCAGGGGATAAGCATGTACGACGTGCCGCCAAAAAGTGTACGCAGCCAAAACAACTGCATAATGGTTTGTGGAAAGTGTCATGCACAAATAGAAAAAAGAGAAGAGCCCGACAGCAAACACCTTCAGTTTTTAACTGCCAGTATGTGGAGCGAGGTACCGGGCATACAGATAGTAAGCTGGCGGTTGCTTAACCGGTTGCGACACGAAGCATGGGCATTTGACAGCCTTGACATGCTGTACCTTGACGACCAAACCCTTGAATGGGCCAAAGCCACCGGCGACCACCTGGGCGATGCCACCGCCGACCTGCACAAAGACGCTTTTGGAAATGTGCTTACCACCGGCGACACAGTGTTGATAACACAATCCCTTAACGTAAAAGGAGCCTCCGTTAACGCCAAAGTAGGCACGCAGGTAAAAAACATTCGCCTGGTACCCGACAACCCCGGGCAAATAGAAGGTAAAATAGAGGGCCAGTTAATAGTAATACTTACCAAATATGTGCGCAAGCAAAACGTGTAAGGTTGTAGTAGAACACTAAAAGAAGTTCATAACTTTTTAAGGGAATGGCAAGGGCGGAATGGGAGGGGTTGTACATATTAAATAGTTTGCAGTAGTGATAGACGTTTACAGCCCCTGAAAGCACATAACTTTAAAAAGCAAAAATGAACTAAAAAGTGTATGCTTTTAAAGGATTTTACACCAGCACCTTAGTTAAGGCCTTTTGTAAAATGCTATCGAATTATTCACTTCTCCTTCAGCAATACTCAAACTATTATAATTAAAGCATATCCCCCAAAGCCTGAGCAGACGCTTCATTTCTTTTTAAAGAATCCCTTTACTATGGAAACCGCTATTGGGGAAATACACGCTCAGCCCATTTTATTTACTTTACAACAAACTTCCCCCGTTAAACATTTTACCTCAAACACTTTTTTGGGACGTGCAAATTGTATTTCAACCTACCGCCGTTTTTCTATTAACAGGTATTCCGGCAAATAAATTAACCAACCAGTTTTTTGATGCAACAAACATTTTTTCTAAAAATATAAAAAGCAACTTTGCACAATTGCAGTAAGCAAGTACTTATTAATTTAATAAACATAGTGGAAACGTTTGCAAAAAACCTTGTTTAAAATGCACCAAAGGAACCGACGCTGATTGTCACAGCCTGTGCGCAAATGGTTCATCACCATGGAAATATTTATGTTAAATGGCTGGCAAATAAAGCCTGCTACTGTACTAAACAATTTAAAAGAAAATTTATTGAAAGAGTGGGCCTCTCTCCAAAAACATACGCCAGCATTGTACGATTAAACAGCTGTTATAATATCAGAAATAGTTTTCCCGATAAAGATTAGGCTTTATTGCTGCGGAATGCGGTTATTTTAATTATCAGACCGTGTCAAAAGACTACAAACAATTTACCGGACTCACGCTTTCTGCACTTCACTTGTTAGAAAAGGGTTGACCCGAAAACATGCCTGGTTTAGCAAAAAGCCTGTATAGAAGCCGGTATATAACCTCTTGCTAATAAGTACCGCTGTTTGGCACACTCGATGCTAAATATAAAATGATGATAAAAAAGGCTGAATAAAATTACCAACAGTACACGAGTGCCACCTGTATGGTCATAGAGGCAGGCTAAAAAGACAGATGAAAACTGTTATAAAGGCCGGTTCCAAAATATCAACACCAGGTTGCAGATAGTCATTCTCTTAATGATATATAAAAAATCCTTTTTTTACCACTAAAAAAAATTATTGCGGTTCAATTTTGTAAAACAAATACAAAATATGAGACGTACCTATTTCTTAATTATTTTTAATTTACTCATGACTACACAATTATTTACTCAATTTACTGCGCCCACTATTATTTTAATTCATGGAGGTTTGCCCGGTGGCTGGTGCCGGAATAAAATACTTCCGGTGATGGAACAGAAAGGACTTAAAGTGTTACCAATTGACCTGCCCCGACATGGAGATGACAAAACACCTGCTACCACTAATACCCTTAATATAAAAAATAGCTTCTCCAAAAGGAGCAAAACGCTTTTATATGAAATAACACCAATTAATTTTTTTAAGTGAATACATGAGGTTATACCGGATTGTAGATTTTAATTTAATTAAAAGTGTCCCCATTCCTTGCGAGGTTTATCGGCCACACCCCGGGCAGTTTTGCCAGTTTTATCCCAAAAGCACAGAAACAGTTGAGTATAACAATAAGAGCCTTGTTACGTAAAATAAAAAGGCTACAATTCTTTTTGCCTTTATAGGGTTTTTGCATATGCATACGCCCTTGCTCCGTATATGCTATAAAACAAAAAACCCCGGCATTCCGCTAAGGTCTTGTTCGGTCAGTTGTGGTGTGAGCTTCCGATAAAAATCGCGATGACATGAGGATTTTCAGTCCTTTCCCCGACACAATCCGGATTACACTTGTATGTTTTGTATGTAAAAAACCCCAGCATTTCTGTTGAGGTTGGATTGCAGCTTTTCCTGCTCCAAAAGTTACCATTCCTGCTATTTTATGTTTTAATAGTCCGCTCAGTTGGAGGGCGGCCATTGATCAAAATCGTACAGCGCCGGTACAAGGGCTACTTTTATTTGTAGTAACACCAGCAATATTGGTTAATATAGCGAGTTAGTTGAGCTTTGCAAGCGTGTATTTTAAGTTGTGCCCGCTATATAATAAAAAAACAGCAATCCGATGCCTACTACCATTTAGTGCAGAGCTATCGCAATGCGGAAGGAAACGTTTGCATTCGATCCTTTAACAGCGATGCTGCATTTAAAATATGGTGGTTGGGTCAAAGCAGGTTTTTTTAAAATGGAAAGAAAAATGTTTATGGTTCAACCCCTGCCTGTCTGGTTTGCTAAGCATTAAATACCAGCATACGGATAAACCGCATACCAGTATAAGTGAATTGGTATTTGAAATATACCTGATTGGGTCGACATCGTTATTTTAAGTCACAACCATCCCAATCACCTAAATGGCGATATCCTTATTTCAATCTTAAAAAATAACAAAGGAATGCAGTTCATCATCCAGGGAGGCCAACAGCGAATTTGTTATGCAATGTGTGCATTGTGATAAGAATTTCCTGCCAGGATTAAATGAAGGAACCAATGTTGAAGTGGCAGGCTTTTTAATAACAGGAGTACCGTCCGCACACAATACAGTTAAGAAAAATGAGCAGGGGGAATGTAAAATTATGGGGTATATTGTACTGTTTGGAAGCTACTCAGTCTATCATTTAAGAGATATCAGCTTGTTTGATGGATTAACGGAAATTTTAAATAGCTATTAGATCGACATTGCGCTACTGTCCATCAACGGTTATAAGCCGTTGAGAAGGGTAGCAGGTAATATAGATTTGCGGGAAGCAGCCTCCTTAGGAAAAACGATTGGGGCGAAACTGCTGATACCGCACCACAATGATCTTTTTGAATTTAATACGGAAGATCCGGCCCTGTTCGAAGCAGCATGCAGGCAACAAGCCGTTTTATACAACGTATTGAAAGATGGGTTGATTTACCGGCACGACCAAAACGGTTTTTAACAAGAACCAACGAATATGAATGGAAACCAGTATTATTGTGAGCGTGAATTTGCAACGGTGAACGGTCAATATTTCACCATTGATCATTCAACATTTACAAATCGAAACTTCATTTTATTGATTACATAATATTAATTAAACAAATAAATACGATTACCATGCAAAATTCAAGGAGAAAGTTTTTGAGGAATTTGGGTGGGTCTGCAGCTGCCCTAACCCTGGGAGCGCAGGCCGCTGCTGCACCAACTGCCATACGGCAGCAGCTCATATCAAATATCAGAGTCAGCTCTGTCGATAAGATTCGAATTGGGCTAATTGGAAGCGGCATTATTGGTCACTATGATACTGATACTGCGCTAAAGATAGATGGGGTGGAACTGGTAGCTGTCTGTGATTTGTATACCGGTCGGCTTGACAGGGCGAAGGAAAAATGGGGTAACCAATTATTCACTACCAGGGATTACCGGGAATTACTGGCTAAGAACGATATTGATGCGGTACTGATTTGTACACCGGATCACTGGCACCAGCGTATGGCCATTGACGCTATGAAGGCCGGTAAGCATGTGTATTGTGAAAAGCCAATGGTTCAAAAAATTGAAGAAGGCCAGGCAATTATTGACACACATAAAAAAACTGGCAAGGTCTTTCAGGTAGGAAGCCAGCGTGCAAGTAGCGTAGCTATATTGGAAGCAAAAAAATATTTTGAAAAAGGTGCCATTGGCGAATTGGCTTATGTGGAAGCTTACTGCGACAGAACGGATTCCATGGGTGCCTGGCAATACTCTATTCCTACTGATGCATCGCCCGCTACGGTTGACTTTGATACTTTTTTGGGACATGCGCCTAAAGTGCCGTTTGATGCAGAACGCTTTTTTCGCTGGCGTAATTATAAAGATTATGGAACAGGTTCTGCCGGTGACCTGGTGGTTCATTTGCTAACCAGCCTCCATGTAATTACCGGTTCCATTGGCCCCAATAAAATCTTTGCCCTTGGCGAAGTAAATTATTGGAAAGATGGCAGGGATGCATACGACCTCTTAAACTCATTTATGATGTATCCTGCAACAGCTACATTACCATCGTTTCAACTGTATACCCGCATCAACCTGGCCAGTGGAGAAGGTAAAGGTGGCTTTGGTATAAAATTGATTGGCACAGAAGGAGCGCTGGATATTGGCTGGAATGATTTTAAACTGATGACGCTTAAAAGAAGTTCAGCCCCGGGCTATGGTGGTTACGATTCTTTTGACAGCTTTTCCGCCGGGCAAAAAGAAGATTTTAAAAAATGGTATGGTGCAAAATACGATGATAAAAAAGGCGGCTTCGAAATGGGCAAAACCATCGAGTTTACTGCCCCGTCGGGGTATGATGACCGCCTTGATCACATGATCACTTTTTTCAATGGCATCAGGTCGGGTACGCCCATTGCAGAAGATTCCGTTTTTGGTTTAAGAGCAGCCGGCCCTTCCATTGCCTGTAATATCAGCGCTGCGCAAAACAAGGCGCTGAACTGGGATGCCAATAAAATGAAGTTGGTTTAACAAACAACCAGGTTCAAAAATAAAACGGACTACTCAAACTTTTAAATTCGAATAATAGAACTATTAAACGTCATCAACCCCCGCAGAAAATTTTTCCGGCAATCTGGTACTTTATTGGGCGGTGCCATGCTAACCCAAAGTTTTGCCGGAAAACTGTTGGCTGCCAACGGCATGGGGAAAACAATTAAGGTAAATGGACACCTTTGGTTATAGGCAAGTAAGCTTCGGCCCAACTGGGATTGTACGCCGAATTTGGAAACTGTTTTTGCGGATGTTAGTTATGCCGGCATTGACGGAGTGAAACCCATGGACAGCACCCTTCGCTACGATGTCTGTTAACCGGATCAATGGCTTTATCAACAAATGCAAAGTGCCGGTATCAGGCGCTTCTTATGGGGTGGGCTTTACTATGCGGGATGCCGGTCAGCACCCGAAAATAATGGGGGATATTAAAATTGTAGTGCCCCGGTTAAGCCAGGTAAAAGGTAAAACATTTGGCATATCAGTTGGTGAGGCAAAGCGGTTAAAAACACGGGTAGAACCTGACGCACAGGCAACAATTCTAAAACAAATAATCGCTGTGTGTAATGACCATGGTATTTAAGCCAACCTGCACAACCATACCTATGAAGTAGAAAAGGGAATGCACGATTCAAAGGGTACCATGGAGCGCATAACCCGGCATCAAGCTGGGGCCGGATTTAAACTGGCTCATCCGGGCGGGCATCAACCCGGTTGATTTTATCAAAACTGATGGAAAACAGATTATTCAACTCCATATCCGCGACTAATATGCGGATGGCAACCGGACAGAATACCTGGGACAGGGGGTTACCAATTTTAGTGATATTGCCAAAGCATTGAAGGCACAACCTTCTAATGGCAGTGCCGGTATTGAACTGGCTTTCCCCAATAATTTTGCACCGGTGAATCCTTTAAAAGAAGATTGGAAAATGAGCCGTCAATATGTAAAGTAGATCTTCGGCTGGTGAGCACATGTTGCAATACTTAGCGTGTAAATAAAGGCTATACCGGTTTTAATTGTTACATGACTATTGGCTTTTGCGACATTGTTCCTTCTCGTTTTAAGCCGGAACAGAACAAAACATATCATAAATGCACTCACAAATAAAGGCCTGCGGGTGGGTCAACTTGCCGGAATGGTTCCGATAAAACTACACGTATCCGGGCAGGTTCACATCACCGGAATGGTGGGTTAACATGGGCCGGAATTTACAATTGTATAGTAAATACACCTTTTTTTTCTAACATTCTGGTAAGGCATAATGTGATTGATTTGTTTTGGACAGTCTATGACATTAC
>Ga0335397_10005558_pt1 | contig 16472 bp, 14 predicted proteins | sample MAT04_FD_205740 | JGI IMG/M metagenome (GOLD analysis project Ga0335397, IMG submission 205740) | Freshwater microbial communities from Lake Fryxell liftoff mats and glacier meltwater in Antarctica - MAT-04 (spades assembly) (version 2) ... | reverse complement strand
GGTGAGCAACTCGAGGGCTTCACCCCCGCAACCACCTACCCGCTCGTCAATCCGGACCTGATCACCAACGCCGGGGTCGCTCAAACGCTGCTCGGGCTGTACGCGAGGAACGCCGTCAGATGACGCCGAGCGCCTCTGCGTCAGCCGCGCCGCAGACGAGGGCGAGCGTCGGAGCACAACCTGCACCGGCGACAGAGGTCGAGCTGTTCTCACTCGCTGGCCTTGACGGCCATCTACGTGAGGTCAACGCGGCCTTTGCGCACCTGCTCGACTTTCGTCATGAGGACATCGACGGCCGGTCGCTGCTCGAACTGGTCCACCCCGACGATGTGCCCCACATCGTCGAGGGTCTCGCTGCGCTGGAGGCCGGTGCGCAGGAGGTCGTCCTCGAGAACCGGTTCATGGTCCGAGGCGGCTCTGCGGTACATCTGCAGTGGGTTGCGCGACCGATCCCGAACTCCGACCTGTGGTGGGCGGCTGGCAGAGACGTCACCAAGTTCCACGAAGCGGTCGCCCAGACGATGGACCTGCGGGCGCGCCTCGATCTCGCGATCGGAGGTGCTGCGGCATGCTTGTGGGAGCTCGACGTTCGCACCCGGCAGTTCACTTGGGAGTCCGAAGCGGTCGAGGTCCTGGGACTGGCCGGTCGAGATCTGCCGAGAACCATCGACGATCTCGCATCCCTGGCCCATCTCGGTGATCGTGTTGGCTTGTCGGCCGCGCTCGAAACGCTCGGACGATCCGCCGGCACCACGGAAGTCGGCTTCCGCACCGGGGACGACCCGGCGATGAGGTACTTCTCGATCAGGGGCAAGGTGATCACCCACGATCGACGCGGGAATGCCCGTCGCGCCGTCGGCATCCTGATCGACGTCACTGCCGAGCGAGCGATGGAAGAGCAGATGTTGCGGATGGTGATGACCGACGCCCTCACCGGCATTCCGAATCGACGCGCGTTCGATCAAGCGCTCCGCAACGAGGTCCGGCGCTGCACCCGGAGTGCCGTCCCGGTCTCCGTATTGATGGTCGACGTGGACAGCTTCAAACAGTTCAACGACACGTACGGCCACCTCGTCGGTGACGACGCACTGTGTGCCGTTGGAAGAGCCCTGCAAGGTCAAGTGGTTCGTGCGGGTGACATGCTCGCCCGCTTCGGCGGCGAGGAGTTCTCCGTCGTGCTCCCCGGTGTCGACCGTCAGGGCGCCGTGGCAGTGGCCGACCGTCTCGTCGAAGCCGTGGGCAAGACCCGGGTCCGTCAGGCTGCCGATTGGCAGCTCACCGTTTCGATCGGAACCGCCACCTGGAACCCGGGCGACGCCCCACTTCGACCGGTGGATCTCATGACCAGGGCTGACCGAGCCCTCTATGTCGCCAAGGCAGCCGGCAAGAACCAATCTGCGAGCGATGCAGAGGTCGAGCCGGTCTGTTGACCAGGCGCGGTCGCAGCGGCTCCGCCACAATCGCAATCAGGCGACCCTGCCGTTGTTCTCGGTGAGCCGAATCGTGCCCGCGGTGAACAACAGCTCTCCGATGGTCGAGCCGACCAAGCCGCCGGCCCTCGCCCTGCGGACACGTGCCTCGCGAGTCCTGGCGGGCACAGTTCGACGGCTAAAGAGCCGTCCGTCCACGCGACGCCGGCGTCGTTCTCGCCCATCCCCGAGGACTGCGTACGCTTGGCCACAATACGACCCTGCTGGCAGCGTGGATGTGAACTCGACGAGATCCCGCAACGGGCACACCGGGCGATGATCGCCGGGTGGAGCCGGCTGCGATACCGGCTGCACAGTTCGACCGAGTTGCATCGACGGCCCCAGCCGGTTGCTCGGAGGAGACCTCGGTCTCCCGCTGAGTGGTGTCGAAGGGGGGACTTGAACCCCCACGGGATTTCTCCCACTAGCCCCTCAAGCTAGCGCGTCTGCCTATTTCGCCACTTCGACGTGGTACTGCTGACCGGCTGCGCTGGCGCAACTGGCGGGTGTTGAATCTACCTCTGCGTCACCTGCGGACCAACAGGAAACCGAGCGCGATCACCGTGAGGAACCAGACGAGTGCGAACACGGTGGTGATTCGGTTCAGGTTGCGCTCTGCGGCCGATGAGCCGAGGGCTGCGGACCCACCACCACCGAACATGTCACTGAGGCCACCGCCCCGGCCCGAGTGCATGAGGATGCCGGCCACCATGGCCGCCATCGACAGCAGGTTGATGATCAAGACGAGGTACAGGACGATGTCACGCACGGGTCACGATCCTATCGCACGGCACCGCCCAACGGCGTTGCGCACGGGTCTGCAGCGACGAATCAGCCGGCCACGAATCAGCCGGCGATCGACGAGATCGACACCTTCACCGGCATCACGTCGGCGAAGTGGCAGGCCACCGGATGGCCGAGGCCACGGTCGACCAGAGCCGGCTCCTCCTCGGCGCAGATGTCCTTCGCGATCGGACACCGGGTGCGAAACCGACAGCCGCTGGGCGGGTTGATCGGGCTGGGGACGTCTCCCTGCAGCAGGATCCGCTGACGCTCGCGCTCGGTGACCGGGTCGGGTTCGGGGATCGCCGACAACAGCGCCTGCGTGTACGGGTGCAGGGGCGCGGTGTACAGCTGTTCGGACGGGCCGATCTCCATGATCTTGCCGAGGTACATCACGGCGACCTGATCGCTGATGTGGCGCACCACCGACAGGTCGTGAGCGATGAACAGGTACGACAGACCGAGCTCGTTCTGGAGGTCCTGCAGCAGGTTGATCACACCGGCCTGGATGCTCACGTCGAGCGCAGACACCGGCTCGTCGAGCACGATCAGCGACGGGTTGAGAGCGAGCGCGCGGGCGATGCCGATGCGTTGGCGCTGACCGCCCGAGAACTCGTGCGGGAAACGTCGGGCGTGGTCGGGTGCGAGCCCGACCAGCTCGAGCAGGTCGGCCACCTTCTTCTTGTGGTCGCCCTTGATCTTCTGGATCGCGAACGGCTCCATGATCGCGTCCTGCACCGTACGACGAGGATCGAGCGAGGCGTACGGATCCTGGAACACGATCTGCATGTTCCGCCGGAGGTCGCGCAGCTTCGAGGCCTTCAGCCCCACGAGCTCCTGGCCCTTGAACTTCACCGAGCCAGCTGTGGGTTCGATGAGACGAAAGATGCAGCGGCCGAGGGTGGTCTTGCCAGAACCGGACTCCCCCACCACGCCGAGCGTGCGACCCGAGATCACGTCGAACGACACGTCGCTCACGGCCTGAACGGTGCGGTGCACCACGCGCAGACCCTTCGACGCGCGCACGTCGAAATTCTTCACGAGGCCGGAGACCTCGAGGATCGGATCAGACATTGCCCACCACCTCGCCTGCCAGCTCAGCTGCCAGTTCGTGCGCACGCACGCAGGCCGTCTCGTTCGTTCCCACCAGCACCAGCGGCGGCGGATCGCCGACCGTGCACTTCGCCAGAGCATGCACGCAGCGCGGCGCAAAGGCGCACCCCGGAGGCGGGTTCAGCATGTTCGGCGGCGAACCCGGGATCGGGATCAGCCGCTCGCCGGAGGTACTCGGCAGCGATGCCATCAGACCCTGTGTGTACGGGTGCGCCGAGTGCTGGAAGATGTTGTCGACCGTGGCCCGCTCGACCGGACGACCGGCGTACATCACCTGCACGCGGTCGGCCACACGAGCCACGACGCCGAGGTCGTGGGTGATCAGCACGATCGCGGTGCCGAGGTCGCGTTGGATGCGCTGCAGCACCTCGAGGATCTGCGCTTGCACCGTCACGTCGAGGGCTGTGGTGGGCTCGTCGGCGATGAGGACCTCGGGATCGTTGGCGATCGCCATCGCGATCATCACACGTTGACGCATGCCGCCCGAGAACTCGTGCGGGTACTGCCTGGCGCGCTGGTCGGGCTGTGGGATGCCGACGATGTCGAGCAGCTCGATCGCCCGCTTCATCGCCGCGGCCTTCGACAGGTCCTGATGGGCCTGGATCATCTCGACGATCTGGGTGCCGATGCGGTGCGTGGGGTTCAACGCCGACAGCGGGTCCTGGAAGATCATCGCCACGCGCTTGCCACGGATCGAGCGCAGTTGCTTGCTCGTCGCACCGACGATCTCGGTACCGCGAACGGTGCCCGAGCCTTCCACCTTGGCGCTCTTCGGCAGCAGGCCCATCAGACCGAGGAACGTGACCGACTTGCCGGAACCCGATTCGCCGACGACACCGACCATCTCGCCGGCATGCACGTCGAGATCGACACCGCGCACGGCCTGGACCGGCCCGTTCATCGTGTTGAACGTGACCCGGAAGTCGCGCAGCGACAGCACCACTTCGGAGCTCATCACTTGGCTCCCATGTCGAGCTTCGGGTCGGTGGCATCGCGCAGGCCATCACCGATGAAGTTCACGCACAACGCGACGAGCACGAGGGTGACGCACGGGAACACGACCAACCACCAATAGCCGGGCAGCAGGGCGCCCTTGGCCTGGCCGACGAGGTTGCCGAGCGATGTCTGACCCGCGCCGGGCTGAGGGCCGTAGCCGAAGAAGCCGAGCGTCGACTCGGCGACGATGGCGCCCGACACCGAAAATGTGAGCGCCACCATGATCGGGCCGATCGAGTTGGGCACGAGGTGTTGGATGACGATGCGGGTGTTGCTCGCACCGAGCGCACGCGACGCCTCGACGAACTCGCGTTCCTTGAGCGCGAGCACCTGGCCGCGCATCAGCCGAGCCACGGGCATCCAGCCGAAGATGACGAACAGTGCGATCACGAACCTGACCGACGTGATGCCGCCGATCACCGGTTCGAGCCAGGGGATGCTCGACAGGAAGCTGCGAGCCACCAGGAGGGTGACGAGGAAGGGGAAGGCGAGGAAGACGTCGGTGACGCGCATCAGGATGTCATCGATGAGCCCACCACGCATGCCAGCGATCGCACCGATCGTGACGCCGACGAGCGTGCCCATGATCGCTGCGGCGAGGCCGATCATCAGCGACACGCGCAGGCCGTAGATGAGGCGGCTGTACAGGTCGCGCCCGATGTCGTCGGTGCCGAACCATGCGAACGACTGAGGCGGCAGGTTGAAGTTGGGTCGCTCCGCAGACGTCTGGAACACGGACTCGTTCACCCCGTAGCGGGCCGTGAGCGGCGCGAGCAGGACGAACAGTGCCATCACCAACAGGATCACCAGCGACACCACCGCACCCTTGTGGTGCAGGTAGCGCTTCATCGCCAGGCGCGCCGGCGACATCGACTTGATGAGGCCCTGCGCGGCATCGGTGGTCTCGACGACAGCACCTCCTGGGGCGGTCGACGGAGCATGGCGATCAGTCAAGGCGAATCCTCGGGTCGAGCCAGGCGTACGAGACGTCGGCGAGCAGGTTGAACAGGATCACCGTGACGGTGAAGAACGCCATCCACGGCATCATCTGCGGGAAGTCACCGTTGCCGTAGGCATCGAGGAAGAACATGCCGAGACCCGGGTAGGAGAAGATGTTCTCGGTGATGATCAGGCCGCCGAGGATCGCACCGATGTCGATCGCAGCGACCGTGACGATCGGGATGAGTGCGTTGCGCAGGGCGTGACGCACCAGCACGCGACGCTCGCTGATGCCTTTGGCACGAGCGGTGCGCATGTACTCGCTGTTGAGCACTTCGAGCAGCGAGGCCCGCATGTAACGGGCGTACACCGCGACCACCTGGATCACGACGACCGTGACCGGCAGCACCATGTGCTTGAGCATCAGGGGGAGATCGAAGCCTTGATTGCCGGGCGGGTACACACCCGACGTGGGGAACAGCGTGTTGCCGAACCACCTGCTCCAGTAGACGGCGAACACCAGTTGCAGCAACAGCGCCGACACGTAGGGCGGCGTGGACACTGCTACGAACGCACCCGTGTTCACCGTGGAGTCGCGCAGACTGCCCGGCTTGAGCGCCACGAAGATGCCGAGGCCGAGACCGATCGTGATGCCGATGAAGCTCGCCGTGAGACCGAGGCGCAGCGTGTTGAACATCGCATCCTTGAACTCGGGCCAGACCTCACGCGAGCCCTTGATGCTGCGCGGCCACTCCCCCGTCAGGAAGCCACCGAGCCACTGGAAGTAGCCGCGGATGTAGCCACCGAATCCCTCGTAGAGCCCATTGGTCTCGATGTACTGCTGGATCTTCTTGTCGGACGCGCGCTGGTTGATGCGCAGGTAACTGGCCAACGGATCGGTGCCGAGGCGCAATGCGACGTACACGAGGAACGTCACCAAGATGGTGATCGGAACTGCCCAGAACAGGCGTCTCAGTACGAACCGGAGCACCCCCACCCCTTTCCCCCGGCGGCGAACGTGCCGGTTCGTTGTGCGCATGGGGCCGGCCTTGCGGCCGGCCCCATGTCACAGAGTCAACTTGGAACTCAATGTAGTCCAAGCCCGAAGGGCCAGGATTGCTGTCGTGTGAAGCCTTCGCTCAGATGAGCGATCAGCCGTTGACGACGACTTCCGGCTCGCCGGTGACGAGGTTGGTGATCTCGTAGGTGCCCTCGTTGGTGGTGGCCCACACGCCGGGGAGGATCGGGAACACGGTGGTCCAGACCATCCACGACGAGTTCGCGCACTCGGTCACGGGGTTGAGGCATTCCGGCCACTGCTCGGCGCCGATGACGATCTGGCCGTCACCGTCGACGTCTTCCCACTCGTTGAAGTTCACGAACGCGGTGTAGTTGTTCAGGTCGCCGTCGATCGGGCCGCCGAGCTTGTCGGTCCGCCAGAAGCCGGCCTTCGGGAACTGGAACAGTGGCAGCAGGACGTAGTCGTCGGCCATCAGGGTGAGGGCGTCCTTGATCAACGTCGCGCGAGCTGCCTCTTCGACGGTGATGTCGGACTCCTTCAGCATGGCCGTGGCCTCTTCGTTGCACCAGCCGGTGCTGTTCTGGCCCTGCTGATCGTTCTCGTCGCTCGGGATCTGATCGCAAGCAAAGGCAGGGGTCAGGTAGCCCGGGTCCGGCGGGGCGGTACTGATGTACATCGCCATGTCGTAGTCGAGTGCTGGCAGACGCTGCTGGAAGTAGCAGGCGGCGTCGCAGTTGTCGGCGACGACGTTGAAGCCGGCAGCGATGAGCAGCGGGATCAGGAAGGCCTGGGTGCTCTCGCGACGGGTGTTGCCGGTGTTGATGATCCAGCGGATCTCCGGCGCCTCGCCGTCCTTGGCCCAGAAGCCACTGCCGTCCTTCGCCCAGCCGTCACCCTCGAGGAGTGCCGCAGCGCCCTCGGGATCGAACTGATCGGCGAATGCGTCCTCGGGGCAGAACGGGCCGGGAACGATCGGGCCACACTGCAGCAGCGAGCCTGCGCCATCGGCCAGCGGGACGTAGATCTGCTGGAACACGGCGTCACGATCGATCGACTGGGCGAACGCCTGGCGGAAGATCGGGTCGGAGAACGGGCCGCCACGGTTCGGGTCGGACTGGAGGTAGAACGCCTCGTAGTCACCACCGAACTCGATCTTGTTGGTCACGTTCGCATCCGCCAGCGCAGCGGTGATACCACCGTAGAACTGCGGGTAGATGAAGTCGACCTCGCCGGCGAGCAACGCAGCGTTCTGCGTGTCGGCGTCCGGCAGCGGCACCATGACGATGCGCTCGGTCACGGGCGTGTCGTCGCCCCAGTAGTTCTCGTTGGGCACGAAGACCGACTGGCTCGGGCTCCACGACTCCATGACGTACGGACGACCCGAGGTCTCGTTGATGTCCGCGAAGTCGGTGGAGATGTCGGAACAGTCCTCGACGGCCGCAGCCTTGATGAGGGCGCCGAACAGGCTCTTGAACGGCGCGTAGACGGCCGAGAAGTTCAGGACGACCTGCTGGTCGCTCTCTCCGGCCTCGACACTGGTGATCTGGTCGTAGCCGACCGTGCCGATCGAGCCGGGCGTGTTGAGGTTGGCATCGAGGGTGCACTGGAAGTCGGCGACCGTGATCGGCGAACCGTCTTCCCACACTGCCTCGGGTGCGAGGTCGATGGTCACCGTCATCGCGGCGTCAGCGGCCGGTGCGGTGGTGTCGGGCGAGGCCTCGGTGGTCTCGGTGCCTTCGGTGGTCTCCGTCGCGTCGGTTTCCTCGGTCGCAGCCGTGGTCTCCGTCGTCCCGGCATCCGTGGCCGTCGTGGTGTCTTCGTCGTCTCCGCCGCAAGCTGCGGCGATGAGCGAGACACCCACGACAAGTGCGGCAAACTTGGTGCCGCGCCTCGTGGTGCTCACGTGGTTGTCCTCCTGATGGTGGTTCGGAGGGAGGTGTCCTCCGGCCGCCGGAACCGCTCGAGCCGCCGGAGCGCCTCGACGTTCGACGGCAGCCGAACCCTCACGTCGTCCTCCCCGATCGACGTGAGCAGTTCGACGGTAGCACCTGCGCTTACCCGTCGGTAGCGATCGTGTTTCAGCAGATCGGTTTTCCGGCACGATCGTTCCAGGCACACCCGCCGGATGATCAGCCCTGGTGATCAGCCCTGGTGGGAGCCGTGCTCAGTTGCCGAGCTTCGCGATCCGGGCGAACTCGTCGGGATCGAGGCTGGCGCCGCCCACGAGGGCGCCGTCGACGTCGGGGCCGGCCATCAACTCAGCGATCGTGCCCGCCTTCACCGACCCGCCGTACTGGATGCGCACCGATGCGGCCGCTGCGTCGCCGGCGAGTTCGACGATCGCGCCACGGAGCGCAGCGCACACGGTCTGGGCGTCGTCGGCGGTGGCCGTCCTGCCCGTACCGATCGCCCAGATCGGCTCGTAGGCGATGACCATCGACCCGATCTGTTCGGCCGAACGGCCGGCCAGCCCAGCCAGCACCTGACCGAGCACCTTGGTCTCGGTCTCGCCTGCCTCGCGCTCGGCGAGGGTCTCACCCACGCACATGATCGGGGTCATGCCGTGCTTGAGGATCGCGGCGACCTTGAGGTTCACCATCTCGTCGGTCTCGGAGAACAGCTCTCGCCGTTCGCTGTGACCGCAGATCACGTACTGCACGCCCAGCTTGGCGAGGAACACCGGCGACACCTCGCCGGTGAACGCGCCCTTGTCCTCCCAGTGGCAGTGCTGCGCGCCGAGAGCGAACTCGTACTTGTCGGCGTCGATCACGGTCTGCACGCTGCGGATGTCGGTGAACGGTGGGTGGATGCTGACGTCGACCTGTTCGAAATCGTCCTTGCCCACCAGATACGCCAACTTCTGAACCGTCTGGATCGCCTCGAAGTGGTTGTGGTTCATCTTCCAGTTGCCGGAGATGAGGGGCTTACGCATTGGGAGCCTTTCGGAGTGCTTCGAGGCCGGGGAGATCGCCGAGCTCGAGCAGCTCGAGCGACGCACCACCCCCGGTGGAGACATGGTCGACCTCGTCGTCGAGGCGGAACTGGGCGAGTGCTGCAGCAGAGTCGCCGCCACCCACCACGGTGAAGGCCTTCGTGTCGGCCATCGCCTGGGCCACGGTGCGCGTGCCGGCAGCGAACCGGTCGTCCTCGAACATGCCCATCGGACCGTTCCAGAACACCGTGCGGGCGTCCATGATGATGTCGCTGAACGCCGCCGCACTGCCCGGACCGATGTCGAAGCCCTTGGCTCCCTCGGGCAGCCGCACGCCGTAGGTGGCGAAGTTGCCACCGGCATCGAGACCGACGATGTCCTCGGGCAGGTGGATCGTCTTGCCTCGCGCCCCTGCCGAATCGAGCAGGCGCTTGCACGTGTCGACCTGGTCGGGTTCCCACAGCGAGGCGCCGATCGGGTTGCCCTGGGCGGCGAGGAACGTGAAGCACATCGCGCCCCCGATGACGAGTGCGTCGACGGTGTCGAGCAACGCCTCGACCACGCCCAACTTGTCGGAGATCTTCGACCCACCGAGCACGGCCACGAACGGATGCTTGGGGTTGTTGCGGAGGCCGAGCAACACGTCGACCTCCTTCTGCAGGAGGAGACCCATCGCCGACGGCAGCGTCTGGGGCGGGCCGACGATCGAGGCATGGGCGCGATGGCAGGCCCCGAACGCATCATCGACGTAGGCGTCGATGCCCTCGATGAGACCGGCCAAGAAGGCGGGGTCGTTGCCCTCCTCGCCGGCGTCGAAGCGCAGGTTCTCGAGCAGCTCGACACCCGGTGCGAGTTCGGCGAGGCGAGCACGCACCGGGTCCATCGAGTACTTCGGGTCCGGCTGCCCCTTGGGGCGGCCGAGGTGCGAAGCGGTCACGACCGTCGCCCCCCGCTCGAGGAGCCAGTTGATCGTCGGCAGCGCTGCGCGGATGCGGAAGTCGTCGGTGATGACCCCGTTCTCCATCGGCACGTTGAAATCGGTGCGAACGAGCACGCGCTTGCCGGCGACGTCGCCGAGATCGTCGAGGGTGGGGATGCGGGCGGTCGATCCAGCCATGGTCTCAGCTCACTTCTTCCGCTTGGCGGCCTTGGCGCCAGCGAAGAGGGCGGTGTCGACGAGGCGGTTCGAGTATCCCCACTCGTTGTCGTACCACGACAGCACCTTCACCATCTTGCCCATGCTCATCGTGAGACCCGCATCGAAGATGCTCGAGTGCGGGTCGCCCTGGATGTCGCTCGACACGATCGGGTCCTCGGTGTAGCGGAGGATGCCCTTGAGCGGACCGGACGCTGCAGCCTTCTTGTAGACGGCGTTGATCTGCTCGACCGTGGCTGCCGTCTTCAGGTTGGCGGTGAAGTCGACGATCGAGCCAGTGGGCACGGGAACGCGCAGCGAGGTGCCGTCGAGCTTGCCCTTCATCGACTCGAGTACGAGCGACGTTGCCCGGGCGGCGCCGGTGCTCGTGGGGACGATGTTGATCGCGGCACCACGGGCGCGACGCAGATCCTTGTGCGGGCCGTCGACCAGCTGCTGGTCGCCGGTGTACGCGTGCACGGTCTGCATCAGCCCCTGCTCGACGCCGAAGGCATCGTCGAGCACCTTCACGAGTGGCACGAAGCAGTTCGTGGTGCAGCTGGCGTTGGAGATGACCTTGTGCTTCGAGAAGTCGAAGTCCTTGTGGTTGACGCCGTAGACCAATGTGGCATCTGCGTGATCGCACGGCGCCGACACGATGACGAGCGGCGCACCGGCCTCGAGGTGGTACGCGGCGGTCTCACGCGTGGTGAAGAACCCGGTCGACTCGATCACGACGTCGACGCCGAGATCGCCCCACGGCAGGTTCTTCGGGTCGCGCTCGCTGAGCACGAGCAGTTCGTCGCCGTCGACGGAGATGCCGCCCTTGGTGGCCTTGATGTTCTGCTTGAGCGAACCCATCACCGAGTCGTACTTCAGCAGGTGCGCCATCGTCTCGAGCGAACCGAGATCGTTCACCGCGACGATGTCGATGTCGACACCGCGCTCCTTCGCAGCGCGGAAGAAGTTTCGTCCGATTCGTCCAAAACCGTTGATTCCTACACGAACCGTCATGACGGCCGTCCTTTCGTTCCTGTTCGAAGACTGAGGTCACATAGATGGCCGGGGTCACCCACTGGGGTCTGAGAGCCGTTGCGACTGTACCCAATGGTCACGCGCGGCCAGGTGCTTCCAGCAGGGAACAAGGTCCCGACACGAACAGCTTGCACAGATCGGCGGGATCAGTGGTGGAGATCGCGGTGCGTGACACGCGGGCGATGGCCCTTCGAACGCAACCACATCGCGAGTTCCTCGGTGAGGGCGACCGAGCGGTGACGACCGCCCGTGCAGCCGACCGCGAGCGACAGGTAGCTCTTGCCCTCGGCCTCGTACGCCGGCAGCAGCAGCTCGAGCAGGTGCTCGAACCGCTGCAGGAACTCATTCGTGGCAGGCTGCCCGAGCACGTAGTCGCGCACGGTGGGATCGAGGCCGGTCTGCGGCCGCAGCTCCTCGACCCAGTGCGGGTTGGGCAGGAAACGGACGTCCATCACCAGGTCGACGTCGAGGGGCAGCCCGTGCTTGAACCCGAACGAGGTGACCGCGATCTGCATGTTCGAGCGGACGTGCTCGTCGCCGAACGTGGCGTAGATGAGGGCCTTCAACTGGTGCACGTTGAGGTCGCTCGTGTCGACCACGAGATCGGCCTCGGCCTTCACCGGTTCGAGGATCTCGCGCTCTCGCTCGATCGTCTCGGCGATCCCGGCGCTGCCGTCGTCGAGCGGGTGCTTGCGCCGGCTGCTGCCGTACCGCTTCACCAGCTCGTGCGTGCCGGCATCGAGGAAGAGCACACGCACGCGGTGGTGTTCGCGCAGTCGCCCGATCGCGTCGAGCACATCGGCCGGTTGAGCAGTGGGCCCCACCACCAGGCCGAGACGGGCGTACGAACCGGTACCGGTGCCCAGCTCGACGATCTTGTCGAGCAACTCGATCGGGAGGTTGTCGACGACGAACCAGCCGAGGTCTTCGAGATCGTCGGCAGCCTGCGAGCGGCCGGCGCCCGAAAGACCGGTGATGACGAGGACATCGGTCACGGTGCCGACCCTAGTTCGCCGAGGAACCGAACTTGCGCGTGCGGAGGTACAGCAGGCGCGGGATGGTGCTCGCCGCCTGGTACTCATCGGCCTTCGCCAGGAACCCGGCCGGCGGCGCGGGCTCGACCATGCGCTCGAGCAGCAGTCCATTCGAGGCCAGTGCGTTCACATAGCGGCTGAGCGGGCGGTGGATGAACGGGATGAACACGTCCTTTTCGACCTCCTCGATCGTCTCGTCCTCGATGAGATACGGGCCGATGCGCCAGTACTGCTCGGGCGGGTCGAGGAACTGGTCATCGATCCACCCGCTGTTCGGTGTCTGCAGCAGCGGGTGGTTGAGGAAGAAGCAGAACCGCCCGCCGGGCACCAACACCCGGGCGACCTCGGCGATCGCGTCGTCGACGTCGCGGATGTGCTCGAACACCAGGCAGGCCACGACCGCATCGAACGAGGCGTCGGCGAGCGGCAGCGTGCCGGCACCGGCGCGCAGGAACACCGCTCCCCCGCCGCGTTCGTGAGCCATACTGACCTGGTTCCACGTGGGGTCGAGACCGACCACTGTCTCGGCGCCCAGCTGCACCGCGAGTCGGCTGACCTGACCATCGCCGCAGCCCACGTCGAGCACACGCCGCATCCCTGCGAGCTCGTCGGCCGCGAGCGGCAGGATCTGCTCCTCGTACTCGGGGTCGGCACCGTCGGTGAACCCGTCGATCCACCATCCGGCGTGCGTCTCCCACAGGTCGTCACTCATCGGGCCGAGGCTACGACCTCAGCCCCGCGATGAGAGATGAGTGGCCGTGCCGCACTCATCCCTCATCGCCCAAGGCACAAGAACCCCGCGATGAGAGATGAGTGGCGGTGGCGCTCTCATCTCTCATGTCGGTGGGCCCGTCGAGGTCGGTCGATAGGTTGCCGCCGCTTCCCCTCCCTCACAGCCCTCACAGCCCTCACAGCACTTCACAGCTCGGCAGGCGACGGGAGACCCCATGGATCTGGCCATCAAGCAACTCCTCGCGTGGACATCGAAACACCACGCCGTCGTCACCGATGCCGCGCTCCGTTCGCTCGGCGTCAGTGTCGACCAACGCAAGCGCCTCGTGCGAGACGGCGTCCTCGAGCGTCTCCTCGACGGCAGCTACCGGTTCGCCGGCCTGGCCTTCGACGAACGGGCGCGCTGCGTCGCCGCCAGCTCCCGACCGGGTGGGCTCGTCGTCGCCGGCCCGACCGCCGGCCGCCTCGACGGACTCCGTCGAATGCCCCAGGACGGGAGGATCCACGTGATCGCGCCGCCGGCGAGCAACCCGTCGGTGGAACCGTGGCTCGTCCCGTATCGCACCGCAGCCATCGACCCCGACCACGTGATCGTGCGCCCCGACGGAATCCGGATCACCGCGCCAGCCCGTACAGCGGTCGACCTGATGCGGCATCTGCCGGTGTCCGACGTGCGCTCCGTGGTCGATCAACTCGTGCACGAGCGCCGCGCGACGGTCGAAGAAATGCGTGCGGCGGCCGAACCGCTCGCGACGCCGGGCCGGCCGTGGGCGAAGCGATTCCTCGATCTGCTCGGCCTGCACGGTGACGGCGCAGCGGCCGAGTCGCACTGGGAATCACGGGTGGCAGCAGCGCTGCGTGGCCGGGGTCTCGAACTCGAACTCCAGCACTGGCTCGACGTTCCGAACTGGGGTCGGATCCGACTCGACGCCGCGATCCTGCCACTGAGGTGGGGCCTCGAGATCGACGGCCACCCCGAGCACTTCACCGAGCGGGGCTCCACCAGCGACGCCGGCCGCGATCTTGCGTGTGATGCGATCGGCTGGGCCGTGAGCCGAGTCACCAGCCTTGCGTTGCGCACGAACTTCGAGCACCAGATCGACATGCTCTGCCGTGCGGTAGGTCGGCGCCGCACAGACCTTGCCGCCTGATGAGAGATGAGGGCGCCACCGCCACTCATCCCTCATCGCGACGGCTGTGGCCCGATGCGCGATGAGAGATGAGGGCGCCACCGCCACTCATCTCTCATCGCGACGGCTGTGGCCCGATGCGCGATGAGAGATGAGGGCGCCTCCGCCACTCATCTCTCATCGCGAAGTGCTCGTCTAGGGTCGCTGTCATGCGCTTCTCGGTCTGGCCGTCGTACGAACGTTCCTGGGACGAGGTGCTCGCACTCGCCACGTGGGCCGAGCAGACCGGCTGGGACGGTTGCTGGTACGCCGATCACTTCATGCCCCAGACCGACGACGACAGCGTGGGCGAGGGCCCTGCGTACGAGTGCTGGACGATGTTGGCTGCGATCGGCGCGACGGTGCCGCGGCTGTTGCTCACCTCGATGGTGTCGCCGGTGACGATCCACCATCCGGTCGTGCTGGCCAAGCGGGCAGCCACCGTCGACCACATCACCGGCGGACGGGCCGTACTCGGCCTCGGTGCCGGCTGGCAGGTGAACGAGCACCGAGAATACGGCTTCGAACTACCCCCGCCCGGCGAACGGGTGAGCCGCTTCGAAGATGCGATCCGCGCCATCCACGAACTGCTGCGTGACGACGCGGTGCCATTCGATCCCCGACCACGGGCGATGGAGCTGCTCGTCGGCACGGGCAGCCCACGCATGATGCGCATCACCGCCCGATACGCCGACGTGTGGAACACGTGGGGCAACCCGGAGGAACGCCAGCGTCGCACCGAGGTGTTCCACCAGGCGTGCGAAGCGGTCGACCGCGATCCCGCCACCGTGCGCCGATCGAGCCAGGCCCTGTTCTTCCTCACCGACGACGACGCCACCCGCGACAAGCTGAAGGCACGCGCACCGCAGGACCGTTCACTCGTGGGCAGTGCCGCCGAGTTGATCGATCTGATCGGCAGCTACGTCGAGGCCGGGGTCGACGAGCTCGCGGTCCCCGACTTCACCCTCGGCAACACGCCCGAGCAACGCCTGGCCACCTACGCCCGGCTCCGCGACGAGGTGCTCAGCGCCTTCGTCTGACACAGTCGACGGCGCACGCACGGGCGCCGCAACCGGAGTGCCGGCATCGACACCGTCGGGATGGAACTTCACGTAGATCGCCTCGGCCACTGCGTCGGGCAGGAACGACAGGTCCTGCAAGGTGTCGAGCGACGCCTCCTTCACCGGCGTCACACCACCCAACGCCGCGACGAGCTTCTTCCGGCGTGCGTCGCCCAGGCCAGGGATGCCGTCGAGCGAACTCGCGGTCATCCGCTTGCCGCGCAGTTCGCGGTGGAACCCGTTCGCGAACCGGTGTGCCTCGTCGCGGATGCGCTGCAGCATGAACAGCGCCTCGCTGCCGCGCGGCACCTCGACCGGCTCGCTGCGCCCCGGCAGGTACACCTCCTCGAACCGCTTGGCGAGTGAGGCGACCGGGATCTCGTCGGTGAGCCCGAGCGCCGCGACGACGCGCTCGGCCACCCCGAGCTGGCCCTTGCCACCGTCGACCAGCAGCAACTGCGGCGGATACGCGAACTTGCCCGGCTTCGCGCCACGCTCGCCGATCGGCATGTCGCGCTCGTCGAGGTACGCCTTGAGGCGCCTGGTGAGCACCTCCTCCATCGCTGCGTAGTCGTCGTTGCCCGCCACGTCCTTCACCTTGAACCGCCGGTACTCGCGCTTGTTCGGCAACCCGTCCTCGAGCACCACCATCGAGCCCACGTAGTCGGTGCCCTGCAGGTGGGCCATGTCGTAGCACTCGATGCGCAGCGGTGCCTCGGGGAGCGAGAGCAGGTCCTGCAGCTCGGTGAGCGCACGGCTGCGGGCGTTGTGGTCGCCGGCCCGGCGCAACCGGTGGCGCACGAACTCCTCACGGGCGTTGCGCGTGACCGTCTCGTGCAGCTCGCGCTTGTCGCCGCGCATCGGCACACGGATCTGCACCTTCGATCCGCGCAGGTGGCTGAGCCACTCCTCGTAGGTGGCGAGGTCTTCGCTGTCGACGGGGACGAGCACCTGCTTCGGCACGCCCGCTGGCGGCTCGTCGCCGTACATCTCCTCCATGATCCGGTCGATCAGACCACCGGCCGACAGGTCCTCGACCTTGTCGAGGATGAA
>Ga0335397_10005554_pt1 | contig 16480 bp, 16 predicted proteins | sample MAT04_FD_205740 | JGI IMG/M metagenome (GOLD analysis project Ga0335397, IMG submission 205740) | Freshwater microbial communities from Lake Fryxell liftoff mats and glacier meltwater in Antarctica - MAT-04 (spades assembly) (version 2) ... | reverse complement strand
AAAGGCATAGTAATATTAATTGGAGCTACAACCGAAAATCCTTCATTTGAGGTTATATCACCTTTGCTTTCAAGATGCCAGGTTTACATTCTGAAATCACTCGAAGAAGATGACCTGCTGAAAATCATGAACAAAGCCATCGAAACGCTAAGTGGTATTTATGGTGTAAAAGTATTAATAAGCGAACACGAAGCATTAATACGGATTTCGGGTGGTGATGCGCGCAAGCTGCTCAATGCCATCGAAATAATTGTTTCTTCACAAGTAGCATCAGGTAAAGCAATTAATATCAATAATGAAAATACATTGAGCATCATCCAGCAAAATCTGGCCTTGTATGATAAGTCGGGTGAAATGCATTACGATGTAATCTCGGCTTTTATCAAATCCATGCGCGGAAGCGATCCCAATGCGGCAGTGTATTGGCTGGCACGGATGATAACAGCCGGAGAAGACCCGCTTTTTATAGCCAGGCGCATGGTCATTCTGGCATCCGAAGACATTGGAAATGCAAATCCTACTGCCCTGGTGTTGGCTAATAATTGCTTTGATGCAGTAAATAAAATTGGTTTTCCCGAAAGCCGGATCATATTATCACAAACTGCCATTTACCTGGCATGTTCTGCCAAAAGCAATGCCTCGTATATGGCCATTGAAGATGCAATGGCTGCGGTTCAGAAATTCGGCGATCTTCCGGTACCCCTCCATTTACGCAATGCACCAACAAAACTGATGAAGAATATTGGGTATGGAAAGGACTATAAATATGCTCACCAGTTTGACGGAAATTTCGTTAGCCTCGAATTTTTACCTGATAAAATTAAGGGAATACGCATGTATGATCCCGGACAGAATGCAAGAGAACACGAAGCACGCGAGAAACTGCGGAAAAACTGGGGAGAAAAATATGGATATTGACAATTTTTGAAGTTTTTTTGATAATTAGCATCCCCAGACTGAACTTGTTTTCGCTAAAATTTCGTACTGTTTTATCATAAATATAAAAAAATAAATTTCATGAATTTACTACTAGAAATCCCACAAATAAGAAATATACAATCCGGGAACTTCTTCCTGATTGCGGGTCCATGCGTAATCGAAGATTCGGAAAGTCCTGTAGAGATTGCAAGGATATTGGTTGATTTATGTGAAAAGTATAGAATTCCTTTCATCTTCAAAGCCTCGTACCGAAAAGCAAACCGCTCAAAAAGCTCATCTTTCACCGGGATCGGCGATGAAAAAGCACTAGAAGTTTTAGCAGGAATACGGCAGAAGTTAAAGGTTCCCGTGGTCTGCGATATTCACAGCGAAAAAGATGCCGGCATGGCAGCCCAATATGTGGATATACTTCAAATTCCCGCTTTTCTTTGCAGGCAAACCGAATTGCTTGCTGCTGCCGGTGAAACAGGTAAATTTGTGAATATTAAAAAGGGGCAATTTTCATCTGCCGAAACCATGCATTTTGCAGTTGAGAAAGTCAGGGAAACCGGAAATCCGAAAGTTATGCTTACCGAACGCGGAACCACATTCGGATATACCGACCTGGTGGTTGATTTCAGGAATATACCTGTAATGCAACAAGCAAGAGTGCCTGTGGTGCTTGATGTAACTCATTCGCTTCAGCAACCGAACCAGCCTGCCGGGATTACCGGAGGCCGACCTGATCTTATTCCGCTTATGGCTAAATTAGGAATCACTTCCGGTGTTGAAGGTCTTTTTATGGAGACGCATCCCAACCCATCGAAAGCCAAATCGGATGGAGCAAATATGCTAAGGCTCGATTTGATGGATAACTTACTCAGTGAACTTGTAAAATTAAAAAAAGCACTTCTGTAAGTTTATTTTACATAAGCTTCCATCCCCGGCATAACCCATCCTAGCAGCAGTCCGTAAATATGCTGCGCCAGAAATATAATTAAAAACCCTACAATTATTGTAATTACAATAAACCGCAACTTCTTCTCGAGAGTAATATCAAACATTTCCTGAACTCCATACCAGAACACATAAAGAGTATAGGCTATATATATATATATGCCGATAGGAATCAGAATCCGCAGAAGCGGATGCAGGTATACAAAAAATGTTACTATAAAAAGTGGTGTAAATGTATAAACAACCAATTTAAGAATCCGCAGATGATCCGTATCAATGCCAAGTTTCGGCAATGCAAAATTGAGAGTGTAAGCTGCCAACACTATTAATAAATAGGGTATTACTACCCATGAAACAAGATTAAAAAGCAGCAGCAACACCAGGTTAAAAGTATAACCCAATACTGCTTTTGCAACGAAAAACAGACCTATATCCCTCCCTATTGCACTAAAAAGAATTATGGGGAAAGCAAAGTTCCACATCAATTCTTTAGGTGTTTCCTTCTCATTTTTTATCTCTTTCCACTCAATACTTGGTATTAATGAAATTCGTATCGCTTTGGAAATTAATTCTTTATAATTCATCCAGCAGTGTTAAGTCAATATTTTAGAGAATGAGGAAACGGCTTATTCCAATACAACCCGCTTCAGAGTACCTGTATTGTTATCAAACCCTATATTCCTGATGCTTGTTGCAGGCAGGAAAGTAATCACTCCTAATTGGTTGATTACAAAAGGGGCTTCAAGTTTTATCTGCCCCCCAACTTTAATGGCAACATTAGCTTTATCAGGAATCCGGTAGTATAATCCGTGCAATTCACGCTCACCAACATTCATTTTCTCTGTTTCTGATTTAAGGGCGTTGGTTCTATTCATACTATTAGCCTGAATCTGCACAAGATCACCCGAAGTAGCATTTTTGGGAAGAATTCCTTTACTTATCGAAAAACGACATAAAGGTTCAGCCGGGGTGTTTTTATCAGCAACATAATAAAATGTAAATGTTTCGCCCGATATGCTTGTTACACCTTTAAATAATTCGAGGTAATCCTGTTTCATGCTGTTCATCTGATTGTACATGAATTCCATCGTACCTTTTTCGTAGTTAACTTCCTGGTAACCATTTATCAGGTTGTACATGCTTTCATCAAGTTTGAGAATAAATTCAGATGCTTCACGGGCTTTTTGTTCAATAGATTTTGCGGTAGAAGTTTTTCTGAAAAATTTTTGCTCAATAATAGTAGTATCCAGGCTTATTCTTTTAATAACTGTATCCATCCGTTCGAAAACACTTGGATTTGCAAATTCCGGCATGTCAATACGTGAAGAGGTCAGATCAACCGATCTTTGCTTTTTACCATTTTCAGTTTGGTTTATTGCTCCGACTCCGGAAATTATGCCTTCGTTTGACAAGAATAACTCTATTGCCTGACGATCTTTTTGTCGGGGTGCTAATTGAATGAAATAATATTCCGATGGATCAGGTTCCGTATATGCCGTCAGCCTGATATCTTTGAATTCATATTCGGTACTATTTGCAGAAGTAACCTGAGACAATCCAAGCATTTGATCAGCATATTCCGAAAAAGGCCCTTTAACCTTCTGAATTTTATTTACAACGATATCAACCTGGATTACAGTTTGAGGCAATGCATAAAACAACCCTTCTGTTTCTGCATTTATGCCAGCAGAACCTGATTTACTTACATTTATTTGTGCTTTTATTCCACTGATTGAAAACAGCAAAACAATAGCCAGAAAAATATTTTTTATCATAAGTGCCTTTTATATTAATAAACCAAAGTTACACAAAATTGAACTTGAGTTTAAAAACGAAAATTCATTTTATTTATTGTACTTTGAAACCATGAGTCAGGATTGTATCAAAGCGTTAAATTATTGCATTTGCATTTAGATATTTATTCGCCATGATAACGCCGAAAGCACTGATATCGATATTTACAGGCTTATTATCGCTTATAGCTTTCAACTCAAGCAAACATAAACTAAAGTAATACCATCCCGGCTTCACGTGTGTTCGCATTAAATCCGCTAACTGTTTGGTCGAAGCGTTTTATAAATTACTTCCCGAAATTACAATTGACCTACCTGCCTGAAAATCAGTCAAAGGGATGTATATGTAATGTGCTTAAGGTACGGTTGATCCTGGCATGTTCTTGCACACGGCCAGGAAATATAATACGGGCTTCTTCAGTAAACCCGATTTTTGAAATTACATCATTCCGGCGTTCAACTTCAAATGAAAAAGAAACAAATAATTTCCATTCAATTATTTGATGAAAAGTAATTCCCTGTATTTTGGTAATGGCCATAATTCGTCATCTACAAGCAACTCCAGTTTATCAACGTGGTATCTTACTTTTTCGAAGAAAGGTAGAATCTCCTTATTGTAAAGTTCTGCTTTTTCAATTGTGTCATCAATTTTATTAGCTTTCTTACGCTTTTCAACCATTTCGGCAACCAACTGCCTGACAATTGAAATGTGCTCCGAAATCTCCTTGATATTCTGCATCTGACTATTCGATAGTTTCACAAAAGTCTTGATATCAAGCACTTCTTTGAGACCTTTAACATTTTCGACCAACGTATTTTGGTAGCGAATTGCAGTTGGGATAATATGGTTGTGCGAAAGGTCGCCAATAATCCTTGATTCAATCTGTATTTTTTTAATATAGTTTTCGAGATCAATTTCATAACGGGCTAATACTTCCCTTTTTGAGAGTACATCATGTTCTTCGAATAATCTGATAACACTTTCATTGGCCATTACCTTCAGAGCATCGGGTGTGGAAGAAATATTCGACAAACCTCTTTTCATGGCTTCAGCTACCCATTCGTCACCATAACTGTTACCCTCGAACCTTATGCGTTTCGATTCACTGATGTATTTGCGAAGAATTTTATATATGGCATCGTCTTTATTTAAACCTTTTTCAATTAAAAGATCAACTTCAGTACGGAAAACTTTAAGTTGTTCAGCTAAAGCCAGGTTAAGAGCAATCATAGGCTTAGCGCAATTTGCAGATGAGCCTACTGCCCTGAATTCGAATTTGTTACCTGTAAATGCAAAAGGTGATGTGCGGTTCCGGTCCGTGTTATCGAGGAAAATCTCAGGTATTTTCGGAATATTAAGTGAAAATGCTTCCTTAACTCCATCATCCTGCTCGCCACCTGCACTGCTTTTCTCAATTTCATCAAGAGTTTGCGAAAGCTGTGAGCCAATAAATACCGACATTATAGCAGGTGGTGCTTCGTGAGCGCCCAGGCGCAAATCATTACCAGCCGAAGCAATTACTGACCGGATAAGTCCTGAATGGACATCAACAGCTTTAATAATATTTACTAAAAATGTTAAGAACCGAAGATTGGCCTTAGGGGTTTTTCCCGGAGCCAGAAGATTTTCCCCGCTATTGGTCATAAGCGACCAGTTATTGTGTTTTCCCGAGCCATTTACGCCCTGGTAAGGTTTTTCGTGCAAAAGTACCGTAAGATGATGGCGTTTGGCAACTTTTTCAAGAATATGCATCAGTAACTGGTTGTGGTCAACGGCTAAGTTGGCTTCTTCAAACACAGGTGCACATTCGTACTGACTGGGGGCAACCTCATTGTGACGCGTCTTTACGGGAATTCCCAAACGATGAGCCTCGTATTCGAATTCACGCATGAAATCCATAACACTTTCAGGAATTGTTCCAAAATAATGGTCCGAAAGCTGCTGATCTTTTGCTGAGGCATGACCAAAAAGTGTACGACCGCATAAAGCCATATCAGGCCTGGCGTGGAATATTGCTGTATCGACTAAAAAATATTCCTGCTCCCAGCCCAGGGTAGCGATCACTTTCGAAATATTCCTGTCAAAATATTTGCAAACTGCCGTAGCTTCCTTATCGAGAGAGTGTAATGCTTTAAGCATCGGCGTTTTATAGTCAAGTGCCTCACCGGTATAGGAGATAAATATGGTTGGAATACATAATGTATCATCCATAATAAATGCCGTTGAGGTAGGATCCCAGGCTGTATAGCCACGCGCCTCAAAAGTGTTGCGGATTCCACCGCTGGGAAAACTGGATGCATCTGGTTCTTGCTGAATAAGTTCACCGGCACCAAAATGTTCAATAGCCGTTCCGTCAGAAGTAGGTGAAAGAAATGAATCGTGTTTTTCGGCAGTTGCACCTGTTAAGGGATGGAACCAATGTGTATAGTGAGTAGCACCTTTCGAAATGGCCCAGGATTTTATGGCAGTTGCAACCTGGTCAGCAATCCGTCTGTCAATTTTTTCGCCTTTGGTAATCACATTCTGTAATTGCTCAAATGCTTCTTTCGACAAATATTGCCGCATAACAGATTGATTGAAAGTATTTTCTCCGAAATAGTCAGAAACTTTTGCATTCATTTCAATAGCACGTTTGGGACGCGAAATGGCTAATTCAAGGGCTTTAAACCGGATGTTTGACATAAGTATTGCAATTAAAAATTTGTGTCACAAAAATATCTATTAATCTTAGCTTTGAAGGGAAATACAGAAGTTTATTTTTGCAGTTAATGCAAGAATTCATTCAGCGGAAACATAAAAAGCAAGATCATTATTTCTCAAAATTGATTTGAATCTGGTTAGCATACTGAATAGCAAGCTGTTGAAGATTATAAATCACCAATCTGTTTATCCTTGGTTCGTAAAAACCAGAGTCCTGAAAATGTAAATAATCCATTGATAATCAATAGTTCGAACCCAAACCTGTACCCATTTAATAGTGTTACAGAATACTCGCTCAAGAAAAAACAAAGAATTGGCGAGCTGACAGCAACGTAAGGAACATATTTATCATTTACATTGAAACGGGTAAATAGTCCGAACGCATACAATCCCAGCAATGGACCATATGTATATCCGGCAACAGTAAAAAGTTTATCGATTACCGCCCTGTCATTTATGGCCCTGAAGACTACAATTACCACCAAAAGCAGGATGGCAAAAGCAAAATGTACTTTGTAACGTAATTGTTTTTTTTGATCTTCACTCAGGTCGGTTCGCTTGTTTAATCCCAGAAAATCGATTGTAAAGGAAGTTGTCAGCGAAGTTAGTGCGCCATCGGCACTGGGATAAGCTGCTGAAATTAAACCGATTATAAATATTAATCCGGCGAGAGGCCCCAAATATTTTATGGCTATCATCGGGAAAAGGTCATCAGTTCGGGAAGGTAACTCAATGCCGTGAGTGGATGAATAAATATACAGAACAGCTCCTAAAAACAGGAACATAAGGTTCACAAAAACTAAAACAATACTGAATGAGAACATATTTTTCTGCGCTTCACCAATATTGCGGCAGCTCAGGTTTTTCTGCATCATCTCCTGGTCGAGCCCCGTCATTACAATAGCTATAAATGCCCCGCTGAGTATTTGCTTCAGAAAAAACTGTTTACTATGCCAGTCGGTTACAACTATTTTCGAATAATCACTTCCCCATACTGTTGAGAACAAACTACTTATATCATAATGCAGATTTTTGCTTATCAGGTATATTGATAAGCCCACCGCCAGCAACATAAATGTTGTTTGCAAGGTATCCGTCCAGATTATGGTTTTAATACCACCTTTAAGGGTATATAATATTATGAGCAATATAAAAACACTTACTGTCACTATGAAAGGTACATTCCAGGCATCAAAAACAAACACCTGTAACACATTCACAACCAGAAACATGCGAAAAGATGCTCCGATTGTACGCGACAGCAAGAAGAAAAATGCCCCGGTTTTGTACGACCAGAATCCAAAACGTTGTTCAAGATAAGAATAAATTGAAGTCAGGTTTAATCTGTAATACAATGGCATTAATATTGTTGCAATAACGGTGTATCCAATCAGATATCCGGCAACAACCAAAAGGTAACTGAATTGAGTTTCCCCTACCCAACCGGGAACTGACATAAAAGTTACACCCGACAAGGAAGCTCCGATCATACCATAAGCTACTACAAACCAGGGAGACGATTTGTTTCCGATATAAAATGATTCACTGTTAGCCTTTCGGGCAGTAATCCATGTAACTAAAAACAGCAATACAGTGTATGCCAGGAAACTGATAAATATGAGTGAAGGTGTCAAAGCGAGTTTTTTGGTATTTGCTTGTTAAACAATTTTTTGTATTTAGTTTACGAACTTTATGATTTAATATTAGTTTCAATAAATTTAGAGAACGCAATCAAGTCGGGAAAATTAAAATCCAGTTTCCCAAAGCATTGATATACAACTACTTTATCATTTCCAACCAGGATAGTTAACATTCCAAGCCTGTGCCCAAAAAGAATATCACTGTATGTGTCGCCAACCATAATGCTCTTCTTAAAGTTAATGCTATGAAACTGATTGCGGGCTTTCAAACCCATGCCGACAGCTGGTTTGCGGGTAAAACTCCGCATATTTTTCAAATCAGGACTATAAAATACGGCATCAATCCTACCACCGGCTTTGACCACTTCATCAAGCATTTTTTGATGTATAGCATTTAATTGTGTAGCCGTCATTAGTCCTTTCCCGATACCTTGTTGGTTAGTAACGACGATAATTGGATCAAACAATCCGGCAAGAATAGCCAAAGCTTCTTTAACTCCCGGAATAAACTCAAATTCCTCAGGAAGTTTCACATATTCATCCGTAATGCGCTGGTTAATAACACCATCCCTGTCGAGGAATAAAGTCCATCCCGTGCTGATTTCAAGTTTCCTGCCCATCCTCATCTTATTTCTGGTAGTAATGATTGTGCGTTAGCGTAATCTTCAGGAATTCCGATATCCAGGAAAAAAGCATCGGTTTTGAAAGTTTGCATGTGCAGAGTAGTAATTGAATTCTTAAACAGATCATTTTCAAGTGAAAACTTCCGCTGCCTGTAATTATCAAATATATTCCTGTTAAGCAGATAAACGCCTCCATTTATCCATCCGCTTCCGGCAGTTGGGTCTTTTTCCCTGAAATCAGTTATCATTCCGGATTCATCTGAAATAACCAGCCCATAACGTGATGTTTCCCGCAAATGCCTGACTGCAATTGTTATATCGGCCAAAGTTATCAATTGTTCATTTTCCATTGCCTGTAAATCAGGAACGAAATACGTATCACCATTTAGCACGAACACCTTATCAAGTAAACATTGATTAAGAGCATATTTAACGGCACCTCCTGTTCCCAGCAATTCGGTTTCGTTAGCATATTCAATTTCCAAGGATCGATAATTTTTACCAAAGTAATTGATTATTTGATCCTTATGATAGCCAACCGAAAGTACTGCTTTATTAATCTGCTGACTAACCAGGTAGTCGAGCACGTACACTAAAAAAGGTTTTCCGTGCACGGGAGCCATGCATTTAGGAGTATCCGGCAATATAGCCTGAAGTCTTGTTCCCAATCCTCCTGCAAGTACAATAGCTTCCCTGTTTATCATTAATAAGTCAGTTCTTAAACAGTTTAGCTTCAACCATTTCGCAGATAATATGTCCTATCAGAATATGGACTTCCTGAATTCGCGGAGTATCAATAGAAGGGATATTCAGCAGGTAGGTGCATTTATCCTTCAACTCTCCACCTGTCTGCCCGGTAAGGCCTACAGTTATCATTCCCAATGTATTAGCTTCTTTAAATGCCCTGTTGATATTTGCAGAATTTCCGGATGTTGACAAACCAACCAGAATATCACTTTTTCTGCCCATTGCCATCACCAACCTTGCATAAACTTCTTCGTACCCATAATCGTTGGCAACCGCTGTTAAATAGGAAGAGTTCACATGCAAAGCTTCTGCAAAAAGAGGGAACCTGTCGAAATAGAACCTACCCGAAAGTTCAGCTGCAAGATGCTGGGCATCAGCCGCACTACCCCCGTTGCCACAGAACAGCACTTTCCCACCACTTTCGTAACAGGTCACAATCTTCTCGATAACCTCTTTTATGGTTGCAACAATAATCGGGTCATTTATAACCTTGCTTTTTAAATCGATAGAAGATTGTATTATAGATTTAATTTTTGATTCCATTTTTTCTTAGAATTAAAAGATTAATACTCAGTTATTAAAAGATTTGCATTATAAAGTCCAGGTAACCAGACCTTCGGATGTAAATTCATACCTCTCAGTGTAACCACCGAATTGTTTTAACGCTTCAATAACCGGAAAGCGTGAATTTCCGGGGCAATAAAAAAACATATACCCTCCTCCCCCGGCACCAGAAATTTTGCCACCGGTTGCGCCATTTCCAAGTGCTGTAGTGTATATTGTATCAAGAACTTTATTGGTTATTCCCGAAGCCATTTGTTTTTTATTATTCCATCCGAAATCCAGTATCTTCCCGATTTCATTCAGGTTTCCGCACAGTAAAGCTTCTTTCATCATAATAGCCTGCTTCTTTAGCTGGTGCATGGCTTCAATCGCTATTTTGTCCTCTTTCAGGACATTTTGCTGCTGCTTTTGAATTATCGTTGAACTTAACCGACTTGTATCGGTGTAATAAAGTACCAGGTTGTGAGCAAGTTCGTCAAGATATGATTCTTTGATTCTTAGCGGATTAACGATTACTTTATCTTTCGAAAACTCCATGAAATTGATTCCGCCAAAAGTTGCAGAATACTGATCCTGCTTTCCTCCTGCCATTCCCAGGTCAAAGCGTTCGATTTCATATGCCATTTGAGCAATATCGTATTCTCCCAGTGGAAGTTTAAGCCATTCGACAAATGCACCTAAAATAGCAACTGCCAAAGTAGAAGAAGTCCCAAGTCCGGATTGCTGTGGCGCATCAAGGTATGTTATAAGTCTGAATGACAAATCTTTGCCTGAAAATAATTTTCGAATACGGTTGTAGATTCCGGCATGAATATCAAATATTCCTTCGGGCTGAATTTCACAATTTGTTTTAAATGTCTTAATATGACTTCCGTCGGCAGTTTTAAAAATAACTTTTCCATCATTTGTCGGCTCAATTGATGCAAAGGCATAAAGGTTGATAGTAGCGTTCAATATTCCTCCACCATAAATATCTGAATAGGGTGAAACGTCAGTACCACCGCCTGCCAGACCTAAACGTAAGGGAGCTTTACTCCTGATTAGCATGGATTTCAAATAGTTATTGGTTAATGGAAAATGGGAAATAGTAAATGGTCAATGAATTAAACAATCGGTTCAAAAATTTGCTCAATTTCATAATTTACCGACGTGTTTTTAAAAAATGCACCTATTTCCTTATCTGATTTAGGCATTTGACTATTTACTATTATTTAATTTCAATTCTCTTTTTTCTTTTCTCTTTTTTCTATTTTCTATTCTCTATTTTCTATTCTCTATTCTCTATTTTCTATTTACAATTATCTTTCAGATTCCCGATTTACACTCACCAAGAATCGCATCTATTCTGCTAAGGAGAATCTCCCAGCTGAATCGTTTCTTTTCAATGGCAGCATTGGCCGAAAATTCCTTTTCCTTGTTTTCGTTAAAGAAACGCAGCAAAGCTTCACTTATTTCTTTCACATCCGGCTCAACTACATATCCCACCATTCCGTCAGGAACCATTTCGGACAAACCACCAACGTTTGTGGTAAGCATAGGTTTTTCGAAGTGATATGCGATCTGAGTAACACCACTTTGGGTTGCATCTTTGTAGGGCTGGGCCACAATATCGGAAGCACAGAAATAGTTTACAATATCCCTGTTCTCAATAAATTGTGTATGTAAAACCACCTTATCCTTCAAATCAAGTTTATCTATCAGATCAAGGTATGGTTTACCATCAATGTAAAATTCTCCGGCAATCAGCAATTTAACCGGCAATTCTCTGAATCTTGCATCTGCAAATGCTCTGATCAGCAAATCGAGCCCTTTGTATTCACGAATGAAACCGAAAAAAAGTATGTATTTAGTTCCTTCCTCAAGACTTAATTGCTTTTTTGCCTGAGTTTTAGAAACTGAAGCCCCAAAATTATCATATAAAGGATGAGGTGAAAAAACCCTGGGACGAACCTTGTCAAATTTATTCAGATCGCTAAGTACTGAATGCGACATAGCTAAAAACCCATCACAACTCTTAATAAAATAGCGGGAAAGCATGTTACTTCCGGGCATTTTTTCATGAGGAATAATGTTATCGGTAATGGCAACAACTCTACTTACATTGTTTCTTCTTACTATCCGGGCAATCGTACCCAAACATGGTGCCATAAAAGGCATCCAATACCTGATAACCACAATGTCAGCCATAAGCTTCTTTATTTGATATCCAACTTTAATCCAATTCAGTGGATTAATAGAGTTTACCGCAACAATAATAGTAAGATCACCTGGAGCTATATCAGTTGAATATTGTGTTTTCCCTGGAAAAAGAAAGCCTGGGTATTGCAAGCTGAAAGTAAATATTGTAACTATGTCGCCGCGCTGCTGATAAGCCCGCGCCAATCTTTCATTGTAGGTCGACATACCGCCGCCTCTGAATGGATACGCTGTACCGATGATGATCACATTTCGTTTTTCCATTCAACTAACTTAAACAGACTATTTATAGATTTAAAAAAGTTCCTTTTCAATTAAATATTGATTCCTCTCGGGCGAATTACGGGCAACCATTTCGGCCAGAAATCCTGTAAGGAACAATTGTGTACCCAAAACCATTGCTAATAACCCGAAATAAAAAAGAGGTCTGTCTGTCATGCGGTATTCAGCCAGGAAAAATTTCGCATAGGCTAATATCCCTGCAATAGCAAATCCTATAAAGAATAACAACATACCGAGCATTCCAAACAGGTGCATAGGCTTTTTACCGAATTTTGATACAAACATGATCGATATCAGATCTAATGGTCCGTTCACAAAACGATTTACACCAAATTTGGTAACTCCGAATTTGCGTTTCCGATGTTCGACTACCTTCTCCCCTATTTTTTTAAACCCGTTCCATTTAGCAATTACCGGTATATAGCGGTGCATTTCGCCATATACTTCAATGCTTTTAACAACATCTTTTTTATAGGCTTTCAATCCGCAATTATGATCATGTAGTTTTACGCCCGACATGCGGCTCGTCATAGAGTTGTAAAGTTTTGACGGTATATTTTTTGTAAGTGAAGGGTCATAACGGACTTTTTTCCAGCCTGAAACGAGGTCAAAGCCTTGCTCCTTAATCATTGAATAGAGACCGGGGATCTCATCCGGACTATCCTGAAGGTCAGCATCCATAGTAATTACTACATCCCCTTGGGCCGATTTGAAGCCGGTATTCAGTGCTGCAGATTTCCCATAATTCCTGCGAAATTTTATACCTTTAATTTTTTCATCGTTATGGTGCAATTGTTCTATCACACCCCACGAATTATCATAACTACCGTCATCAACAAGTAAGATTTCATAAGAATAGTTATTCTTTTGCATCACTTTCGCAATCCACTGACAAAGTTCCGGCAGTGATTCTTCTTCATTTAGCAATGGCACTATTACTGAAATATCCATTTATTGTACATCTTTAAACTGCCCATCAAAAGATTTGTCTTCCTTTTTTATGAATGCAGCAGCTATCAGTGCAAGAATTCCTCCAACTAAGGCCGAACTAATTATTGCCATAACATTCATGATTACAGGACTCATAAATTTACGTGTCATTGCCAGGCCTGGTTCCATTTGTTCCTCCGACAGTCCTTGTTCTACCATTTTTGTTTCAGCATTTGCCATGGCCTGTTCAATTATTTTATCCAGGTAAGTCGGATCAATAAAGACCAGGAATATATATGAGTAAATTGAAGATACTAAAGCAGCAATCAAAACAATCAGAAATCCTGAAGTGAATGCTTTACCAAATGAAATATAGCCGCCAAGATAGTTGTTTCTATAAGTCAGGGTGCCATAAATCATACCTGCCAGTAGAATTGCGAAACTAAAATACATGATAGGACTTGAATATGATACATCAAACAAATATGTCAATACTGAAAATACTATGGATATAACAGCTGTCAAAAGACCATAGATCAGAGAATTATTGAATAAAGAGCGAGATTTTGTTTCCATATTTATTCTGTTTTTAAAGGTTTGATTTAGCACAAAGGTAAGAAACTTGGTTAAAAACAACGAAAATTCCATGAGTAGTTTTTTTTGATCACAAAAAGTAGTACTTTTGCAGACGGGTAAGTCTTATACGACCAGCTCCTATTGAACTCCCCCAGGACAGGAATGTAGCAAGGGTAAATGGTTGAGCGGTGCGATATAAGTAGCTTACCCATTTTTTATTTCAATTCCAGAAGTTTTTGATTTTTCATTGCAAAAATCGATTTTGCTAAATTAAAAGTATGATTAATGACTTTTAACACAAGTTTTAGCAAAGCGCGAATTCTATATAGCAGATGTATTTCGCATGATAACCTTTAGGGTCTCGCTAAAAGATACTAACTTTGCGAAAGTTTACTATCTTTAACAAAAACAATCCTCACATGCAGTTTTTTATTGATACAGCAAATCTTGATCAGATTCGTGAAGCCAACGAACTTGGCATACTTGATGGAGTTACAACCAATCCTTCCCTCATGGCAAAAGAAGGCATAAAAGGCAAGGAGGCAATTCTGAAACATTATATTGATATCTGCGAAATAGTGGATGGGCCCGTAAGCGCAGAGGTTTTGTCGATCGATTATGATGGTATGATAGCCGAAGCTCATGTGCTGGCTAACCTTCATCAGAATATTGTTGTAAAAATTCCTATGATTAAGGATGGAATTAAAGCAATCAGGTACCTTACTGATAATGGTATAGCAACTAACTGTACCCTTGTATTCTCTGCCGGTCAGGCAATACTGGCAGCAAAAGCCGGTGCCACATATGTTTCACCTTTTATAGGACGTATCGATGATACAAGTAACGATGGCCTGCAACTTATTGAACAGATCGTAAATATTTATCGGTATCACGGTTATGAAACTCAGGTGCTGGCTGCTTCAATCCGCAACGTGAATCACATTGTAAAATGTGCCGAACTTGGAGCAGATGTGATAACCAGTCCTCTGGCATCGATTTTGGGATTACTATATCATCCGCTTACTGATTTGGGAATGGCAAAGTTTATTGAAGATTCACGAAAAATGAACTTATAATCAATTCGATGGCCTTGCTTATAAAAATATATCCTGACAACCCCAATGATCGCCAGATGCGAACAGTTGTGGAGTGCCTTCGCGATGGTGGAATTGTGGTTTACCCTACAGATACTATTTATGGTATGGGTTGCGATATTTTTAAAAGTAAGTCCGTTGAACGTATTTGCGAGTTACGTGGAATAAAGCCAGGCAAGGCAACTTTTTCATTTATTTGTTCTGATTTAAGCCAGCTTTCAGATTATTGCAAGCCAATTGAGAATAGTATTTTCAAAGTAATGAAAGCAAATCTTCCGGGACCGTTTACCTTTATACTAAATGCCGGCAATAATGTTCCGCGACATATCCAAAGCAAACGAAAGACAGTTGGTATCAGGATTCCTGATAATCCAATAACCTTGGAAATCGTTCGTTTGTTAGGGAACCCAATTATGTCAACATCGGTTCATGATGATGATGAAATACTTGAATATACGACTGATCCTGAATTGATTTATGAGAAATTTGCCAACAATGTTGATTTGGTGATTGATGCTGGTTTTGGAGGCAATACACCTTCGACAGTACTTGATTGTACTGATGGTGAAGTTAATATTATTCGTGAAGGCAAAGGAATTTTGCATTATTGAGCATGCAGGATTTAGTGCGTTTTAAAACATAATTGTTTGAACTGAGGAGGAATAGCCAATGTGCTTCAAAAACAGCCAAATGTAAATACCTGAATTTCAATTAGAATAGAATTATTTTCATTATCTGTTGCAGAATTCAGGAAATGATGTACCTTTGCACCCTCAAAATAAAAAGAATAAAAATGATTCGCTAGCTCAGTAGGTAGAGCACATCCCTTTTAAGGATGGGGTCTTGGGTTCGAATCCCAAGCGGATCACTGATACAAAAATCCAATTTTCTTTAGATTTCTATTAAACCGCTTAATTTACAACAGATTAGGCGGTTTTTTTATACCCAAAATTCTCTGTTTTCAACGCAATTCTTTTGCTTTCCGGTGTCGGTTTCGGTGCTGGTAAAAATCACCTCATTTATACTAGCACCTATTTCATTGTAATCATTGATATCAGCGTTTTTAATAGTCTAAATTGTTGATTTACTACTACTTATTAAGTAATTTTGCAGTTCTCAATTTTATAGATTTGAAAACTTAATTGCCATGGAAAACAGGATTTCAATTCATTACTTTACTAAGAAAAGTAACGTAAATTCAAAAGGAAATGTAGCTATTTATATACGGATAACCTTGAATAGTAAACGCAAGGAATTCGCTAAAAACATGTTCTTTGTTCCCAATAAAGAGAAAATTCGCCTAAGTAGTGTCACTAAGAAAACTCATCATTTTACGTAAATTGCTCATTTTCTGTAACTTTAGGTTTGGCAGGCGAAACTCAATCTTCTGTGCGCGAAGACTTTCCCCTACGGGGACCAAGGGGTGAGCGTGGGCAAAACTCATTTTAGACTCGTTTTC
>Ga0335397_10005552_pt1 | contig 16484 bp, 7 predicted proteins | sample MAT04_FD_205740 | JGI IMG/M metagenome (GOLD analysis project Ga0335397, IMG submission 205740) | Freshwater microbial communities from Lake Fryxell liftoff mats and glacier meltwater in Antarctica - MAT-04 (spades assembly) (version 2) ... | reverse complement strand
CCCGGGCCGCGCACGATGCAGCCGTCGTCGATCCACATGCGCCACCAGGCGACGGGCCAGAGCGCCAGCGTGCAGCGTGGCATGAGCCTGCGCGGCGACCAGCGTGTCGTGGCCATGCGCACGCTGCAGCCGCCCGCGCTGGGCATGGACAAGGCGCTGGTCGTCGGCGTCAGCCGCCAGGAACAGGCCGTGCGGGCGCCCTGGCGGCAGCAGACCGAGCTGCTGGCGCTGCTGTTCCTGGGCGGCAGCGGCGCGGCCACGGGCGCCCTGCTGACGATGCAGGGGCGCCGCCGCGAGCGCGAAGCCGTGGTGGCCGAACGGCTGGCGCGCCAGGCGGCGGACGCCGAGCGCCTGCGCCTGGCGCTGCGCGGCGGCGACCTCGCGCTGTGGGACCTGGACGTGCCACGCGACCAGGCCACCGTCAACGAACGCTGGTCGACGATGCTGGGTTTCGATCCCGGCGACGCCGGAGGCGGCGGCGAGCGCTGGCCGCAGCTGCTGCACCCGGACGACCGCGAACACGTGCAGGCCCTGCAGCAGGCGCACCTGGACGGCCACAGCGAAAGCTTCGAGGCCACCTACCGGCTGCGCCACCACGACGGCCACTGGATCTGGGTGCTGGACCGCGGCCGTGTCGTCGAGCGCGATGCCGACGGCCGGCCGCTGCGCATGGTGGGTACGCACATGGACATCACGGCCCGCGTGCAGGCCGAAGAAACATTGCGGCGCAGCGAGCAGAGCCTGGCCGTCACCCTGCAGTCGATCGGCGACGCCGTCATCGCCACCGACGCCGCGGGCCGCATCACGCGCATCAACGATGCGGCGCGCCGGCTCACCGCCTGGGGCGGCGACAGTGCCATCGGCCAGCCGCTGGGCGAGGTCTTCCGCATCTTCGACGCCGAGTCGCGCACGCCGGGGCTCGATCCGGTGGCGCGGGTGCTGGCCAGCGGCGACGTCGTCGGGCTGACCAACGGCACCGTGCTGCTGGCGCGCGACGGCAACGAACACCAGATCGCCGACAGCGCGGCACCCATCCGCACCGAAGACGGCACCGTGCTGGGCGTCGTGCTGGTGTTCAGCGACGTCACCGAGCGGTACCGCATGGTGCAGGCGCTGCGTCGCCGTGAGCAGAAGTCGCGAGCGCTGCTGGCCGCGCTGCATTCGGGCGTGGTGGTGCACGCGCCCGACACCCAGGTGCTCGACGCCAACCCCTCGGCCTGCCGCATCCTCGGCCTGACGCTCGACCAGATGCGCGGCAAGGTGGCTATCGACCCGAGCTGGGCCTTCCTCGAGGAGGACGGCACGCCGATGGCGATCGTCCGCTTCCCGGTGAACCAGGTGCTGGCCGGCACCGACGTCTTGCGCAACCTCGTCGTCGGCCTGCGCCGGCCCGACCTGGCCGCGCCCGGGTGGGCGCTGTGCACGGCCTTTGCGGTGCGCGACGACGAGGGCGTGCTGCAAGAGGTGGTGGTCACCTTCTACGACATCACCGAGCGCAAGCAGGCCGAAGAGGCGCTGCATCGTTCGGCGGCGCGCCTGCGCCTGGCCGGCCGGCTGGCGCGGCTGGGCGGCTGGTCGCTGGACCTGGCCAGCGGCCGGGTCGAACTCTCGGCCGACGCGGTGGCGGTGATGGGGGCCCCGACCCTGCAGGCGCCGCTGCGCCTGCACGACATCGTGGCGCTGGTGCTGCCGGTGCACCGCGCCGCGCTCGAGGCCGCCCTGCAAGGTGCCGACGCTTTCGACCTCGAGGTGGAGGCCGTGATGCCGGGCGGGCGCGCGCTGACGCTGCGCCTGATGGGCGAACCGGTGCGCGACGAACTGGGTCGGCGCGTGGCGATGCAGGGCGCCGTGCAGGACGTGACCGAGTCGCGCCGCGAGCAGCAGCAGTTGCGCCTGCTGCAGACCGCCGTGGCCCAGCTCGACGACATCGTCATGATCACCGCGGCCGAACCGATGACCGAGGCCGGGCCGCCCATCGTCTTCGTCAACGCCGCCTTCGAGCGCCTGACAGGCTGGCGCGCCGACGAGGTGCTGGGCCGCGCGCCACAGCTGCTGGAGTCGCCGCAGGCCGACCGTGCGGTGCTGGCACGCATGCGCGCAGCCCTGGCCCGGCACGAGGCGGTGCGCGCGGAGCTGCTCAACGTCACGCGCGACGGCAAGCCCTACTGGGTCGACATCCAGGTTGCCCCGTTGTCGGACGCCGGCGGGCGCGTCACGCACATGGTGGCGGTCGAGCGCGACATCAGCGACCGCAAGCGCACCGAGGCGCAGGCGCGCGAGGCCCAGGAAGCGCTGGCCGCCACGCTGGACGCCGTGCCCGACCTGCTGTTCGAAGTCGACATCGAGTGCCGCGTGCACGTCTTCCACTCACCGCGCAGCGAGTTGCTGTATGGACCGCCCGAAGTTTTCCTCGGGCGCCGTGTGGCCGACTTCCTGCCGCCCGCGGCGGCCGAGACCATCGCGCAGGCCGTGCGCACGGCCCATGAGCGGGGCTACGCCGGCGGCGGCCAGTACATGCTGCCGCTGAACGGCGCCGAGCACTGGTTCGAGCTCTCGGTCTCGCGCAAGGCCACGGCGCCGGGCGAACTGCCACGTTTCATCGCGCTGGCGCGCGACATCACCGAACGCAAGCAGGGCGAGGCGCATCGCGTGGCGCTCGAACGCCAGCTGCGCGAGGCGCAGAAGATCGAGTCCATCGGCACCCTGGCCGGTGGCATCGCGCACGACTTCAACAACATCCTGCCTGCCATCCTGGGCAACGTCGCACTGGCGCGGCAGGACCTGCCGCCCGAGCACCCGGCGCTGGTCAGCCTGGACCAGATCCAGCGTGCCGGCCTGCGCGCGCGCACGCTGGTGCAGCAGATCCTGACCTTCAGCCGCCGCCAGCCGCAGGCCCTGGTGGCCCAGCCGCTGCAGCCGGTGCTGCAGGAGACACTGGCCCTGCTGCGCGCCACGCTGCCGGCGGCGGTGCGCCTGGACACGGCGATCACCGACGACCCGACGCCGGTGGAGGTCGACGCCACGCAGCTGCAGCAGGTGCTGATGAACCTGTGCACCAACGCCTGGCATGCGCTGCCGCAAGGGCGCGGCCGTATCGAGGTCGGCCTGGCCGTTGTCGGTGCTGCCGAGGCCGCACGCCTGGGTGCCGACGGGCCGCAGCCCGGCCGCTGCATGCACCTTTGGGTGCGCGACGACGGCGCCGGCATGGACGCGGCCACGCGTGAACGCATCTTCGACCCCTTCTTCACTACCAAGCCGGTGGGCCAGGGCACCGGGCTCGGGCTGTCGGTGGTGCACGGCATCGTGCGTGGGCACCGCGGCAGCATCGGCGTGGAAAGCACGCCGGGCACGGGCAGTTGCTTCCACGTGCTGCTGCCGCTGTCGGGGGCCGCGCCTTCGCGGCCGGGCGCGCTGGACGAGGCGGCGACAGCGGCCCCGGCGGGGCGCGGCGAGGCTGTCTGGTACGTCGACGACGACCCCGTGATGGCGCTGATGGTGCAGCGCCTGCTGCAGCGCGAGGGCTACCGCGTCACGGTCTGCGAGAACGCCACGCAGGCGCTGGCGATGGCGCACGCGGCCGCCACGGCGCCGGCACTGGTGATCACCGACTACAACATGCCCGAGCTGTCGGGCCTGGAGCTGGCGGCCCAGCTCTCGCCGTTGTGGCCCGCGGTGCCCATCGTGCTGACCACCGGCTATGTGGGCGACACGTTGATGGCCGAGGCCGCGCGCCACGGCGTGCGTGCGCTGCTGCGCAAGGAAAACTCACTCGAGGACCTGCCGACGCTGGTGCGGCAGTTGGTCGGCGGCGTGCCGACGCGCTGACGCGGCGGCCTGGCAGCCGATTCAAGTTGCGCCTGCGGCGGCCGAAATCCGGTAGGGCGGCGCCTGCGATGTGCCCGCACGAGACGGCCATCCCATGACACATTCTTTCCGGACGAGGTTGCGCGCGGCAAGCAAGGCGGCCAAGGCCGCCTGGCAGCGGCCCGAGCGTGTGCTTCGGCTCGAGCCCCGGTCAACATCGCAGCAACCGTCGCCACCAGTGCCGCTGGCGCAGCCCCTGCGCGCCGCCAAGGTGCCGGAGCGCGAGCCCGCCAAGACGGTGACTGCAGCCGAGCAACTGCTGCGCCTGTTCGAGCACTCCGAAAGCGGCGTGCTGGTCTGCCGCGCCGACGGCAAGGTGCTGCTGGGCAGCGCCGTGGCCGCCGAACTGCTGGGCGCCGAGACCGCCGAGTTGCGTGGCACGCCGCTGGGCATCTGGCTCGAACCGCTTTCCTCGCCCGAGATCGGCGCCACCTCGCGCGTGCGGCGCGCCGACGCCGCCTTTCCACCCGGCCAGTGGGAAACCATGGCGCGTCGGCTCGACGGCAGCACCTTCCCGGTCGAGGTCACGGTGACCGAAACACAGCTCGACGGCGTGCCGCAGCGCATCCTCATCCTGCGCGACATCACCGACCGCAAGATCACGCAGGAGCGCCTGCAGTACCTGGCCAACTTCGACAGTCTCACCGGCCTGCCCAACCGCGCGCTGTTCCGCGACCGCCTGGGCCAGGCCATGGCGCGCGCACGCCGCAGCGGCGTGCCCATGGTGCTGATGTTCCTGGACCTCGACAACTTCAAGGTCATCAACGACAGCCTGGGCCACGAGGTGGGCGACCAGCTGCTGCGCCGTGTGGCGCAGACCCTCGAATCCTGCCTGCGCGAGACCGACACGCTGGGCCGCCGCAACCCGGGCGAGGACCCGATCACCGTGTCGCGCCTGGGTGGCGACGAGTTCACCGTGATCGCCGAGCAGGTGGCCAACGCCGAAGACGCCGCGCTGATGGCGCGCCGCGTGCTGGACGCGCTGGAAGCGCCGATGCACATGATGGAGACCGAATTGCACGTCTCGGCCAGCATCGGCATCTCGATGTTTCCCAGCGACGACACCGACCTCGACGGCCTCATCCGCCACACCGACATGGCGATGTACCGCAGCAAGGCCACGGGCCGCGGCGTCTACAGCTTCTACAGCCACGAACTGAGCGCCGAGGTGGCGGCGCGGCTGACCCTGGAAAACGACCTGCGCCGGGCGCTGGAACGGCACGAGTTCGGCCTGTATTACCAGCCGAAATACCACCTGGCCACCGGCGCCATCTCCGGCGTGGAGGCGCTGATCCGCTGGCACAGCCCGGCGCGCGGCCTCGTCGCGCCCGACCGCTTCATCGGCGTGCTCGAAGAAAGCGGCCTCATCCTGCCGGTGGGTGCCTGGGCCATACGCACCGCCTGCGCCGAGCTTGCCGCCTGGGACCGCGCCGGCGCACCGCGGCTGAGCCTGTCCGTGAACCTGTCGGCGCGGCAGTTCCGCCAGCCCTTCCTGGCGCGTTTCATCGCCGACGCGCTGAGCGACGCCGGCATCTCGCCGCACCGGCTGGAGCTCGAGCTCACCGAAAGCCTGCTGCTCGAAGACAGCGACGGCAACCGCAGCGTGCTGGCCACGCTGGCCGAGATGGGCGTGCGCGTGGCCATCGACGACTTCGGCACCGGGCATTCGTCGCTGAGTTACCTGAAGCGCTTCGACATCGACACGCTGAAGATCGACCGCAGCTTCGTCTGCGAGCTGCCGCACGACGCTGACGACGCTGCCATCGCCACCGCCATCGTCGCGATGGGCCACAGCCTGCACATGAAGGTGGTGGCCGAGGGCGTGGAGACGCTGGACCAGGCCGAATTCCTGCACGGCCTGGGTTGCGACGAGATCCAGGGTTACCTGATCAGCCGGCCGCTGCCGGCGGCGCAGCTGCTGTCCTGGCTGAACGAACGCCGGGCGAGCGAAGGCGCCGGCGGCGCCGCGCCGCTGAGCGGACCCATGACGCTGTTCTCGCTGGAGACACAGCGCACCGAAGAGACGCTCGACGGCCCGGTCTGACAAGGCCCCGGGGCGGCCGCCGGCCGACGGCCTCCTAGAATGGCCTGGATGAGTGATGAACCCGGGGCCGTGCCTTCCCGCCTGTTGCAGGGCCTCAACCCCGAACAGCTCGCCGCCGTGATGCTGCCGGCCGTGCCGGCGCTGATCCTGGCCGGTGCGGGGTCGGGCAAAACACGGGTGCTGACCACACGCATCGCCTGGCTGCTGCAGACGGGCCAGGTTTCGCCCGGCGGCGTGCTGGCGGTGACCTTCACCAACAAGGCCGCCAAGGAGATGCTGACGCGGCTGAGCGCGATGCTGCCGGTGGCCGTGCGCGGCATGTGGATAGGCACCTTCCACGGCCTGTGCAACCGCTTCCTGCGCGCGCACTGGAAGCTGGCCGGGCTGGCGCAGGGGTTCCAGATCCTCGACAGCAGCGACCAGCTCAGTGCCGTCAAGCGTGTCATCAAGGCCATGAAGCTCGACGAGGAGCGCTTCGTGCCCAAGCAGGTGACGTGGTTCATCGCCGGGCGCAAGGAAGAGGGCGAGCGCCCGCGCAACGTCGAGGTGCACGACGAGCAGACACGCAAGCTGGTCGAGATCTACCAGGCCTACCAGGATCAGTGCGAACGCGAAGGTGTGGTCGACTTCGGCGAACTGATGCTGCGCACCTACGAGCTGCTGCGCGACAACGATCCGCTGCGTGAACATTACCGCCGCCGCTTCACGCATGTGCTGGTGGACGAGTTCCAGGACACCAACAAGCTGCAGTACGCGTGGCTGAAGATGTTCGCACCCCCGCCCGGCAGGGCGGGGACGCCGGATGCACCGGGCAGGCCGGTGCAGAGCGTGATCGCCGTCGGCGACGACGACCAGAGCATCTACGCCTTCCGCGGCGCACGTGTCGGCAACATGGCCGACTTCGAGCGTGAATACGGCGTCCCCCGCGTCATCAAGCTGGAGCAGAACTACCGCAGCACCAGCCACATCCTGGACGCCGCCAACGGCCTCATCAGCCGCAACGCGCACCGCCTGGGCAAGAACTTGCGCACCGACGCCGGCGCCGGCGAGCCGGTGCGCGTGTTCGAAAGCACGAGCGACTTCGCCGAGGCGCAGTGGCTGCTGGACGAGTTGCAGCAACTGCACCGCAGCGGCATGCCGCGCAGCGAGATCGCGCTGCTCTACCGCAGCAACGCGCAGAGCCGCGTGCTGGAGAGTGCGCTCTTCAACGCCAGCGTGCCCTACCGCGTCTACGGCGGGCTGCGCTTCTTCGAACGCGCCGAAATCAAGCACGCGCTGGCCTACCTGCGGCTGCTGGAGAACGCCAACGACGACACCAGCTTCCTGCGCGTCGTGAACTTCCCGGCGCGGGGCATCGGCGCGCGCAGCATCGAGCAGCTGCAGGACACCGCGAAAACCAGCGGCCGCAGCCTGGCGCAGAGCGTGGGGGCGGTGCCGGGCAAGGCCGGCCTGAACCTGCAGGCCTTCGTGCAACTGGTCGACGGCATGCGGGTGGCGACGGCCGGTCTGACACTGCGCGAGATCATCGACCACGTGCTTGCGCGCGCCGGCCTTGTCGAGTTCTACAAGACCGACAAGGAAGGCCAGGACCGCATCGAGAACCTGGAAGAACTCGTCAACGCCGCCGAGAGCTTCGTCACGCAGGAAGGCTTCGGCAAGGACGCGGTGGCGCTCCCGGTGGACGAGCAGGCCGCCGGCGACACGGCGCCCGACGCCGAGACCGGTGAAATCATGTCGCCGCTGGCGGCGTTCCTGACCCACGCCAGCCTCGAGGCCGGCGACAACCAGGCCCAGGCCGGCGCCGACGCCATTCAGTTGATGACGGTGCACGCCGCCAAGGGCCTGGAGTTCGACGCCGTGTTCATCACCGGCATCGAGGAGGGCCTGTTCCCGCACGAGCAGAGCCTGTCCGACGCCGACGGCGTCGAAGAAGAACGCCGGCTGATGTACGTGGCCATCACGCGGGCCCGCAAGCGCCTCTACCTCAGCTTCAGCCAGACGCGCATGCTGCACGGCCAGACGCGATACAACGTCAAGAGCCGCTTCTTCGACGAGATCCCCGAGAACACGCTGAAGTGGATAACGCCCAAACAGCAGGGCTTCGGCTCGGGTTATGCGCGTGAATACCAGCAGGCCTGGCAGCGTGGCAGCGGGCTGAGCGGCATCGTCGGCGCCGGGCGCGTCGAGCCCGCACCGCCGCCGCCGGCCTTCGTGTCGGCCTCGGCGGGCGAGGCGGCCGGCCTGCGCGTGGGGCAGACGGTGTTCCACACCAGGTTCGGTGAAGGCGTGATCACCACGCTGGAGGGCCGCGGCGCCGACGCGCGAGCGCAGGTGCAGTTCGGCCGCCACGGCAGCAAGTGGCTGGCGCTGGCCATCGCCAAGCTCACGCCGGTCGATTGAGCCGGCGGCCGCGCCTCGAGCGCGGTCTGTCATGGGCTTGTCTTGTGCGCCGCCTAGCCTCTGGCCATGAAACTGCCTTTGCACTGGTGGCTGGCGCTGACCGGCGGATTGATGGTCGGCCCGGCAGCGGCGCAGGATGCCGCCCGCGGTGCGGCGCTTTACCTGCAACTGCCGGGTGGTCAGCCCAGCTGCGTTGAATGCCATGGCCCTGACCCCCTGGGCAACCGCAACCGGCTGCTCAACGCCGCAGGCGGCCCTGAGGTCATCGCGCTGGCCATCACCAAGGCCGCCGCGATGGGTTACCTGGGCTCGGTGCTGGATGCGCAAGACCGCACCGACCTCTCGGCCTACCTGGCCCGCGTGAATGCGCTGGAAACGGCGGCGGCCGTGGTGTGGCCGCGTGTCGTGGAGTTCGGCCGCGTGGCCCAGGGCGCGGCGCTGGCCGAGCAGCGTGTGGGCTACACCAACACCGCCGCGCAGGCGCGCACCGTGTGGCCGCGCCTGGTCGGCGCTCAGGGCATGGCGCTGCGCCACGACTGCCCGTCCGTGCTGGAGTCGATGGCCACCTGCCACGCTTTCATCGCGCTCGGAACCGGCGAGCCCGGCCAGCGCCGCGCCTCGATCCTTTGGGAGGGCGACGCCGACGGCACGCCGCAATGGGTCGGCGTGGCCGCTCAGGTCGTCGCGGTGGGCGAGGGCCGCGCGGCAGGCGTTCTGGTGGCCGACCTGCACGGCGTGACCGGCGTGACCGGCGATGGCCTCGGGCTGCGTGCCGCACCCTCGGCCACCGTTCAGCAGGCCTTCGAACTGCTGAACGCCGGCAGTGAGGCGCTGACACTGGGCGCACCAGCGCTCACCGGCCCCGGTGCTGCGGCCTTCAACCTGGCCGGCAGCGGCTGCGCCGCGGCCACGGTGCTGGCGCCCGGTGCCCGCTGCGTGGTGCGCCTGAGCGCGCGCGCGCCGCTGGCGGGTACGTCGCAGGCGCTCTTGCAGTGGCGCAACGACGGCACCCACCTCACGCCGCTGACACTGGCCGTGACCGCGCAGGCCGCTGACGCGCCAGCCCCTGGCCCAGCACCCGCACCCGCACCCGCACCCGCACCGCCCCCTGGCCCCGCACCGGCCCCGCCGCCGACGGCCGCGCCAGCCCCTGGACCTGATCCGGCACCTGCGCCTGCACCGGCACCTGCGCCTTCACCGGCCCCGGCACCGGCACCGGGCAGTGCCGGCGGGGGCTGCGCCGTCGCCCACGGGGACAGCGTGCCCTCGTACCTGCTGCCATCGCTGGTGCTGCTGGCGCTGGGGGCGCTGTGGCTGCGAGCGCCTGGGCATCGGCGTTCGCGGGGTGTGGGCTCTGTGCAGGCCTGACGCAACTGTCACGGCACTTTCATCATGCCGACCTAGGGTAGAGCAAGTGACATCTTTCACTTCCTGCACGAGGACCGCATGAACGCACGCGTTGACATCAACACCGACTTCGTTGACCCCGACGACCTGGACAACAACCCTTCCGCCAATCCGCGCTTTCAAGACGTTTTGGGCAAGGGCCTGCAGCGCCGCGGCCTGCTGCGCGGCGGCGTGGCTGGCGCCATGAGCGCCATGTTTGCGCCGCTGGCACTGACCGCCTGTGGCGGTGGTGATGACGATGTGGTGATCTCGCCGCCTGCGCCGCCGCCGGCCGCACCCGCGCCGACCATCCTGGGCTTCTCTGCGGTGGCCAAGACCCGGGCCGACACAAGCACCGTGCCCGCGGGCTACACCGCCGGCGTGATCATTGCCTGCGGCGACCCGCTGGCTGCAGGCGTGCCCGCCTACAAGAACGACGGCACCGACACCAACTACGCGCAGCGCAGTGGCGACTGCCACGACGGTATCCAGTACTTCGGCCTTTCCGCCACCGGCACGCCCGACAACACCAGCAGCAGCCGCGCGCTGCTGGCCATGAACCACGAGTACATCAACTCCACCTTCCTGCATGCCACCGGGCCCTCGGCGCTGCCGCGCCCGGCCTCGCAGACCGACATCGAGGTGGACTGCCATGGCGTGTCCGTGGTCGAAGTGGCCAAGTCGGCCAGCGGCCCGTTCGCCTACGTGCAGGCTTCCACCTTCAACCGCCGCATCACCGGCACCAGCGAGCTCCAGCTCTCGGGCCCGGCGCGCGGCAACGCGCTGTTCGTCACCAAGTTCTCGCCCGACGGCACCAAGACGCGCGGCACCATGAACAACTGCGGCAACGGCAAGACGCCCTGGGGCACGCTGCTGACGACGGAAGAGAACTGGAGCGGTTACTACTTCCGTGCCGCCGGCGACCAGGCCCTGCGCACCGCGAAGCTGAACGCCTCGTTCGCGCGCTACGGCCGCACGGCCACCGCCACGGCCGCCGCTGCCAGCCGCTACGGCTGGGAGACTTCGGGTACCGACGACAAGTACGCGCGCTGGAATACCAGCGTCGTGGGCACCAGCCTCGACGGCAGCGACGACTACCGTCATGAGTGGTTCACCCAGGGCTTCATGCTCGAGATCGACCCCTACAGCGCCACTTCGGTGGTGAAGAAGCGCACCGCGCTGGGCCGCTTCGCCCACGAAAACGGCGCTTTCGGCCTGCCCCAGGCCGGCAAGCCGCTGGCTGTGTACATGGGCTGCGATTCGCAGAACGAGTACGTCTACAAGTTCGTCTCCACCGCCAACTGGTCGGCCGCCGATGCCACCGCCGCCGACCGTGTGGCCACCGGCGACAAGTACCTGGACGCGGGCAAGCTCTACGTTGCAAAGTTCAACGACGACGGCAGCGGGCAGTGGATCGAACTGAACATCGCCAACGCCGCCATCGCCGGCGCAGCCTTCGGTTTCAGCGACCAGGCCGAGATGTACATCCACACGCGCATCGCCGCCGATGCTCTGGGCGCCACGAAGATGGACCGTCCGGAGTGGGTGGACGTGCACCCGACCACGGGTGAGGTCTACATCACGATGACCAACAACTCGTCGCGCCGCGTCGTGCCCACCGGCACGCAGAGCAAGGTGGACGCGGCCAACCCGCGCGCCTACGTCGACGTGCGCGCGGGCCAGACCACGCAGAGCGGCAACGTCAACGGCCACATCGTGCGCTTCAAGGACGCTGCGCCCGAGGCCACCGCCTTCACCTGGGACGTCTACCTCTTCGGCAGCGAGGCTGCCGCCGAGCCGACGCTGATCAACCTCTCGGGCCTGACGAGCGACCAGGACTTCTCCAGCCCCGACGGCCTGGTGTTCACCAAGAGCAGTGGCCTGTGCTGGATCCAGACCGACGACGGCGCCTACACCGATGTCACCAACTGCATGCTGGTGGCGGCCGTGCCCGGTGTGTTGGGTGATGGCGCAGCCACGACGCTGAACTACGGCGGCGGCAACACCGTGACCACGCGCATGGGCAAGAAAGCCACCGCGACGACGCTCAAGCGCTTCTACGTCGGCCCCTTCGACTGCGAGGTGACCGGCCTGTGCGAAACGCCTGATGGCAAGACCATCTTCGTCAACATCCAGCACCCGGGTGAAGGCACGTCGGCGGCCAACATCGCCGACCCCACGAAGTACACCAGCCAATGGCCCGGCAACGCAGGTTATGGCGCCGGCACGCGCCCGCGCTCGGCCACCGTGGTCATCACCAAGAACGACAACGGCATGGTCGGCTTCGGCTGAACGCAGCCCGCTTGTCCAGCCAGGGCACCCGAGAGGGTGCCCTTTTTTTATGCCAGGCTGGAATCGGTGGCGGCGGGCGGCGCGCCGCCGCCGAAGCTGTCGTTGAAGGTGAACAGCACCGACAGGTAGAACACGGCCGAGAACACCAGCCCGGCGGGCACGCCCAGCACGCCGGCGAGCTGGGGCACACCGAGCACGGCGAAGACCACCGCCGCCAGCACGCCGAAGAGCAGCAGCACCCCTACCCAGGCCAGCATGTAGGTCAGGAAGGCGCCCTTGCTGCGCCACACCGCCACGGTGCTGCTGAACAGGGCCTGCTGCACGCCCTGGCCACCCCAGTGCACCAGTGCCGGGGCGTGCCAGAAGGGGACGGAGAGCATCGAGCCCAGCGCCAGGCCCAGCATGACCGCGGTGGTGACACCGGGCTCCGCCAGGAGGGCGTCGATCTCGGGCTGTGCGGCTTCACCCTTGGCCAGCAGGCGCTGCAGCCGGCCCCAGGCGCTGCCCGAGACACCGTCGGCCAGGATCAGGATGCACATCGCCACCACACCATAGATCAGGCACAGCGTGAGCAGCGAACGCCGGCGCGCCGCGTCACTGCGCAGCGGTTCGATGAACTGGCGCGGGTGCACGGGCCCGTCGAGCAGCGCCGACTGCCCGGCGACCATGAACCCCAGCGACAGCAGCGGCAGCGCCATCATCTGCAGCAGCCCACCCAGCAGCGGCAGCAGCGACACCACCATCGCGGCGAAAAGGAAGACGGCGAACAGCGCGGTGAAAGCCAGCGGCTTGCGCGCGAAGAGGCGGAAGGCGTCGCCGACCCAGCGCGGGCCACGCGTGGCATCGACGGGCTTGAGCAGCAGGGGCATGGGCAGACGGGGGCGTGGCTAGGGGTGAGGGGGACGCGGCGGCTCAGCGTGGCGGGTGCCACGGCTGCGCGATGCGGTGCTTGAGCAGGCGTTCGAAGTGCACCGGGTCCTTGGGCGTGAGCAGTGCCGAGGCGCGCGGCAGGTGCCAGTCCCACAGGCGGCTGATCCAGAAGCGCAGCGCCGCGGCGCGCAGCAGCGCGGGCAGGGCGCGCACCTCGCCGGGGGTGAGCGGTCGTTCGGTTTCGTAGGCAGCGATGAAGGCGGTGGCCAGCGTCTCGACGAGTGCGCCGGTGGTCAGGTCGGTGCACCAGTCGTTGAGGCAGATCGCGATGTCGAACAGCCAGGTGTCGGTGCCGGCGAAGTAAAAATCGAAGAAGCCGCACAGCCGGTCGGGCCCCGCGGTGTCGTCGAACATCACGTTGTCGCGGAAGAGGTCGGCATGGATGGGCCCGCGTGGCAGCGCCTGCCCGGCCGGCGACGCAGCCACGTGCTGCTGGTAGCCGAGCTCGTCGCGCAGCAATGTGGCCTGCGCCCCGGCCAGGTGCGGCAGCACGACAGGCACGGTCTCGGTCCACCAGGCCAGGCCGCGCAGGTGGGGCTGCTGCAGCGGGAATTCGGCGCCGGCCAGGTGCAAACGCGCCAGCATGGCGCCCACCTGCGCACAGTGCTCGGCGTCGGGGCGCAGGCGGTGGCTGCCGGGCAGGCGCGTCACCACGCTGGCGGGTTTGCCGCAAAGCAGGTGCACCTGGCTGCCGTCGGGTGCCGGCTGCGGTGCCGGCACCGGGATGCCGCGTGCCGCCAGGTGCTGCATCAGTTGCAGGTAGTAGGGCAGTTGGGCGGCCGAGAGGCGCTCGAACAGCGTCAGCACCCACTGCCCGCGCACCGTGGTGGCGTAGTAGTTGGTGTTCTCGATGCCGGAATGGATGCCCTGCAGCGCCGTCAGCGCACCCAGGCCCAGGCGCTGGCAGAGGGCGTCGGCTGCGTCGAAGCCGACTTCGGTGTAGACCGCCATGTGCGGGGCGCCGGGCGCTAGAAGTCGAAGATCCGCCAGGCCGCCTGGCCCGACGTGCCGCGGGGCTGCGAGCTGTCCTTGCCGCCCGGCGGCACGATGATCTCGTACGACCTGCCGCCGACCTTGCTGTGTACGGTGACACGCTGCAGCTGGCCGCGCGCGTCGCGCACTTCCTCGATGCGCACCTGGTCGTCCTCGATGACACGCAGGTTCGCCGAAGAAGCCGCACGCGCCGGAGCGCTGGCGGCCGAGGCCGCAGCGGCCGCGGCGACGGGCGCCGGCGGCAGGGCGGACAGCCGCGGCGGCGGCGGTACGCTCGGGGCCGTCTGTGCGCTGGCCAGCAGCGCGGGGCAGACGAGGGCAAGGCTGGCGGCGATGCTGCGGCAGGGGTTCATCACTGCAGATTCTACGCAGCGGCAGGGGCGCGAACGGCCGCGCCACAATCGCCGCATGACTGCCAAGACCATGCTGCTGGTGGACGGTTCCAGCTACCTCTACCGCGCCTACCACGCCATGCCCGACCTGCGTTCGCCGGACGGTTTCCCCACCGGTGCGGTGCACGGCTTCGTGGCCATGATGAACTGGCTGCGCGAACGCTACCCGGCCGAACACGCGGTGTGCGTGTTCGACGCCAAGGGCAAGACCTTCCGCGACGACTGGTACCCCGAGTACAAGGCCCAGCGGGCGCCCATGCCTGAGCCGCTGGCGCAGCAGATACCGCCCATCCACGAGGTGGTGCGCCTGCTGGGCTGGCCGGTGCTGGAAGTGCCCGGCATCGAGGCCGACGACGCCATCGGCACCCTGGCCCGCGTGGCCGCGGAAAGCGGCCACCAGGTGATGATCAGCACCGGCGACAAGGACCTGGCCCAGCTGGTGACCGAGCGCGTGACGCTGATGAACACCATGGCCAAGCCGCCCGAGAAGCTGGACATCGAGGGCGTGAAGGCCAAGTTCGGCGTGCCGCCTGAGCGCATCGTCGACTACCTCACGCTGGTCGGCGACGCCGTCGACAACGTGCCCGGCGTCGAGAAGGTGGGCCCGAAGACCGCCGCCAAGTGGATCGCCGACTTCGGCAGCCTGGACGGCGTCGTGGCTGCCGCCGAAAGCATCAAGGGTGTGGCCGGCGAAAACCTGCGCAAGGCGCTCGGCTGGCTGCCCACCGGCCGCAAGCTCATCACCGTGGTGACCGACTGCGACCTGACCGGCCACGTGCCGGGCTGGCCGAACCTGGACGCGCTGGCGCTGCGCGAGGCCGACAAGCCGGCGCTGCACGATTTTTACCAGCGTTACGGCTTTCGCAGCTGGTTGCGCGAACTGGAAGGCGAGGGCGGCAGGGCCTTCGCGGCCGCTGCGCCCGTGACGGACGGCGGCCAGGCCCCGCGCACCGCAGCGGTGGCCGAGCTGCCGCGCGAGTACGAAACCGTCTTCACCTGGGAACAGCTCGACGCCTGGATGGCCACCCTCTTGCATGCAGAGCTGGTGGCCGTCGACACCGAGACCGACAGCCTGGACGGCATGCGCGCGCGCATCGTCGGCATCAGCTTCGCCGTCGAGCCCGGCCGCGCCGCCTACGTGCCGCTGGCCCACACCTACCCGGGCGCGCCCGAGCAGCTGCCGCTGGACGCCGTGCTGGCCCGGCTGCGGCCCTGGCTCGAGGACGCGGCGCGCCCGAAGCTGGGCCAGAACATCAAGTACGACCTGCACGTCTTCGCCAACCACGGCATCACGGTGCAGGGTTACGTGCATGACACGATGTTGCAGAGTTATGTGCTGGAAGCGCACAAGCCGCACGGCCTGGAAAGCCTGGCCGAGCGCCATCTCGGGCGCAAGGGCCTGAGCTACGAGGACGTCTGCGGCAAGGGCGTGAACCAGATCTCCTTCGCCCAGCTCGACATCGAACGCGCGACCACCTACTCGGGCGAAGACAGCGAGATGACGCTGCAGGTGCACCAGGCGCTGTGGCCCGAGGTGCAGGCCGATGGCGACGACCACCGCGGGCTGCGCTACATCTACGAAAGCATCGAGATGCCGGTGAGCGTGATCCTCGAGCGCATCGAGATGCACGGCGTGCTCATCGACGCCGCGGTGCTGGCGCGCCAGAGCCACGAACTGGCCGAGCGCATGGTGGCGCTCGAGGCCGAGGCCCACGGCATCGCCGGCCAGCCCTTCAACATGGGCTCACCGAAGCAGATCGGCGACATCCTCTTCACCAAGCTGGGCCTGCCGGTGAAGAAGAAGACGGCCAGCGGCGCGCCGTCCACCGACGAAGAGGTGCTGGCCGAACTGGCCGCCGACTACCCGCTGCCGGCGAAGATCCTCGAACACCGCAGCCTGGCCAAGCTCAAGGGCACCTACACCGACAAGCTGCCGTTGATGGTCAACCCGGCCACCGGCCGCGTGCACACCAACTACGCGCAGGCGGTGGCGGTGACGGGGCGGCTGTCCAGCAACGACCCCAACCTGCAGAACATCCCCATCCGCACACCCGAAGGCCGGCGTGTGCGCGAGGCCTTCATCGCGCCGCCGGGGCATGTGTTGATGAGCGCCGATTACTCGCAGATCGAACTGCGCATCATGGCCCACATCAGCGAAGACCCGGCGCTGCTGCGTGCCTTCG
>Ga0335397_10005549_pt1 | contig 16486 bp, 10 predicted proteins | sample MAT04_FD_205740 | JGI IMG/M metagenome (GOLD analysis project Ga0335397, IMG submission 205740) | Freshwater microbial communities from Lake Fryxell liftoff mats and glacier meltwater in Antarctica - MAT-04 (spades assembly) (version 2) ... | reverse complement strand
CGGAAACCATCTACCGAAATCCGAAACACGCCTACACCAAGGCCCTCCTCTCCGCCGTCCCCAACGCCGATCCCAAGGTGAAGCGCGAAAAAATCCTCCTCGAAGGCGACGTCCCCTCCCCTATCGATCCCCCCGCCGGCAGCGCTTTCGGCCACCGCATATCCCACCCCCGCTACGAGGAAACCATAGGCATGGACCTCTCGCTGAAAGAGATCGCCCCAAGCCACTTCGTCGCCGCCGACCCCTGCTGTCTCACGCCTGAGGATTGGAAAAAAATCTCCCGCCCATAGTGCAAGGAGAGGCTGCATTCTGCTGCCCGGCAACCCAAGTCCATCACCACCCCGCGCGTCCATCGAAAGCCGAAAGCCGGGGAGTTCCTGGAAATCCCCAATCCATGCCTACTACTTTAGCTCCGTCACCTTCCCGTCACGGATCAGCGTGGCGGCTCCGTCTCCGGTGAAGGCGATTTCATCCGTGCTTTTGCCGGAGGTGATTTTCACGCCGGATTCGGTGCGGGCCATGGTGGGTGGCTGGCTGCCTTTTTCGTAGGGGTAGAGAACCCAGGTGACGGGGGTGCCGGGTTTGGTTTCGATGCGGAGCCATTTCTGGTATTCGCCATACATCCAACTGCTGTTCCAGAAAGGCGGGGGCATCATGGCTTCGCCTTTGGTGGCTGTTAGTGTGGCCTGCCATTTCTGCTGGGACTCGTCCTTCGGGTCGACCCACTGGGGTTTCCAGCCGGGAAGCGGGAGGGACTTGGCGTTGTTCTTTTTCAACAGCGCGGCCATGCGGTCTTTCCACTGCGTTTGGGTTTCGTTTTCGCGGAGGGTGTATTCGCTTGGGCCCAGCATGAATTCGTCGCTGTAGTGCCAGCCGCCGACTGTGGTCTCCGGTTCGGTGGCATCGGCTAGGAACACGAGCATGTCCTTGTCCCATTGGCCGGTGGCGGAGAACAGGTTGCCGTCCTGTTTTACCTCGCGGGCGAGGAGGTGGATGTTGAGTTGTTGCGGCTCGGTGGAGGAGGTGGTGTCGCGGACGACGAGGTAGTCCCCGAGGGTGCTGCCGTCCGTGTTTTTCACGAACACCAGCTCGCGGCGGTGGGTGATAGGGGCGACTTCGCGGGTGGGATAGTCGCGACCGAATTCGTTGTCTTCCGGATAGACGGGACGCTGGACGAGGGTTCCGCTTTTGCGCTCCGCGACGACGAAATCCGCTCCCGGGGTGTTGGCGAAACGCAGGACTTCCGAGCTGCTGGTGATTTCCTCTTGTGCGGTGATGGATCTGCCGTCGCCATTGTGTTTCAGTTGGGAGGATTTCCCAAAAGTCATGCTGTTGTGGAGGGCGGCGTGGTCGCCGCGCGGATCGTACGAGCAATTGTAATCGAGCGAGACCGGGGTGCCGCCGGAGTAGAAATGGTAGGAGTTCTCGTCGTTGTGGTAGTGCCCCCGGGCGCGACCGGCCTTGAAGCTGACGAAACTTTCGCCCTTGGTTTCGAAGCCATCCCGCATGACCGCGCCAAAGCCATTGAATGCCTGGCTGGACCAGTCCATTTTCTCGGGATCGGTGCGGGGGATAGTGCCGTCGATGGAGACGACCGTTTCTTTCAGATCGACCTCCTTCTTCTCCTTGTTGTCCGCGTCCTTGCTTTTTTTGAGAAGTCCGTAGGTGCCCATCATCTCGGCTGCGAAGGTAGGATCGGTTTCTTTGAAGAAGGCGGCGAGTTTGGCGAAGCCCTCGGGATACAGCCCGGAGTCCCAGCGGTGGGTATCGCCGATGGGCGCTTCGTGGCGCCTGTTGATCCGGAAATCATACGGGGTGATGAGCTTGCGGTGCCATGTCCCCGTTCCTTTTACGAGCGGGTTGGAGGTGAGCAGATTCCCCTCGCCGGTGTTCATCAGGATGCGGGCGATTTCCATTTGCAGTTTCATCGCGTAGCCGGCGTAGCCCGGGCACTCGGCACCGACACCATCCGGAGCGAGCAGGACTTTCCCGGTATCTTCCTTGAAATTCTGGAGTCCGAAATCGAGCCACTCCTTCGAGTGCGGATGGTCGAGAAGCGCACCGCCGACGAAGATCGCGGCCATATATTTGTCGGTGTGGAAGTTCGGGTTTCCCGGCTCCCAACCCTGGTGGTATCCCGGCCATGCGTCGAGATCGGTGGCGATATAGCCCATGGCCGCCTGGCTCGGTCCACCAAGTGGCCGGCCGTTCGCGAAGAGATCCGCAGTGGCGAATTCCGGGAGCTGTCGGGTCGGGCGTGAAGTGGGGTTGAGGAAGTCATCCTGGTAGCGGCGCTGTCTCCACAGGTCGGATCCGGGCATTTTCACGTCGCTCGATTTTCCCGTGGTAATGAGCTGGTAAAGGTCGAAGTCCGTTCCCTTGAGCTTGTTGGAAAGATCCTTCATCCGCGGGTTCTGTTTCCACCCGTTGGTGAGGTCCTTCCGCTCGTCCTCCAGCTTTTTGAAATCCTCTTTCACGTCCTTCGCGGCGTCGCGTTCCTTGGCTTTTGCGCGGATCGCATCAAGCTTGTCCGCGAGTTCGAGGTCACGTTTTTCGTATTCGGAAGCGAGCTTGTCGCGCTCATCCATCAGCGGCTGCCATTCCTCAGCTTTCGCTTTCAGCGCCTCGTTCACGGGCGTGTCCTTGCCCGCCTTGTATTCCGCCTGGAGCTCGGCGAGATGCTTGCGCGTGAGGAGGATGTTCGGGCCGGCTTTTGCAGGATCGCGTTTCCAATCGAGGATGTATTTGTTGATCTGGGCGGTGAGGGTCCAGTCGGTATGGCGGCGGACGATGCCGTTGAGATCGGTCATGCGGGAGCGCGGGCCGACAAGCAGGCCGAAGGCGCGCTGGCCGTAGTGGAGGCCGGAGCGCTCGCCATCGGTCAGGGGAAAACGGGCTTTGCCGCTGTTGCCGCCGAGGGCATAGACCGGGATGTAATTCGAATAGGGCCCGACCCATTTGCTGGCGTATGCTGCGACGACTCCGACGGCCGGATTCTCGGGCGCGTAGCCTTTTCCTGTTTCCGTTTTTTTGTTGGGAGGTGCGCCGCCGCTGGTGAGGACGAAATCCTGTGCGCCGCCGCCGCCCTGGTTCCAGCGCGGTCGGAGTAGGGCGAAAGGGCGGCCTTTCTGCGCCGGCCGTGGCGCGGCGGGAACGTATTTTTGATCCGTGTTTCCGCCGAAGGAATCGTATTCGAACCACCGTACCCAGCTTGCGGTATCGACCGGCATGTGCTCGCCCCAGCCGATGTAGTAGTGGCTGATCCCGAAGTCGCTGGCCTTTTTATCCTCGGGGAAATGGAAGCGCTCGTTCACATCGATCCAGATGTCATCCATCACGAAACGGATAAAAAGGACGTAGCTGTTTTCGAGTTTCGGAATGGTTTCGCGCGGGAGGACGTTCGGCTTGAAAAGGTGTGACTGTTTGCCCAGGGCAAGCGGCATGGCCTCGGTCTCGCCATCCGCTTTGCCTTCGAAGGTGTAGGTGATTTTGAAATCGAGAAACACCGGGCCGCTGTTGATGAGTTCGGTGGTCGCTCCGGTGACAGGGGCGTTGCTCTCGAACCAGCCTGCCCCGTCCCATTTTCCCTGTTCCTTCGATTTCATCCCGCCGCACCAGTGGGGGAATTTTCCGAGAGGTGTGGGAGCGGTTTCTCCTTGATAGTCGCGGAGCTTGAACTGGTAGGTGCCGTTGTCGATGAGGTAGAAGCCGTCCTGCTTTTTCCATGTGATGCCGGGCTGTGATTTTTCCTGTTTCAGGACTGCGGGGACGGTGGCGATTTCTTCTCCCTTTCCTGCGATGGTCACATAGCTCCACACGCGGCCTTGGTCATCCACCTGTGCGGGACGGGTGATGCCCTGGACCTCCATCGCGAGATCTCCGGAAGGGGGTTTGCCTTTTCCCAAGTCAAAGGAAACCAGTTCACCCGGCCATTCATGGCCGAGCTGGTTGGGGATGGTGAGTTTCACTTCCGCTGCGTTGGCGGGAAGGAGACAGGCGAGGAGGATGGCAATCGGGGGCTTCATTTCCGAAAACTTCTGCGAAATGGCTCGAAGAATCCATTCAAAAATACCTCCCCTAAGACCGTTTCCCTTCCCCGGCTCGATGGTGATAATCCAGATAGTCCATACCTGGACGGTGGCGGGTTTTTGCTTCTCAGGCGCGGGATGTCTTTCTAGCGTTCTGGCATGGCGAAAACCGCGAAGAAGCTGACCGAGCTGGAGGAGATGATCCGAGATCTGAAAGCGACTTTGCCACCGAGGCAGGACTGGCGGACGACGGATGAGCAGGAAGTGACGAGGCGGCAAATCCGTGCGCTGGAGAGTCCGCCTTCGATCCGGAACCTCACACCGGAGCATCGCATTTTCTCCACCTTCGAGGTGACTTCGCCGGACAGTGGCTTGGCATATTTTGTGGAGATACGCGATGTGGCGGGACGTGATTTCTACTCGACCTCACCTGACTTCGCCCACAACGGACTGGGCACCTGCAAGCATACCGAGGCTGTGCTGTTTCATCTGCGGAAGCGCTTTTCCGGACTTTATAAAAGCGCAGTCAGAAACGGAAGCGACCGTTGCGAGCTGGTGCCGGACCGGGCCGTGAAAACGCTGAAACTGACCGGCGGCGCGAGCGCGGATCTGCCGACGGCTTTCCGCTCGAACTTCGACAGCAAAGGGATGCTGAAACCGGGAAAGGACATGGCGAAGGTTCTGGAAAAAGCGGCTGGAATCACGGACGGGAATTTTCGTATTTCCCGGGAAGTGGCTCCTTTTCTGAAATCACTTTCCAATAAGCGGGAAAGCATCCAGCTCCGCCGTGATTACGAGCAGCGGGTGCGCTCCGGCGAGTATCCGGCGCACGAGACCAAGCTCCCGCTCTTTCCCTATCAGCGTGAGGGGATGCTGCATCTGGCTTTCACCGAGCGGGCGATGGTGGCGGACGAGATGGGCTTGGGGAAAACGATCCAAGGAATCGCGGCTGCAGCTCTCCTGCACCGGATGGGAAAGGCGAAGCGCTGCCTGATTGTCACACCCACCTCACTCAAAGCCGAGTGGGAGGAGCAGATCGAAAAATTCACCCACCTGCCCTGCGAGGTCGTTTACGGCAGCCGCAGCCAGCGGGTGGCGATCTACCGGAATCCTGGTAGTTTCTTCACAATCGTGAACTACGAGCAGGTGCGCAGCGACGCGCTGGACATCAACGAAGCCTTCCGCGCGGACATCGTGATCCTCGACGAGGCGCAGCGTATCAAGAACTGGGCGTCGAAAACCGCGCGGGCGATCAAGCGTTTGGAAAGCCGCTATGCCTTCGTGCTTACCGGCACGCCCATCGAGAACCGGATCGACGAGATCTATTCGATCACGGAGTTTCTCAATCCGGCTGTGTTCGGCCCCCTGTTCCGCTTCAACCGGGACTACTACAAGTTCGATGAGAGCGGGAAGCCGGAGGGATACCAGAATCTCGGGCGGATGAGGGAGAAACTGGAACCCATCGTCCTGAGACGGCGCAAGGCGGATGTGGAGACGGAGCTGCCGGAGCGCACGGACGAGACTCGTTTCGTGGAGCTGACCCAGGGCCAGCGAGCCGAGCACGACGAGCTGGGGATGCAGGTAAAACAGCTTCTCGCCCGGGCGAGGACTCGCGCGCTGCGGAAGGAGGAGCATGAGTTTCTGATGATCCTGCTGGGGAAAATGCGGATGCTCTGCGACACCCAATACATCCTGGACAAGGAAACCAAGGTCTCGCCTAAACTCGACGAGCTGGTGGAAATTTTCGATACCGCGTTGGCCGATCCCGATACCAAGGTGATCGTTTTTTCCGAATGGGTGAAAATGCTGGAGCTGATCCGCGAGCATCTGGAGAAGCGGAAAATCGGCTTCGCGTGGCACACCGGGAGCGTGCCGCAGAAGAAGCGGCGGGTGGAGATCAAGGCGTTCAAGGAAGATCCGGACTGCCGCGTTTTCCTCTGCACCGAGTCCGGCGGCGCGGGGCTGAACCTGCAGAACGCCAGCGTCGTCATCAACGTGGATATCCCGTGGAACCCCGCGAAGCTGGAGCAGCGCATCGCCCGCGCATGGAGGAAAGGCCAGCAACGCCCGGTCACGGTGATCAACCTGGTCGCGCGCAACACCATCGAGCACGGGATGCTGGAAACGCTGGCCGTGAAACAGGGGCTTTCCGACGGGGTGCTGGACGGCATCGGCGAACTCGGCGAAGTGAAACTAAAGCGCGGCGGCCAATCGTTTCTCACCCGTCTCCAGCAGACCCTGATGGTCGGGGAAAACACGGTGGTGCGGAAATCGGTCGGCAGGAAGAAGGCTTCATCCGATCCTTCGGCAGACTTCGCGCGCACGCTCTTGGCTGAGCTGAAAACGGATCTGGTTTCCTGCGAGGAGCAGTTCACGGGCGATACCGAGGCTCCGGCCAAGCTGGTGATCGTGTTGGAAAAAGACGCGGCGGCCACCCGCGAGTCCATCGTCAGGCATCTGCGCGAAAGCGTTCCGCATCTTGCCGGATTGTCGCCGGAGCTAATCGATGACCGCTTGGTCGTCATTGATCGCGCAACCGCCGATGCTCTCGCGAACATGCAACGGCTCGGGCTGATAAATACAAACATCCGCGCCCGGAGAAACCTGCTGGGAGTGACGGAATCCGTTCAGGATCATCAGCTCGATGAAGACACCTTGAAACGCATTTCCAAACTGGAAACCGAGCTGGCGCGGAAGTTGAAAATCGCCGATCTCCTGCTTCCGGCGGATCTCTGGCAGGAAGCGGTTCCCGCGCTCACCTCGGCACTTCTCATCACCTGCGAGATCGCCGCGATCAAATGCAATTCCCCATTTCCCCGAAGCGAGGCGGAACTGTGCAATCCGGAGTTCCGCCACTTGCTCGAAGATCCGGATCTGACCGGGCGGTTTCTGGACGATGCGGACTCCGGAATGGCTTTGGATATTGCGACGCTGTTGAAACGGAGAGGGGGCGTCTGATATAAAATGCCAGTCTCCCACACGTCCCCGGCAGAGGAAAAGATCGGATTGTTCCGGTCGCTTTTCCGGGGGCGGATAGAGGTGTATCCGAGGCGATTCGTGAGTGGGAAAACGGGACGGGCGGGTTATTCGCCGGTGTGCGGGAACGAATGGGTGCGCGGTGTTTGTGAAAAGCCCAGGATCAAATGCTCCGACTGTCCGCACCAGAACTGGCTGCCTGTCACGGATGAGGTCCTACGCTGGCATCTCTCCGGAAAAGATGCGGCGGGGCGGGATTTTGTGATGGGGGTCTATCCCATGCTGCTTGATGAGACGTGTTCGTTTCTGGCGGTGGATTTCGATGGCGACCAATGGCAGGAGGATTCATTGGCGTATCTGGACACTTGTCGTGCGAGGGGAGTTCCGGCGGCTCTTGAGAGATCGCGATCCGGAAACGGCGGGCATGTGTGGGTGTTTTTCGAGACGCCTGTCGCGGCGACATTGGCGCGGAAGCTGGGGACGGCAATTCTCACGGAAACGACGGAGCGGCGGCCGCAGACAACCTTCGCCTCGTATGACAGGTTTTTCCCGAATCAGGACACTCTCCCGCGCGGCGGGTTTGGGAATCTGATCGCACTGCCATTGCAAAAAGAGCCGCGCGACGAGGGAAACAGCGTGTTTGTGGATGGTGAGTTGCAGCCGTATGCGGATCAATGGGCGTTTCTGGACGGTGTGCGGAGGGTGACTGTCGAAACGGTGAGAAACGTGGTAGAAAAAGCCGAATCCACAGGACGGATGGTCGGGGTGAGGATCGTCCCTGCGGATGAGGAGGACGGGGAGGAGCCGTGGAAGATGCGTCCAGCCGAAGGCCGGAAACGGAAGCCCGCCGGGAAGATGCCGAAGTTCCTAGCCATGGTTCGGGCAGACCAATTGTATTTCCTGAAGACCGATTTGCCTGCCCCGCTGCACAATGCCTTGGCGCGGCTTGCCGCGTTTCAGAATCCCGAGTTCTACAAAGCGCAGGCCATGCGTCTGGCGATCTACGACAAGCCCCGTATCATTTCATGCGCTGAGGAAATCGGCGGTTATCTGGCTTTGCCGAGAGGGTGTCTGGACGATGTCGCGAAGCTTTGCGAAGAGCTGAAAATAGATCTTCAAACCGATGACAAGAGGTGCGCGGGAGAGAAGCTCAATCTCATTTTCCAAGGAACCCTCAGGGAGGATCAGGAAAAAGCCGCTGAGGCGATGCTTGCACACGAGACCGGAGTCCTCTCGGCGACGACCGCCTTCGGGAAAACGGTTCTGGCGGCGTGGCTGATCGCAAGGCGGGGGGTGAGCACGCTGATTCTCGTCCATCGCCAGCAACTGATGGACCAATGGGTGGAGCGGCTTTCGCAGTTTCTGAATCTCGATAAGAAGGAAATCGGCAGGCTGGGTGGAGGGCGGAAAAAATTGACCGGAAAAATCGATGTGGCGATCATCCAGAGCCTCGTGCGCAAGGGCGAGGTGAAAGATGTGGTCGCGGACTACGGGCATCTCGTCGTTGACGAATGCCACCATCTTTCCGCCCGGAGTTTTGAATTGGTCGCGCGGCGGGCAAAGGCGAAGTACGTGCTGGGACTATCCGCCACCGTGGCGCGAAAGGACGGTCATCATCCCATCATATTCATGCAGTGCGGCTCCGTCCGGCACAGGGTGGACGCCCGCCAGCAGGCCGCCGAACGACCGTTTTCCCATGAGGTGCTGGTGCGTCCGACCGGATTCCGCGCACCAGCGGAAATGGAAGCTGATCCTCGCAAGGCTTTCCAACAGTTGTGCGATGCGGTGGTTCAGGATCATGCCCGGAACCAGTTGATCGCCTCGGAAGTTCTCGCAGCCATCCGCTCCGGGCGCTCGCCGTTGGTGCTGACGGAGCGTAAGGAACACATCGATCTGATGGAGAACTTATTGGCCGAGGAAATCCCCAACATCGTCATCCTGAAAGGCGGGCTGGGAAAGAAGGGACTCGCCGCCGCGATGGACCGGCTGCGAGCCATCCCGGAAGACGAGCCGAGACTGGTGATCGCCACGGGGAAATTCGTGGGCGAGGGCTTCGACGACCCGCGGCTCGACACGCTTTTCCTGACCATGCCGGTTTCCTGGAAAGGCACGATCGCGCAGTATGCCGGGCGTCTGCACCGCCTGCATCACGGCAAGACGCTGGTGCGGATCTATGATTACTCGGATCTCGATGTGCCTATGCTTTCGCGCATGTTCGACCGCAGGTGCGCCGGTTACGAAGCGGTCGGCTACACGATCCTTTTGCCCGCGAGCGCGTTGCCGGGCTGGCCGCCGGAAGTCCCACTGCCAATTGATCCGCAATGGAAGGAGGATTACGCGGCGAGTGTCCGGCGACTGATCCGCGATGGCGTGGATCAGCCGCTGGCGGAGCTTTTCGTCCATGCGACGCGGCCACCTTCCCCGGAAGCGGAAGGTTCCGCGCGGGCGAGGAGTGCCAGCGAGGCGTTTCTTTTCAAACGCCTTGAGACATTGCCGGAGATGGCGGGTCGCTTCCGCTTGAACGAGTATTTGCCTATCCCATTCAATGACCGCGGGACGATGGAGGTGGATTTTTTCTGCAAGGATCTGAAGCTGGTGATCGAGCTGGATGGCGGGCAGCATCTCGGCGACCCCGCCGCCTATCGTCGGGACCGCAGGAAGGACGCGGCCTTGCAGGAGAACGGATTTTTCATACTGCGTTTCCTCTGCGAAGATCTGGGGAAAAACCTGGACCTGGTGCTGGATACGATACGGAGGACGATGGTGTCACTGGAATCTAGATAATCGGATGGATCGAGGATCTGATTTCTGAATGCCAGTATGTAATCGAACGTATGCGCACACGGGATATGTATTCGTTCGCTTGCATTTTTCTTCTTGTAACCGAACGCTTACAGACCATTCTAACCACATGCGAGTCAAATCTATGGCCGGAGTCGGAATGCTGGTGAGCGATCAGCGTCGCCAGCGCGGCATGACCCAGTCTGAACTCGCAGAAAAGGTGGGCGTCAGCCGCCCTTGGTTAGGCCAGCTTGAGAAAGGCAAGCAAACGGTCGAAGTCGGCCTCGTGATCCGCACGCTCCATGCTCTCGGGCTCGCGCTGGATGTGTCCCCGCAGAAGGAAGTCGATTTTGATTTTGGAACTCCGCTCCAATGACCGATACACTCCATATCATTTACGGTTCGGATCCGGTTGGGCGGGGCGCTTGGAATACCAACGGGAAAGGGATTCGGTCTCGCTGGTTTATGAGAACGGCTGGCAGTTTTCCCGGGACGCATTTCCCGCATCCCTATCGCTTCCCTTGGAGAGGAAAGTCCACTCCGGCGATTCGGTTTCTTTTTTTCTCCAAGGCCTACTCCCTGACAATCCCGCCGTCCTCAATGCTTGGGGGAAACGGTTCCATGTCTCGCCCCGCAATCCTTTCGATCTGATCAAACACGTCGGCGAGGATTGCGCCGGCGGCTTGCAGTTCGTCCAAACGGAGCGTCTCGATCTCATCCTTTCCGGAAAACTCGACAAGATCATCACTTCCAACGGCTTCCCGCTCCTCGACCACGCGGGGAAAATCAGCCACCAGCAGATGGAGGACACCACCTCGGAACTCTATCTGAACTTCGAGCAACGTCGTAGGAAAGCCGAAACCAAACAAGCCGATGAGCAAGACGAGGCCGATCTGAGAGCCCTCGAAAACAAGATCAACCGCAGGAAGTAGTTACGCTGTCACGCATCTGCTTCCGTTACGAAATCCGTCCCCCACCGAGATTGCCGATTGATTCCTCTCCATCTCCATCGTCCGAACACGAACCAAGGCAATTCAGATAGCCAATTCACGCCATGTCAGGAAACCGGGAAGTCCGCTGCCTTGGTGGTGGAAACACCGGAACGCGTCGATCACATCCTCAAGATGAAGCAGATCCCGGTGTTGCCCTTCGTTTATGCAATCATGTTTCTTGAGCTCGAATGATTTCTCAGAGCCTCCGGGGTAGGACGCACGATAGTGAACATAGTATCCTGATGAATTGCTGATCCTCCACTCAAGGTGCCAGCCGTTGAATCCATGAAGACACTGAACGTAGTTGTGTCCTTTAGCTGCCAGACAGGCGAAGCTGTTGAATCGTCCGGGGTCTAGTTCCAGAATTAACAACTCGACAGTGGTCCAGTTCGGATTCTTCCACTTTCGCCCGATCTCATCGTTGAGAAGCATGTGGACGGAATCAGGCGACTGACGGACTTTGAGTTGGGGTTTCGTCGATTGATTTGTAGGGATTCTGGCTGGGTATTTTAGAGGCGCATGAAGCTTCGGATTGTCGTGTGGAGCGATGGCGGAAGGAACATTTTTTCGCGAGTATTTCGGAGCTTTCATAACGACTATTTTTACCCAAAAACGTGCGGAAATACGAGCGGAAACAGCTCTAAAATCGCCGCATTAATCAGCGGAAACCGCTTGATTTATAAGGGTTTCGTTGCCATTTTTAGACTGATTACAAGTCAGTTAAATTCGTGATCGAATCTCGTTTGCGCTCAGTCCTCACTGAGTGGCCTTAGGACTACAGCCAGGGTGATATCCCATCCACTACCGCTGAGGGCAAATTCAATCGTCGTGCATGTGATGAGATGGAACACATCCTCATACGAATAGAAATAACACCTGCGGCATCACGTCGCTGATTTCGGGTTTTGAGGCGGAACGCATTTCCGCGTCGCTACCTTGCCTTCGGAGACTTTAGCCCAAGCGACAGACCGCCCTGTCTTCGGATGACAGACGGTGACCAAATAGCCAAAAGTCCCGGGATTCTCTTTTGTAAAAGCTTTCAGCCACTCCATGTCGTGACTGTCGAAATCTAAGATCGCTCTCGCCTTGCGGCGGGTTTTCCACTCCATGACGACGCGCGGAAAATTGATTGGCTGCCAAGTATCATCCCATGCGGTTTCTTCCCGACCACGCCAGATGACCAGGTCTTTCGTAGCTGCCTTCCTCGTGTATCCTATCGGTTGCGGCACCCCACATTCGATTCGAATTTGTGACAAGTGCTCAACTGCGGCGCCACTTTCCACTTTTTTGGCAAGAAACTCCATCGCGTAGAGGTTCACACAGTCTCGTTCCTTCCCAAGAAAGTGAGATGATACATACCACGTTGCGAACTCAAGGAGGGAGTCGTCGATAAATCGGTCAATTCTACGTCTCATGCTTATGGAGATTTTCTACATAAAGGGATAATGGGTCAACAAGAATGGCACATGACGAAACGGACTTTCGATGTTGCTGATCCAATCGCTGGCGCATCAGGATCACTTGCTTCTAGAAGACGCCGGGGTGACGGGGGACATCACGGCTGCGAGGAAGGTGCGGGTGAAGATCGGCGGCGCGATGTCGATGCATGAAGGGGCGGGCGTTTTCGACGACAACGGATTTGTGATCGCCCATCTGGAACGGGTTCTCAGCCTGATCGATGAGGCGGTGGCGAAGGCGAACGCGCTTGCGCCTTAGATTACCCCGAATTTGCTTGCCCTGCGGACGGAGGTGATCGACTTGCAGGGGGATCTGAGGAAACGATTTCCGTAGGGGAGGAGCCGCGATTTCTAATTCACGGTTCCTTTCTCATTCCATCGCGACTAAGGTGGAAACCATGCGCCTGTTCTTCGCCCTCGTTTTCCTCTCCCACGTCCAAAATGCCAACGCCGCATGGAAGGAACTCCCGTGGCCTGTCCTGAACGCGACCCTTCCCGTCTGGAAGCCGGAACCTTTCGACGAGGCGAAAAAATATCCCGCCATCATCTATTATCACGGCGCTGGCGGGCAACCCGATGCGGAGACGATGCGGCGCATGACTGACGGGAAAGACTTCGTCATCGTCGGCATGACCTACAAGGAGCAGGGCGCGTTCAATCACGGAGTCCAGGAAATCGCTGACGAACTCGGATTTCTCAACGCCCTGAAAGTACGCCTCGTCGAATCACTTTCCGTCGATCCCCGGCGCATCTACGTCGCCGGATTCAGCAAGGGTGGCTGGCACACATCGCTGCTATTGGATCACGACCGCACGCTCGCCGGAGGCATGATCCTCGGCGGAGGAGTTTTCGAGACGCGCAAGGATTCCGCGAATTTCGGAAAAGCACTGCCCATCTACATCGGCTGCGGCCGCTACGATGGGAACTACCCTCCCGCTCTTGGCGCGATGGTTTATTTCCGGAATCTCGGCGGGGAAATAACCTTCGATACATGGCCGGATCTCGAGCACCAGCTCCCAAACTCTCCTCCGGAATCCCTGCGCCAGTGGCTGCGCATTCAGGCGGACGCGCCGGATTCGGAAAAGGAAGCCACCGAATGGATCACGAAACGCCTCGTGGAAATCGAAGCCATCTCCGATCCGGTGGACCAATGGTTCGCCTACGATGAGTTTAGTAGTTTGCCCTTCGTGAAAAAATTGGGAGCCGAAGCCGCCGCCGCCGCCGAATCGAAAATCGCCGCTCTCTTAGAAAATCCCAATGTCGCCGCCGAGCGGAAATGGCGGACCGAATCCCGGAAAATCCTCGCTCTCGAAAGCCGAGACCGCTTGCTCGCCACCCTTCAGCAGGCTTCCCAGTCTCACCACGAGCTTTCGCAAAAAGCCGTCGGCACCCGTGCCGCTGCCGAGGCCGCCCACGATTTCAAACGTACCCAGGAACTCCTGAAAACCGCGAAGATCGTTACCCGTGGCGAACTGCCACCAGAGCCAATCAAACCGGAAACCACCCCCACCTCTCCCACGGAAAATCCTGACCGCGGACCGTTTTTCCCACCGGGGACCAAGATGAAGCCTTCGAAGTAGGTGCCTAACGGTTTGCACCATACCGGTTTCCGGCCATACTGTCCAAAGCCTGCGAAACCATCACATGATCACCTATTCCGAACCGACCCCCACCGCCCGCGAGAGCCGCACCACGCTCGCACGCCTTATGCCGCGGCTTCACAAGGCTTTCCCCGAGGAGATGGAGACGGCGGAATGGCACGCGTTCGAAGCACGGCTCGACGATCACTTCCCAGTCCTTTTCGATCTCCTCTGGCGCATCTACGGCCCCAGCTACGACTTTTTTTTCCATGTGGAAAGGATCGTCCAGACCACCGCCCACTCATGGCTGGCCCGCGATGCGGATCTGAAAAGCCTCGACGCCATCCGCGAGGGGCACCCGCATTGGTACCAGTCGAACCGCGTGGTCGGGGCCATGGCATACGTCGATCTTTTCTCCGGAGACCTCGCCGGACTGCGCGAGAAAATCTCCTACCTCAACGAGCTTGGCGTCACCTACCTCCATCTCATGCCGCTTTTCAAAAGCCCCGATGGCGATGATGACGGCGGCTATGCGATCAGCAGCTACCGTGAGCTCGATCCCAAGGTCGGCACCATGGATGATCTCCGGGAGCTCTCCCGCGAGCTTCGCCAGCAGGGCATGAGCCTCGTCCTGGACTTCGTTTTCAACCACACCTCCGACGAGCACGAGTGGGCGCAGGGAGCGATCAAGGGCGACGAGGATCTCCGGAACTTCTACCGCATGTATCCGGACCGCACGGAGCCGGACCAGTATGAGAAGACCCTCCGCCCCATCTTCCCGGACGCGCATCCCGGCTCCTTCACCTACCGCACCAGCATGGGGAAATGGATATGGACCACGTTTAATAATTTCCAATGGGATCTCAACTATGCCAACCCGGATGTCTTCAATGCCATGGCCGGGGAAATGCTATACCTCGCCAACGCCGGGGTAGAGATGGTCCGCATGGATGCCGTCCCGTTTCTATGGAAGGAAAAAGGCACCTCCTGCGAGAATCTGGAGAAGACCCATCTGCTCATCCAGGCTTTCAACTGCCTCGCGCGCATCGCCGCCCCGGCCCTCATTTTCAAATCCGAGGCCATCGTCGCTCCGGACGAGATCAAGAAATACGTCTCCGAGGAGGAGTGCCACCTCTCCTACAACCCGCCGCTGATGGTGCAGCTTTGGAACTCCATCGCCACCCGGGACGCGCGCCTCATTTCCCACTGCCTGCCAAAGCGTTTCCAACTTCCGCACGGTTGCTCGTGGGTGAACTACGTCCGCTGCCACGATGACATCGGCTGGGGCTTCGAGGACAGGGACCTGTGGGAAATCAACATCAACCCCCACGACCACCGCTGGTTCCTCAACCGCTTTTTCTCCGGCGAGGGCGACAGCTTCTCGCGGGGGAAACTCTTCCAGCACAACCCCACCACCAACGACGCCCGCATCTGCGGCACTCTCGCTTCCCTGTGCGGTTTGGAGAAAGGGATTTTCGAAAATGACGAGCACCAGATCGAGATGGCCGTCCGTCGCATCCTGCTGCTCCACGGCATTATTTTCACCATTGGCGGCATCCCGCTCATCTATCTCGGCGATGAGATCGGAATGACCAATGTGTATGAATACGATCAGGATCCGGGGAAAGCCGGAGATGACAGATGGATGCACAGGCCGGAGTTCGATTGGGAAAAAGCGGAGAAGCGGAAAGACCCGGAGAGCATCGAGGGCCGCATCTTCGGCGGCATCCTCAAGTTCGGCCGCATCCGCCGGGACAACCACGCCTTCCAGGAGTGCCACACGGAATTCATCGACACAGGGAACCACCATGTCTTCGGATACTTCCGCACCTATGGCGGCCAGAGCATCCTCTGCCTCGCGAACTTTTCCGAGCATCCCCAGGACCTCCCCGCCACCCGGCTCCGCCAGCTCGGGATGCGGAAGACTTTCACGGACATCATCGCCGGGAAAAGCATCGTCGCCACCCAGAAGCTCACTCTGGAGCCACTCCAGTTCGCCGCGCTGATGTAGAAAAAGCCTGACATCCCCGGCAGGTCTGGTAATCCAAACAGCATGGTCGAATCCATGCCCTCCCTCCCTCTCGCCGTCACTGTCGGCTTCTCCGGCCCGCGCAACTGGTTTCCGAAAGCCGATCATCCGGATATTGATCCCGCCGACTTCCAGGCAGCCGCCACCGCCTGGTTGAAAGACCGGCTCGCCGCCCTGCCGGCGGAGCTTGGCCTCGGCTCCGGGCATTTCCTCACCGGCATCTCGCAGATCGCCATCGGCGGGGACCATGCGTTCACCACCGCGTGCATGGAACTTGGAATCCCGCAAATCATCTCCCTGCCCCAGCCCAGCGATGCCTACCTCGATGCACGTGGCAGCACCTCGCCCGATTTCTCCGAGGAGGAAAAACAGCGGAGCCTGGCTCTCCTCGCCAGCCCGCACATCATCCAGGAAAAAGTCGTCTCCCATTCCCCGGACCGCCACACCCGCTTTGAGGAGGCGAATGTCGAGCTGGTCCGCGGCAGCGACATCCTCATCGCCATGGTCAAGCCCGACGTGGCCGGCAAGCGCGGCGGCACCTGGGATGTCATCGACCAGGCCGCCCGCTGGAACACCCCCGTCCTCATCGTCACCGTCTCCTTGGTAAACGGAGTCTCCGCTTTCCAGGCCGAGTGGGAAAAAA
>Ga0335397_10005548_pt1 | contig 16486 bp, 1 predicted proteins | sample MAT04_FD_205740 | JGI IMG/M metagenome (GOLD analysis project Ga0335397, IMG submission 205740) | Freshwater microbial communities from Lake Fryxell liftoff mats and glacier meltwater in Antarctica - MAT-04 (spades assembly) (version 2) ... | reverse complement strand
GCGCGGAGACGGTCCTGCGCATTGCGCACGGCGGCTTCGGAGCGGACGAGATCGCTGCGGCGCGAAGCGAGGGCGCTCTGGGCGCGGAAGAGTTGGGAGTTACGCGCATCGACCTGCTGACGGGCGCGGAGTTCATCGGCCACCTTGCCGGTTTCCTCGACGAGCTTCGCCTTCTGCAAATACATGACGCGCGCCGCGTAGAGCGCCCAGTAGGTGCGGGTGATTTCGAGGAGATGCGATTCGCTTTGCCGGATGAATTCGCTCATCGCGACCTGCGAGTCGAGTTTGGCGATGCGGATGATCGAGCGGTTGTAATTCACGCCGGCGCCTTTGAGGATCGGCTGGATGACGGAAAGCGAGAGGTTGGCGGTCGATTGCGGATTGGGGACGAAGTAGATCGAGTTGTTGTCCGTGCGACCGATGTTCTGCGAGAGCGTGACCTCGGTGCCGGTGACGAATTTTTTCTTCGCGCCAGCCTCGAAGCTCCACTGGTCCTGCTTGAAACGGCCTTCGCCGCCGGTGGTCAGGGTGTTGCCGACGGGATCGTTGGTGCGGCCATACTTGCCTTCGAGGAAGGTATTGGTGTCGAACGCACCCTTGGCTTCCTGGATGCCGGTCTCGCGAATGAGCGGCAGATCGCTGAAGACGCGGATCTGCTTCGAGTGCCGCAGGGCGCGCTGGTAAAGCTCTTCCACCGAGAGCGTGCGGGCCCCGCCTTTGTCACCGATGCTCCCTTTCTGGCCGCGAATCCACCACGGGGCGAAATCGGCGGGCACTTTGCCCGGAGGCTGCGAACCGGCGAAGGTGCGGGGACGGTTCGACATGGCGCCGACCTGTCGCTGGTAGTCGGCCTCATCGAACTTGGCCGCCGCCGGATCGGCGACCGGCAGGGGTTCGATGGTCTGGCTCAAAGCGGTGCCAGTGAGCAAAATTAGCAGGGCCAGTTGGCATGGAGCGGTTCTCAAGAATGGGAATCGAAAGGGACGAAATGTGGGCATGGTGAGTTTGGTGGTGAGTTTTTCTAAGCAAAGTCGGGGCCACGAGCGTGTGAAATTACGTAAGGGCACGGAGTTAAAGATTAGTTCCACTGTCCGACGAGCATTTTATTCTCTGTGGGCTGGATTCTGCTTTCTCACGCTCCGTCTATTTGACATCTACCACCCATGCCCCGTCGCGAACTCCTTCTTGAATCCTGTGAAGACCGAATCCTTTGCGACGCCGTCCCGGACGTTGCGCTGAGTGTCCCGACCAGTGCGAAGATCGGCGACGCCGTGCAGGTCACGGCGACTTTCGACAATACTTCAGCGACGGATACCGGCTTCGGCCCGTACATCGATCTGGTGATTGATAAAACCGGCGAGGATGGCGCGGGGGCTGCGGTGGATGACGGACTGACCTTTACCGGAGCCACGTATCTGGGCCAGGCGGTGACGGCGACGGTGCTGACTTTCGACGCCAGCGGGCAGGTCACCCATCCTTACGCGAAGGATGCCACGGGTGCGGCGCTGGTCGTCAATGCGCCTCCGGGTTACGGCGAGGGTGATCAACTGATCGTCCTGCAACTGCCCTACGGCAGTTTCGCGCCGTCGCAGCCGCCGGCGGATGTCCTGATCAATCTCCAGATGAGCAATCTCGCGGATGCCAATGCGCCGCTGAATATCTCGGCGCGTGGCGGGTTTCAGTATGGCAACGACGCTTTGGACAATTCCGCGACCGATCCGTCGCTCATCGATGCGAGCTACGCGAATGCTTCGATCACCCCGAGCGTGATGACTTTGACGAAAGTCTATCAGGGGCCGGAAGGCGAGACGGCGACGGGGCCGAATTTCGTCCAGCAGTACCGGCTGGTGCTCGACGTGGCCAATGGCCAGACGCTGAGCAACGTACACATGGTGGATGTGCTCGCGGCGGTGGGGGTCGATGCGCATCAGTTCGTCAGCCTCGACAGCGTGACGATCAATGGCTCCGCGGCGGGTTTTACGGCGGTGAGCACGCCCTCCACGACAACGCCCGGTGGGACGCTCGATGTGCTCCTGGCTTCGGTCTCCGGAACGGCTTCGGCGGAGGATGCGGTGGTCACTTTTTCTTTCTTTGTGCCGCGGACCGACTCGGCGGCAGGGCAGGGGAACGCCGTGGTCCTCGAGGCCTCGACCGGAGATGACAACATCATCAGCAATCAGGCGTTGGGCTACGGAACCTGGACGCCGATCGATGGGCGCGACTCCGCAGTGGTGGTGTCGGACAAAACGACGGTGCCCGGTGGCTCGACCCCCGACGTTGCTTCCGAGCACGATCTGGAGGCGCAATCCATCGCCATTCAGAAGGGCGTGACGAGCGTCATTCGCAACGGGGTGAACATTGGTGCGGTCGCGGGTAACGCCTATTTGCCGGGCGACATCGTGACCTTCACGCTCAACTTCCAGATTTCGGACTACTTCGCGTTTCAGAATCTCTCGATCACCGACGTGATGAGCGACGGGCTGCACCTCGATCTGACCAATTTCTCGCCGACGCTGAGCATCAACGGCAATACCTACTCCCTCGGCGCGTCGGCGATCGGCGCGGGCAACTACTCGCAATCGATCAATACGGACGGGATCTACAACAACGGCACCGGCACGGGCAACACGACCCTCAATTTCAATGTCGCCGCGGAATTGGCCGCGCGCGCCGCGAGCATTACGGCGACGACCCAGACGCAGATCGCGGACAAGGCTTACGCCTCGCTGGGACAACTGCTGGGCGGTGGCGTCAATCCGCTGACGCCAACCGGGGTGATAGCTAACAATCTCACCGGCTACAATGCCGGCGGGACCACGGGGCAGATCGTTTATCAGGCGCTGATCCTCGACAAATACACCGACGCGGCGCCCAACGCTTCGCCGGTCTCTTCCAACGAGGCTTCCCTCAATCCGCGCGATGAACTCACCAATGCGGCCACCATCCAGGGAAGTGTGCTGGACCTCGCAGCGGCGGCGGCCAATGCGAACAATACCGACGCCAGCGGGGCGAACAACGTTCTCGTCTCCACCGGCAATACGGAAGCGGATGACACCGGCAATCTTCTCTCGATCCGGCAGGACGTGGTGCAGAAGGAAATCTACGCGGTCAACGGCATCCTCAACGGCACGGCGGCGTTCAATACCGCTTTCCGCACGGGCGGCGTGGCCTCGGGCAGCATCAATCTCCGGCCGGGCGATGACGTCACCTACCGCGTCCTTTACACCGTTCCGACGGGCGATGTGGAGCGACTGCGCTTCACTGACTTCCTGCCCTCGCCGATCTTTTCCGTGACGGATCCGGACGCGAACGGCGTCGCGAGCGGCTTCACTTTCACGAACAATATCGTCGCCGGGAATCCGACCGCGGTCATTCCTGCGGCGGGGGTCGTGACCTACGGTTCGACGCATACCTTGAACGACGTCGCGGCGGTCAGCGGTGGATCGATCGTTTACGATTCCGGCACGCCCGATGTGATCCAACTGACCACGGACGCGACTTCCAACTCCTTGAGTTTCAACGTGGGCACGACCGTCGATCCGAGCAATACCTTGCGGGTCGTCGATCTGCTGTTCACCGTCACCGTGGCCAACAGAGCCTTTGCTGACGGGCTTTTCCTGACTAACCAGGTGCAATCGGGCGAGCGCAACACGCGTCTGCCCAACCAGGTCAACGAGGCGAATACGAACGCCATCGTGCAAATCGTGCTCAATGAGCCGCAGGTTAGCATCAATAAGGGGGTGGTCGCTTCGACTCAAAACGGAGCCGCCCCGACCACCGGCGGTCTGACCTTCAATCCCGTGAGCGGAAACGGTTTTTCAGGAACCCTCACCGGCGCTGCGAACGCCACGGCGATCGGTGGGCTCAACCTGACGATCGGAACTTTGCCCGATGCGGGTGATTTGGTCCGCTACGCCCTCGTCGCGCAGAATACCGGACGCTCGGATGCGTTCGACGTGACGGTGCAGGACACGATCCGCGGCTCGTATGCGAACAACTACGCCAATGCCACCGCCTTCGCCGCGGCGACCAATTTCCGGGTCTATAACGGTGCCGGCGCGCTGCAAACTCTGGGCGTCGATTACACGCTGACCTGGGATAATACGACCAAGGTCTTCCAGGTGACGATGATCGACACCGCGACGGACGGGCATCTCAATCGCGGCATCAATGCCACGGTCGCCGGCAGCCCGGAGACGACCGATGGATCGAACGCGATCGTCATTTTGTATGACCTGACGGTCGATGCCGACGCGCAGACGGGCTCCACTGTTCGTAACACGGCTTCGCTCACCAAATACACCGGCGAAGACGGAGCGACCGGCCCCGGGACGAACCACGCGCAGCAGCCGTTGACGGAAAGTGCCGATGTCACCATCGCGCTGCCGAATCTGGCGAAGACATTCGTCAGCACCGAAATCACCACCACCGGTAACAGCAACACCCAGGCGGTCATCGGCGAACTCGTCACTTACACCATCACGGTGGCTGTTCCCGAAGGGACGACGGCCAACGCCATCATCGTCGATACGTTGGATGCGGGCTTGGCGTTTGTTGGCATCACCAACGTCGTCGGCTCGGCAGGAGTCACGGCTTCCCTGCCGACGATTTCCACGACTCCCACCAACACCACGATCGGCACCGGAGGCAGTTCCCTGACCTTCAATCTCGGCACAATCACCAATACCAACACAAATAACGCCACGGCGGAAACGATCACGATCACGTATCAGGCCGTCGTGTTGAATACCAACACGCTGCCCTCCGCGCCCGGCAACCAGTCTGGCTCCACGCTGAACAATGCCGCGGCATTAACCAGCGGCTGGACAAATGACGGGGTGAGCACGCCCGCGACGGGCACCAATACGAGCAACGCCAGCGCGGCCAATGTGACTGTGGTCGAGCCGGCTTTGACGGCCAGCAAGGGCGTGGTGGTGAACGGCGCTGGAACCGTGGGCGATGCGGGCGACTCGATCGTTTACACCATCACGATCACCAACGCCACCGGCGGGGCCACGGCTTTCGACCTCGCTTTGCAGGACATCCTGCCGCGCGTCACTCCGGGCTCGAATTCGATCAGCTACATCGACAATCCGGTTATCACTTCCGCCACCGGAGTAAGCGGGGTGAGTGGCGCCAACTTCAGTCTCGCGGGGGCCAATGCGACCGGTTGGACGCTGACGGCGAATGCTGGCCAGATCGATATCGCGGGCGGCGAGACGCTGGTCATCACCATCACCGGCACTCTCGCGCAGGCAGTCGCGCCTGCGCTCACTCTGACCAATGATGTGGACCTCACCTGGTCCAGCCTCAACGGAACCCCCGGCCAGCGGTCCCTTCACAATACCGCCAGCACGGAGCGCGACGGATCGGGCTTTGCCCTCGGTGCGATCACCGGCAACCAGACCGCTTCGGGCAGTCTGAACAACTACGCGAACAGCGCGGTCGTGACTTCGACCATCACCGCCCCGGCCAATACCAAAACGATCGTCGCGACTTCGGAAAGTTTCACCACCGTCGTCGGGGGAACGGAGCGCGTGGCGATCGGCGAAATCGTTCGTTACCGCCTGCTGGTGCAGATTCCCGAAGGCACTTCCACGGACCTGCAAGTCGTGGACAACCTGCCGATCGGGATGGTTTTCATCAACGACGGCACAGCGCTGGTGGGCTTTGTTTCGGCGGCTAACAACATTACTTCGAGCGCACTGTCGGGCGTGGGTCTGGATTTGGGCAGCACCATTGTCCAGCCGACTTTCATCCTGGGCGACACCGCGATTTCCACGGCTGCCGCCACCAACACCGACGACTATGACAGCGGCACCGATGTCCGCTTCAAGCTGGGCAACATCGTCAATGGCGCCACCAGCAACGGCACCGCGGAATATATCGTCATCGAGTTCAACGCGCTGGTCCTGAATACCTTCAACACCGGCAACCAGAGCGGCACCACTCTGGCCAACAATTTCACGACCCAACTGGGCGCCACGCAAGTGGGTGCGACCTCGGCGAGTGTGAACGTGGGCGTGGCCGAGCCGATCGTGACCGTCGCCAAGGCCGCCTCGACGACCGGCCCCGTGGATGCGGGCGATAGCTTCAGCTACACGATCACGGTTTCCAATACCGCCTCGGGGAACAATGCGGCGCCGGCGTTCGATGTGCGGGTGCGGGATCTGGTGGACCAGATCGTGGCCGCGACCAACCCGACGGCGGAACTGGAGTTCATCAGCTATACGACCGGCACTTTGCCCGCCGGCACCACGCTGCTCTCCGACGCGTCTTCCGCGGTCACCGATTCGCTGGACCTGACGTTTAACCGCCTGAACGCGGGCTCGTCCTTCACCATCACGGTGAACGTCCAGGTCAAGACCGGCGCGGTTTCGGGGGCGGAGATCGAGAATAAGGCGCTGGTGACTTTTTCCAGCCTGCCTGGAACATCCGGCACGGAAACCGGCGCCGTCGCGACGACCTACGGCACGACCGTTGTGGATTTGAATCCGGGCACGGATTCGGTGCTGGCCAATGCTGACGCCAACAATGGCACGATCAGTCTCGGGGCCAACGCTGGCGAACGCACCGGCGCCGACAGCGAGGCCACCGCGAACGACAACACGCCGCCGAACAACAGCGCCGTCCGCAACAACTACGCCGTGGCGGCCAACGCTCCGGCCAACCTCCTCGTGGCCATTCCCACGATCGACAAACAGTTTCAGGACGGCTCGATCAGCGCGGACGACACCAGCGTCGTTTCGAGCCCCGGCGCCAATGTGGTCATCGGCGAGACGGTGACTTACGATCTGCTCGTCACCCTGCCCGAAGGCGTCACGCAGGATCTGCGCGTGCTGGATAATGTCCCGGCGGGCCTGCGCATCGATGCGGTGCAGATCATCACCGATGGCTCGACGCCGCTGGTCACGACGGCCTTCAACGGCACCTTCGGCACGACGCCGTCGCTCGGCGCGCCGGTGACGGGTCCGACTAACCTGACGCTCGATTTCGACAACGTGACCGTGGCGGACGATAACGTCGCGGCGAACAATAGCTTTGTGATTCGCGTGGTTGCGACCGTGCTCAATATCTCGGCCAACCAGGCCGGCGTTCTGCGCACAAACACCGCACAGATCACGTTCAATGACCCGGACGGTTCCGGCAATGCCGGGCCAGCGGCGGACCGGACGCTTAACGATGCCAATAACGGCAACGATCCGACGGTGACCATCGTCGAACCGACCGTGACCGTGGCCAAGAGCGTGTCCGGTCCCGCGAGCCCGGATGCGGGAGACGTGCTCACCTACACGATCACGCTGACGAATAACAGCGGGCAGACGGCTTATGACCTGACCTTGAGCGATGCCCTGAGCGCCAGCCTGACGGCTGCGCCAGGATTCCTGGGGGTCGTCGGCGGATCGAGCGTGACGGTTGCGGGCGGGGCGACATCTTCCGCCAATGCGTTTGAGATCGTGGATCTGGGCGGCGGCAATTCGGTGCTGCGGACGGCTTCGGGAGCCAATGTGGACCTGCCCAACGGCGGCTCCATCACCCTGACCTATGCGACGGCCATCGTGGCCGGGGCCGGACCCAGTATTTCGATCCCCAACCTAGCCAATGTCCGCTGGAGCAGCCTCGATGGAGGCCTGGATGGCGATGATGCGGGCACCGTGAATGAACGCAACGGCAGCGGCCTGACCGATCCCGCGCCGACCACCATTGACCAGACCAGCACCGCGGGCCCGGTCGATAACTACGCGCTTTCGTCTTCGATCGTCATCACGGCGACCAACAACATCGTCGCGAACAAAACTATCGTGACCACTTCCCTCGGCTCAGCCGATGGCGTGGTGACTCCGGGCGAAATTGTCACCTATCGGGTGACCGTCACGCTGCCGGAAGGTGTGGCGTCCGACTTGCAGATCCGCGACGCGATTCCCCCTGGCATGGCCTACGTTCCCGGAACGATCGTGCTCGATACCACCGGCTATAACGGCGCGGTTGGTGCGCTGGCGGTGACCCCAGTGGCCGGGATCACGTATCTCAGCGGCACGGATATCACTTTCGATTTCGCCGCGATCACCACCGCAGCGGATAATATCCCGGGCAACAACACCTTCAGCTTTACCTACCAGGCGGTGGTGCTGGATGTCGTCACGAACGACGGCGTGCTGCCGGGCCAGACGACTCTGCCAAACACGGCGACGCATAATAATGGCAGCGGCACTTCCTTTGCGACCAGCGCCGGCGGGGCCAGCGTGACCGTGGTCGAGCCGAATCTCCAGGTGACGAACACGCTCGCGATCACCGGCCCGCAGGATGCGGGAGCGCCATTTACTTACACGATCACGGTCAACCCGACGTTGAACGCCACGTCCGGCGCTTACGAGGTCAGCATCGCCGATCTGCTGCCCGCCGAACTGGGCTCCTTGTCGCTGGCTTCCGCCATCGTTTCCGACGGAGCGACGAGCACCAATGTCGCCGGCAATTTCAGCCTCGTGGGCAACAACCTCTCCACGACCACGCCGCTCAGCCTGCTGCTGAACACCAACGGCGCGAACGACCAGGTGCTGACGATCACGCTGACCGGAACGCTCAGCTCCGCGATCAATCCCGGCGAGACCGTGAATACGAGCACGGCGCTGGCTTACACCGGTTATCCCGGCGACCGCACGACGGTCGGCGGCTTCGACCCCAACCCGGATGTCATCACCGACCTCGAACGCACCTACACGGGGAGCGACACGGAGAGCTTCACCACGCCGAATGCGAGCTTTAGCAAATCGCTGTTTTCGACCGACCAGGCTTTCACCAGCGGGGCCAATCTCGCGATCGGTGAAAATGTCACTTACGCCCTGAGGGTGACTCTGACCGAGGGAACGACGCCGGATCTCACGGTCATCGATCGCCTGCCCGCGGGACTTCAGTATCTCTCGTCTTCGATCGTCACGGACGCGGCCAGTTCCGACGGGTTGCTCAGCACTGATTTTGGCGGCGTTGCTCCGACTGCCGGCGTCACCGGTGGAGCGGCTAATGGCGACGACGTGACCTTCACTTTCGGCTCCATCTCGACGACCGGGGACAATGATGCCACCAACAACAGCTTCCTCATCCTCGTCACGGCGCGGGCCACAAATACGCTGGCTAATCAGAACGCTCTCGTCCTCGCGAACGACGCGAGGTTCGATATTTCCACGGACAACGCCGCCCTCTTCACGACCCCGGTCGTGAATGTCACGGTGGTCGAGCCGCGCATCAACGTCACCCAAATCGTCACCTCGGCCACGGCGGGCATCGATGCGGGAGATTCCGTGACCTATCAAGTCACGGTGGACAATCTCGTGGGCAACGGCGCGACGGCGGACGCCTTCGAGGTGGCCCTGAATGATGTCCTGCCGGCGGGCCTGCTCATCACTAGCATCGGCGCTCCCGCGCTGAGCGGCGGCGCGACGACGGACACCGCTCTGAGCGGTACCGGCACGAACAATTTGACGGGCACTTTCGACATCCCGCTGGGCGGCTCGGTCACCTTCACCTTCACCGCGCAGGTGCCCAACATCGTGACGCCGGGCCAGACGCTGACCAGCGATCTGAATGTGACCTTCTCGTCCCTGAACGGCACCGACGCCAACGAGCGCAACGGCAGCAACGTCGCTGATCCGGAAGACAACACGCCGCCGACTAACAACGCGGTCCTGAACAACTACGCTGTCGGCGCGGACACGACCGTTACCGCCACCAATCCATTCTCCGTGACCAAGACGCTGACCGACACGAGCCTGGGCAGCGACACCTCGGCTAATGTGGTGGTGGGCGAAACGCTAACCTATCAGCTCGCGGTCGGTGTCATGGAAGGCACGACGAACAGCCTTTCGTTGGTCGATGCTTTGCCGCGGGTTGCCGGTGTGAATCTGGTCACCTATGTCCCCGGCAGCGTCACGATCACCAATGCCAACGGCATGACGATCAATGGCTTCAACGCGGTCTATAACGCTGCGACGAACCAACTGACCATCACCGCGACAAGCGTAAACAATCCCGGTGGCAGTAATGCTACGATCAACGATCCGGCCGTCTCCGAGACGGACACTTTCTTCGTCACCTACCAGGTGCAGGTCGCGAATGTGAACGGCAACCAGTCCGGCACGACGCTAACCAACGACGTGGACGCAACCGCCACGGACGTGCCGCCGGACAATAACAACGCGGTCACCGTCACGGTTCGCGAGCCGGTGCTGACACTCGACAAGACGACGACCACGCCCGGCACCGATGGCGGCGACACCGTGGTTTACACGCTGGTCATCGCGAACACGGGCAACGCCACGGCTTACGACGTCAGCATTCTGGACACGCTGGATGCCGCGCTGCTGCTGACCACGCCGGGCTCGGCGCTTTCGATTTCGAGTGGTCCGGGTTACGCCACGTTGAATCAATCGGGCAACACGGCGGGCGCCGTCAGTACCCTCCTCAATCAGCTCAACGCGGGCGACACGATCACCATCACGATCACTGCGCAAGTGGCGGTGGGGGCGGTCGCGGGTGACACGATTTCCAATAGCGCGTCGATCAGCTACTCCAGCCTGCCCGGCACGCAGACCGGCGAACGCGACGGCAGCGGCGGCGTGAACGATTACACGATCACGGATGCGAGTACGGACTTCACCCTGGCGCAGCCGACGATCGACAAACAGACCCCGGCCGACATCACGTATTCGATCGGCGAGACGGTGACTTACGACATCCTGATCACGGTACCCGAGGGCTCCACCAATGGGCTGATCGTCACCGACAATCTGCCCGCGGGCCTCGTGTACACTAGCTTCCAAGTGCTCACCTCCGGCGCGCCCCTCGCGAGCGCCTTCAATGGCACGGTCGGCACTCCGACGGTGGGCAATCCTTCGGGCAATACGCGCACGTTCGATTTCGGCAGCGTCATCTCGACGGCGGACAATGTGGCGGGCAACGGCACGTTCGTTTTGCGCGTCACCGCGCGCGTGGATAACATCCTCGCCAATCAAGGCGCGGGCTCGCCTGCGGCGGCCACGCAGTTCTCGAACACCGCCACCTTGCAATACACCGACGGCACAAGCGGCACCACGACGGTCACCGATCCCACGGTGCCCGGCGCCATCACGGTCGTCGAGCCGGTCATGACTTTCGACAAGGCCGCGGTCACTTCGACCGCGAATTTGGATGCCGGGAACACCGTGCAATTCAGCCTCACTTTCGCCAACTCCGGCACCGCCACGGCCCATGATGTGACGCTCTCTGATCTCCTGCCGCCGGGCATGATCATCACGTCGATCGATTCCGTCAGCGCCACCGGCGGCGCGAGCACCGATGTCGCGGTGATGGGCCTCGCCACCGGAACGCTGAGCGGAGAGTTCACCATTCCCGTGGGCGGTCAGGTCATCGTTCTTTATACCGTGACGCTGCAAAACTCCGTTGCCCCCGGCACGGATCTGACGAATGGCGCGAGCATCGCGTGGACGAGCATCGACGGAGCCGATGCCAACGAGCGCACCGGCGCGAATGGTCCGCAGGGCGGTGGTTCGCTGAATGACTATCGACTGAGCGATTCGGTCACGATCAGCACGAGCAGCACGCTGGCTTTTGCCAAGACGCTGGTTTCCACGAGTTCGACTTCGACCACGGGCACGGATGTGGCGATTGGCGAAACGGCGGATTTCGATCTCGCGGTCACCTTGCAGCAGGGACTCACTTCGGTGGTGACGATCAACGACACGCTGCCGACTGGCGAAGGTTACGTCACTGGCTCGGCGTTGTTCCGCGCGATCACCTCGGGCGCGACAGCGGTGGGTGCGGTCAGCGGCACGGTTTATACCGACGGCGCGGCGATCAATGCCGCCGATCTCATCTACACCGCTGGCACGGGCGCTTTACGGTTCAATTTTGGCAACGTGCAGATTCCCGGGACCGCGGCTTCGACCACGGGACAGTTTGCCATTCGCTACACCGCGCTGGTGCAGAATGTGCCGGCCAATGACGGCACGCCGGGGACAGTTCTGACGAACACCGCGAATGTCGCGGCAGATCGCAACGGCGATGGCGACACGAGCGATGCGGGTGAAACGTCGGCCAACTCCAGCCAGACGATCAACGTCGTCGAACCGGAACTCGCCATCACCAAGGATTTCGATGTCATCACGGCGAACGCGGGCGACACGATCGAGATGACCCTGACGATCACCAACAACGGGACCTCGACGGGTTTCGATTCGGTGATCAGTGACACCATCGACGGGACGCGTTTCGACTTGTCGTCGTTTGCCTTTGGCAGCGGGTCGAGCGGCTGGAGTGTTAGCTACATTCCGGGCACTGGTCTGCTGACGCTGACGGACAATAACGCCGCTGGTCTTGCATTAGGCGGGACAGCGACGTTTGTCTTCAACGTCGATTTGCGGAGCGCGCTGCCGCCGGGGGCGGTCGTTTCGAATACGGCTTCCGCCACGACGACGACGTTGCCCGGAGTCGATCCCAACGAACGCACGGAACCGCCCGTGACGGCCACCGCGACGCTCAACGCTTCCGCCACGGTGGCGCTCGACAAGACGGTCCAGAGCACCAGCGAAACTGGGACGACCGGCAGTAATGTGGCCATCGGCGAAACCGCGATCTTCCGGCTGACGGTGACACTCGGCGAAGGTGTGACGCAGGTGGTGACGTTCAACGACACGCTGCCCGCGGGCGTGGGTTACAATGCGGGTTCGGCGGTGTTCCGTGCGGTGACGGCGGGTGCGACGGCGACGGGCGCGGTGAGCGGTACGCTTTACGCCGGCGGCTCGGTCATCAATGCAGCCGATCTCGTTTACGATGCGGGGACGGGCGCGCTTAGCTTCAGCCTCGTCGATGCGACGATCCCGGCGGGCTCGGCGACGGGCACGGGGCAGTTTGGCGTGGATTATCAGGTCACGGTGCTGGATGTCTTGAGCAATCAGAACGGGATCAATCTGACGAACAGCGCGACGGTTTCCGTGGATTTGAATGCTGACGGCGATACGGCGGATGCGGGCGAAACCAGCGCGCCGGATTCTGTGACGCTGGCCGTGGTGGAGCCGGCGCTGATCGTCACCAAGACGAGCAATGATCCTGATGGCGTCGTCACCGCGGGTGAGACCCTCACTTATACGCTGACGCTGACGAACAGCGGCACGGCCACCGCGTATGACGTGCTCCTGCGTGATGTGATTCCGGCCGGTCTGCTCTATGTGCCCGGCTCCGTCAGTTTGGTCAGCGGCGTGGTGCCGGACGCCTCCAGCCTCACGGTTGCAGGCGCGACGTTGACCGCGAACTTCGCCAGCCTGGCGGTCGGGGAATCCTCCACGATCACCTTCCAAGCCGTCGTGCAAACGACGGGCAGCCTGACGAACAACGCGCGGATTTTCTACGATGGCCTCGCGGGCGACGAGACCGACAACAGCGTCATCACGCAAACGCCTGACGGCACGCCCGACCGCGATTACGGGGCGACCGGCGGTTTCAACGGCACGGTCGAAACGCCCACGGGCACGACCGACCCCGCGCAGGATACTGAGTTGGTCACGTTGGGCACCGGCACAGTGGGCGACCGGTTGTGGTTCGATCGCGATGCCGATGCCGTGCAGGACGGCAACGAGCCCGGACTGGCGGGTGTCACGGTGACGCTCACTGTTACCAATCCGGATAGCACGACCTACACGCTGACCACCTTCACTGACGCCAACGGGAACTACACCTTCGCGAATCTCGCGGCGGGCGACTACACGATCACCGTGGATTCCGCGACGCTGCCCGGCGGCGCGACGACTTCGGCGACGTACGATCTGGATGGGATCGGCACCGCCAATACCGCGACCTTGACGCTGACCAATGGCCAGACCCGCACCGACGCGGACTTCGGCTATCGCGGCACGGGGACTTTGGGTGATGTCGTCTGGCTCGATCTCGATGCGAGCGGGACGCAAAACGGCCAGGAGCCCGGGATCGCCAATGCGACGCTCGACCTGGTCTGGGACGCGAATGGGAGCGGGACGATCGATGCCGGCGACACGGTGCTTGGCACGACGACGACCGATGGCGTGGGCGCTTACAATTTCGGCAATCTACTGGCGGGCAATTATCTCGTCCGCGTCTCCGATACGAACAACGTGCTGACCGGCGCCACGGGGACTTACGATCTCGACGGCGTGGGAACGCCGGGCATTGCGGCGGCCACTTTGACCAACTCGACGCAGTCCCGCACCGATGTCGATTTCGGCTACCGCGGCGCGGCCAGTATTTCCGGCACGAGCTACCACGATCAGCTCAAGAACGGGGATCTCGACGGCACGGATACGGGCATTGGCGGAGTGACCGTCGAACTCGTCTGGGACCAGAACAATAACGGCATCGATGCCGGCGACCCGATCATCAGCCTGACTACGGCGGCCAACGGCACCTACGCCTTCGACAGTCTCCTCGCGGGCACCTACTACGTGCGCGAAACCCAGCCGGCCGGATTTGGCAATGGCACCGAAAACGGAACGAACCTCGTCAATGTCAACCTCCCGACCGCCTCGACGCTGGCGCCTGTGGACTTCGGCAACACGACCGGTTCGATCGCAGGCCGGGTCTTCGTGGACAACGAGAACAACGGCGTGGAAGACGGCACGGACACCGGCCTTGCGGGAGCTTCCGTGACGCTGGAATGGTCGGGAGCCGACGGTGTTTTCGGCAATGGCGACGACCGCAGCGTGACGGTGACGACCGACGCCAGCGGGGACTACCTTTTTGACTACGCGACGACCGCGGGATTCCTGACGGGCTTTGGCGACACCACGGGCGGCCTGCTCTCGACTGGTTCTTATCGGATCACCGAGGCGCAACCGGCGGCTTATCTGGACGGAGCGGAATCGGCGGGCAACGCGTCGGTCAGTCCGGGCGCGGTGGATGAAGGCGCCAATCCGGGCTTCGACGGCCGGGGCGGGGCCGACCAGATCGGGGTTGTTGGGAATTACATCCAGATGGCGGCCGGCGAAGACGCGACCGGTTACACGTTTGGGGAACTTCCGCCCGCGTCGATCTCCGGCAGTGTTTTTTCCGACTACAATAACGATGGCATTCGGGATTTGGGTGAGCCCGGAATTTCGGGTGTTACATTGCGCCTCACGGGCATCGACGATCTCGGCAACCCGGTCGATGTCACCGTGACCACCGACAATCAGGGGGAGTTTGTATTTCAGTCTCTGCAACCCGGCACCTATGAGATTTTCGAAACCCAGCCCGGCGGATACTACGACGGAATGGAAACTCCGGGAACGGCGGCGGGCAGTGCTGCCATGGATGACGTGATCTCCGGGATCGTCCTCACCCCCGGAACGCAGGCGGTGGATTATTTCTTCGGTGAAATTCAGATCCCTCCACCGATCGTCATTCCACCGGAGCCCTCGAAACCGAAGGCGGCAAAACCGGACGAAAAACCGGCCTTCGTTTTCTCTTTCGACAGCTTCAACAACCCCGCCAGTCGCCCCTTCGGGACTCAGGCGGACGCGGCGTTTCCGACGGTCAGTTCGATCGACATTTGGCGTCCGGCGATGCTGCCCATCGCGCCGATTTATTCCGGCGCGGCCAATCCAGGCGCGACGCTCGTCATCGATCTGTACAACGCCAATGGAATCCGCGTCGCCTCGATGACGGTGGTCGCGGACACCGGGGGCAACTGGCTGGCGAACTTTGGCATGGCCCAGCTCCGCGATACGCCGAGCGACGTGAAGATTACCCAACTGAATGCGCCTTACGGCTTTGGCAGCAATGTCCGCACGTATTACGCGCCGGCGGCGATCAATCCGGGGCACTTCCTCGACCAAATTTCACGCGGCGGCCTGTCCGACGAGGCTGCGCCGTTGCTCGGGGGGCTCGACCTTTCCAATCCGCTGCAACTCGGGTCGCTGAAGTACGCCGGCGAATTGCTGCCGACTTCCGGGGTGGCTTCCGGGCAATAAACAGCACCGGGCGAAAGGGAGCGGCGGTTCTCAGAAATGAGGGAAAGGCACGATGTCTGAGAGGCATACCACTTAGGTAGGAGTGCGTATTTTTCTCTGAAGAAGGAGGCGGCGGCGGAAGTGCGCCGGATTTTGCTTAGGGAAAAGGGGAGATACCCACTTTCCCGAAGCCCAATCCCCAACTACCCGCATGCCTCGCCGCGAACTCCTCCTCGAATCCTGCGAAGAACGCATCCTGTGCAGTGCGAGTGTGCCCCAAGACGGCGTGCTTGAAGGATCGCCAAGCGCCTCCGCCGCGGCGGTGCCCGCGGCGGAACCTGAAGCCGATCCGACGGATGCACCTCAAAATGCTGACACGTCGGGTCCTGTGAAGGCGTCGCGGGAACTGATCGTCATCAATCGCAATCTGCCGAATGCCGAGGGGTTGATCGCGGAAATGACGAGCCAACTGGCAGGCCGATCCTTTGAAGTCGCGGTGCTCGAGACCAATCAGGACGGGATCGCGCAACTTACGGCCC
>Ga0335397_10005544_pt1 | contig 16488 bp, 14 predicted proteins | sample MAT04_FD_205740 | JGI IMG/M metagenome (GOLD analysis project Ga0335397, IMG submission 205740) | Freshwater microbial communities from Lake Fryxell liftoff mats and glacier meltwater in Antarctica - MAT-04 (spades assembly) (version 2) ... | reverse complement strand
CGTGTTCGGCGCCGAGCACTTCTGCGAGCGCTGTGCCGATCGCGGCTTCGTCGTCGATGACCAACACGCGCAGCCGCTCTGCCTCGGGTCTCGGCTCGGTGCGTGGCGCGCTGCGACGTTCGGACGGCGCGCCCGCGGCCGGCTGCAGCAGCACGCGAAATACCGTGCCGTGTCCGCGCTCGCTCTCCACCGCGATCTCGCCGCCCATCGCGTTCACCAGCGAGTGACACACCCAGAGTCCGAGCCCGGTCCCTTCGCCGACGGCTTTGGTCGTGAAGAACGGGGCGAAGATGCGCGAGAGATTCTCCGGCGCGATGCCGACGCCGGAGTCGCGCACCTCGATCTGCACGCGCCCATCCGCGACGATCGAGGTCGTCACGGTGATCGTGTTCGCGGTGGCTGCTCCGCTCGGCATCGCCTGCACTGCGTTGATCAGCAGGTTGAGGACGACCTGTCCGAGCCGGGTCTCGTTGGCGCGCACCCGCGGCAATGCGCCGAAGACTTTCACCAGCTGCGCACGGCTGCCGAGCTCGCTGCGAACCAGCGAGCAGCTCGACTCGATCACGGCGTTCGCGTCCGTCGGCGCGAGCTCGGCGTCGTCGCCACGCGCGAACGTACGCAAGTCGCGCACGATGGTGCGCACTCGATCGAGGCCATGCGAGACGTCGGCCAGATGCGCGAGCGACTCGGCGAACAGCGGACCGCAGCCGTCGCACGGCGCGGCGTGCGCGAGGCGCTCACGTAGCAGTGCCGTGTGCATCGACACGTACGAGAGCGGGTTGTTGACCTCGTGGGCCACACCGGCGGCGAGCGTCCCGAGCGAGCTCATCCGATCGGCGAGTGCGAGCTGCGCCTCCATGCGCTTGCGCTCGGAGACGTCGCTGAGGCTGCAGAGGACGCGCTGCACGCTGCCATCGGGCGCGAGCTGCGGCTCTGCGCTGCACAGCAGCCAGAGGCGATCGTTCGGCTGCTCACGAGCCACACCCATGACGACGTTGCGCACCGGCCGGCGCGTCGCGATGGCGCGGCTGACGGGCAGCTCTTCGCAGGGAAACGGCGAGCCATCTTCGCGGATCACGTGCTCGCGCGCGTCCGCAACGGACCGGCCCTCCATCTGATCGCCGCGCCGCCCGAGCAGCTCTTGCGCGCGCGGGTTGCTGAGCTGGATCTCGCCGCGCGGACCGTGCACGAGAATGCCGACGTCGAGATCGTCGACCATCCGCCGAAAGCGCTCCTCGCTCTCGCGCAGCGCGTCTTCCACGCGGCGCTGCTCGGACGTGTCGCGCGCCACGACGATCGTCTCGCCCGTGTCGGCGCAATATGTGCTGTGCGCCTCGACCTCGACCAGCCCGCCATCGCTGCGGAGGATCCGCAGACGCAGCGGCGGCAGCGCCATCGCCATCGGCGTGCGGCGCTCCGTGGTCATCCGCTCAGCTGCCTCGGCGCGATCCTCCGGACAGAGCAGCGCGAAGATCGACTGTCCGACGATCTGGGCGGCAGAGCGCGCGCCAGCGAGCATCAGCGCCGCGCGGTTCACGAACAGCACGCGCCCGTCGTCGCCGTCGTGGACCAGGACCGGGTCTGGCAGCAGCTCCAGCAAGTGACGTGCGCTGCCGTCGAGCGCGCTGATCGGCTCGCGCTGGGTGCGGCTGGGTTCCGCGCTCGGTAGATCCACTGGCCCCACGAAGGACGGTACGGCGGTCCGGGCGATTCCTCAACGGGGGTGTTTCGCCGACGTGGCGAAGCGTGTGAAAGTGCGCGCCATGGACCTCGTAAATCTTCCCGAACCGCTGCGCCGGCGCTGTGTCGATACCATCCGCATGCTTTCCGCCGACGGCGTCGAGAAGGCCAAATCGGGACACCCCGGTACGCCGATGGGCGCCGCCGACGTCGCCTTCGTTCTGTGGACGGAAGTGCTGCGCCACGATGCGAGCACGCCCGCTTGGCAGAATCGCGATCGCTTCGTGCTCTCCGGCGGGCACGCGAGCATGTTGCTCTACTCGATGCTGCACCTGAGCGGCTACGACCTGCCGCTCGAAGAGCTGAAGCGCTTTCGCCAGTGGGGCAGCAAGACACCAGGGCACCCGGAGTTCGGACACACCGTGGGCGTCGAGGCGACGACCGGCCCGCTCGGCAACGGCTTCGCCAACGCCGTCGGCATGGCGCTCGCGAGCAAGATGCTCGCCGCGCGCTTCAACGACTCCGATCATCCGGTCGTCGACGCGCACGTCTACGGCCTGTGCGGCGACGGCGACATGCAAGAAGGCATCACCGCCGAGGCGGCGTCGCTCGCTGGGCACCTCGCGCTCGGCAATCTGGTGTTCGTCTACGACGCGAACGACATCACCATCGAGGGCCATCTCGAGCTGTCGATGAGCGAGGACGTCGGCCGCCGCTTCGAGGCGTACGGCTGGCACGTGCAGCACATCGACGGACACGACCACGTGCAGATCCGCGCGGCGCTCGCGGGCGCGCGCTCCGAGACCAAGCGCCCTTCGCTCATCATCTCGAAGACGACGATCGGCTTCGGCGCACCGACGAAGGCCAACACCCACGAGGTGCACGGCGCGCCGCTCGGCGCCGACGAGATGAAGCGCGTCCGCGCCGCGTTCAACTGGCCCGAGCAGACGTTCTTCATTCCCGACGAGGTGCGCGCGGTGTTCGCGTCGGTCGCGGAGCGCAATCGCGGCGCGCGCGAGAGCTGGGACAAGAGCTTCGCTGCGTGGCGCGCGGCGCGGCCCGAGCTCGCGGCGGTGTGGGACGCGCACTGGGCGCGCAAGGCGCCGAGCGATCTGCCGGAGCAGCTCGTCGCGGCCGTCGGCACGGACGCTGCGGCGACACGCGCGCTCTCCGGCAAGGTGATCCAGAAGGCCACAGCGCTGTTGCCTTGGCTCGTCGGCGGCTCCGCGGATCTCGAGCCGTCGAACAACACCGGCATCAAGGGCTCGCCGAGCGTGGTGCCCGCGTCGATCGCCTCCGATGTGCTGCCGGATCCGTCCTTCGCGGGGAAGAACCTGCACTTCGGCATCCGCGAGCACGCGATGGGTGCGGTGGCCAACGGAATGGCGTATTTCGGCGGCTTCATCCCCTATTGCGCGACGTTCCTCGTCTTCAGCGATTACATGCGCCCGCCGGTGCGGCTCGCGGCGCTGTCGCATCTGCCGACGATCTTCGTGTTCACGCACGACAGCTTCTGGGTCGGCGAGGACGGACCGACGCACGAGCCGATCGAGCAGATCGAGGCGCTGCGTCTCATCCCGCAGCTCGATGTCTGGCGCCCGGCCGATGGCGTCGAGACCGCGATGGTGTGGGCGTGGGCGCTGCTGCGTCCCGAGGGCGAACATCCGTCGACGCTGCTGTTCTCGCGGCAGAAGCTGCCCGTCCTCGCGCGGCCCGCGGGCTTCGCGATCCGCGACGTCTGGCGCGGCGGCTACACGATCGCGGAGGCCGAAGGCGGCGCGCCCGAGGTCGTCTTGGTCGCCACCGGCAGCGAGGTCGGTCTCGCCGTCGAGGCCCGCGCCGAGCTCGCCAAGAGCGGCGTGCGCGCGCGCGTCGTGAGCATGCCGTGCCGCGAGCGCTTCGACGCGCAGGACGCCGCGTATCGCACCGCCATCGTGCCCGAGGACGACTCGGCGACGATCGTCGCGATCGAGGCGGGCCGCACCAACGGCTGGTGGAAGCTCGTCGGTCGCCGCGGCCTCGTGCTCGGCGTCGATCACTTCGGCGCGAGCGCACCGGGCGAGGTCATCGCGAAAGAGCTCGGCTTCTCGAAGGAAGCCGTCACCAAGCGCGTGCTCGCACATCTCGGGCGCTGACGGTCAGCAGCGCGGGCGCGCTTTCGGCGGCCGTGAAGCAGCGCGGGCGCGCTTTCGGCGGCCGTGAGCGCGTTCGATCGACGCAACACTTCGCGCGTCGCGCCGACGTTCGCGCTCGCCGCGTTGCCCGAGGCGTGCGCCTTGGCAGCGCGCGCCGTAGCCTGTGGGCGTGGCTTTGATCGCGCATCTCTCGGACGTGCATCTCCTCGCTCCCGGAGAAGGTGCACATCTCACGATGCGGCTCGCCAGCACCGGGCGACCGATCGACGCGGCGGGGCGCGTGAGCAAGCTGCGCGGTGCGATCGCCGAGGCGAAGGCCGCGGGCGCGACGCACTTCGTCTTTTCAGGCGACCTCACCGAGTTCGGCACGCCGCGACAATACGAGACGTTCGCCGAGGCGCTCACGGCGGAGAAGCTGTCCGGCGATCAGGTGACGCTGATCCCCGGCAACCACGACGCGTACACCTCCGCGAGCGCCTGGAAGCGCGCGATCGATGGTCCACTGCGCACCTGGGCGCGCGGTGCCGCGGCCGAGCCCGGCAAAGTGCAGCCGATCGCCGACGCGTTCGTGCTGCCCGTCGATGTATCGCGCCATCAGAACGTCGCGATGTCGACTGGCTTCGTCACGGCCGAGGTCGGCGACGCGCTCGCCAAGCGGCTCGCCGATCCGGCGCTCGCTCGCGAGGCGGTGCTGCTGGTGGTGCATCACCCGCCGTTCATGCACGCGAACGCGGCGTGGCACTGGATCAACGGGCTGCGCGATCAGCATCGCGTGCTCTCGCTGCTCGAGAGACACCCGCACGCGCACCTGCTCCACGGACATCTGCATCGACGCATGCAGAGCCCGGTGGGCGAGCTGACACGTCCGCGCGTGTTCGGCGTGCCCGCCGTGGTGAACGCCGCAGGTAGCCGTATGCGCCTCTACGAGGTACGCGATGGCGAGCTGCACCCGGCCGACTGAAGCGCGTCGAAGCGGAAGCGTCCGCTCAGCTGGCGAGCGCGTCGAGTTTCTCGCCGAGCATCTTCTCGGCTTGCACGAGCGCCTTCGAGAAGCCGTCGATGCCCTCGGCGAGCTTGTCGTTCGCCATGCGATCGGCCTCGTGCATCTTGCGGAACGTCGCTTCGTCCATCGCGATGCGCGGGATGTCGAGCGTCTTCGCCTTCGCGGCGTCGAGCTTGCGCGGCAGCGTGCCCTCGGTGCCCTTCAGCTCGGCGAGCAGCTGCGGTGAGATGGTGAGTAGATCGCAGCCGGCGAGCTCGGTGATCTCACCGAGATTGCGGAAGCTCGCGCCCATGACCTCGGTCGCGTGACCATGGCGCTTGTAGTAGTTGAAGATCGTCGTCACCGAGACGACGCCCGGATCTTCGTGCGCCGAGTAGCTCTCCTTGCCCGTGCTCTTCTTGTACCAGTCGAGGATGCGCCCGACGAACGGCGAGATCAGCGTCGCGCCAGCCTCGGCGCAGGCGATCGCCTGATGCAGCCCGAACAGCAGGGTCAGGTTGCAGTGGATGCCCTCCTTCTCGAGGACCTCCGCCGCGCGGATGCCTTCCCAGGTCGAGGCGATTTTCACCAAGATCCGGCTGCGATTGACGCCCGCCGCCTCGTACCAGCCGATCAGCTTGTGCGCCTTGTCGATCGTTCCCTGCGTGTCGAAGCTGAGGCGCGCGTCGACCTCGGTGGAGACGCGGCCCGGGATGATCTGCAGGATCTTTTGCCCGAACTCGACCGCGAGGCGATCGAGCGCGTTGGTCACCTGCTGCTCGCGCGAGCCGCCCTGCGCGCGCGCCCAGCGCACCGACTCGGTGACGAGCTCGGCGTACTCCGGCATCTGCGCCGCCGCGGTGATCAGCGAGGGATTCGTCGTCGCATCACGCGGACGAAACTTCTCGATCGACTTGAAGTCACCGGTGTCGGCGACCACGACCGTCATCTCCGTCAGCTGTTCGAGCAGGCTCGCCATGGCGTCTCCTCCGCGCGGTTCGTCCCGCGCGCAGACCATAGCAGCCGATCCGCGCCGCGGGCAGCGGATCGGGCGCTGTAAGGTCCGCCGAGGTCGCGCGTTTCCCTGGCGATGGCACGCCAGATCCCGCTCCGCATCGCGCTCTTCACCGCACGGCTGCTCGTCGCGTTCTTCTTCTCCGTGCTGCTCATTGCGTGTGCAGGCAGCGACGCGAGCTACACGCGCTGGCGCGGCGACGTGACGCGCGGTCGCATGACACGTGCAGAGGAGCTCCGCGCCTCGGAGCTGATCGACTATCACGCCGCCGACGACGCTCCGCGTCCACCCGGACCGCAGCCCGCGGGGGCGGGCGGGCTGTATCTTTCGGCCGAGCTCGGTAACGCGCGACTGCCCGCGATCGGTGCGGCACATGCGCTCCTGCAGGTCTCCGTGCGCGGCGCGGCTGGGACCGCGCGTCATGCGGCGAGCGTCGTAATGGTGGTCGATACGTCGGGCTCGATGGCGGAGGACGAGAAGATCGGCGCGGTGCGACACGCGGTCGCGCGCTTCGTCGAGCAGCTGCACGACGACGATCACATCGGCCTCGTCGCGTTCGACTCGAGCGCGCGCGTGCTGCTCGAACCTGCACGCGTGGGTGACGTGCGCGGCCGTGCACTCGCGCTGGTCGGAACGCTGCAGCCGAGCGGCGGGACGAACCTGCACGCGGGCCTGCTGCGCGGCATCGCGCTCGCGCGCGCGCGAGCGCTGTCGCGTGGTGTCGATCGCGTGGTGCTGCTCACCGATGGCCTGCCGACCGACGGCGAGCGCGCCCCGGAAGCGTTCGACGCGCTGGCGCGCGACGCGGTCGCGGGCGGCGTGCACATCACGACGATCGGCGTGGGCCGCGCGATCGACGACGCGCTGATGTCGCGCATCGCGCGCAGCTCGGGCGGCGCCTACCACTACGTCGATCGCGCGGAGGAGGTCGAGCGCGTGTTCGGCGAGGAGCTGCGCAGCTTGGCGGAGCTCGCCGCGCGTGAGGTCGCGCTGCACATCGAGCTGCCGAGCGGCTGGACGCTGGTGCAGAGCTACGACGAGCAGACGCGCGTCGAGGGGGCGACAATCGTCTCGCAGATCGGCGATCTCGGCGGCGACGAAGCGGCGGTGCGGCTCTACGAGCTCAGCGCGCCGAGCGCGACCGCAGCCGCAGGCGAGGAGCTGCACGTGCGCGTATCGCTCCGGCCGGCAGAGCCGAGTGATGCAGTCGCGACGCCAGTGATCGCAGCGCAGCGCATCGTCGTGACGCGTGATGGCGCGCTCCCGTATGATCCGGCGCCTGGTGGAGCGGTGCTGAGAAATCTCGTGCTCGGACGTACCGCGGTCGCACTCAGGGACGCCGATCTGCGGCAGCGCGGCGGTGACCTCGGTGGCGCGCTGATCGCGCTCGATGGACAGCTCGGGTTCGCGCGAGAAGCGCGAGCGCGGCTGATCGCGGCAGGTGAGGCGACGCGCGCGGTGACGCTCGATGAGCCGCTCGCGCTGCTCGTCCGCACGCGCGAGCTCGTCGCGGCCAGAGTGCAATCGACGCCTGCGCGCGCGGGTGAAGGAGCCGGCGCTGCGTCGCTGCCGCTGACGTCGACGGCGTACGCGGGGTGGGGCGCGCGCACTTCGGAGCGCACTGCTCGAGGCAGACATGCAGGAGACGATTGAGCTGGGACGCAGCGCGGGAGCGGGAGCTCTGCGAGGCCGCTGCGCGCGGCGATCGCGAGGCGCTGCGCGCGCTGTGCACGCAGTTCGCCGACCCGCTCTTTGCCGGCGTGATCTTGCCGCGCGTGGGCGATCGCGCGGACGCAGAGGACATCTTGCGCGAGACGCTGCTGCGCGCCGTGCAAGGCTTCGACACGTTTCAGTACGGCGCCGCGGGCGTGTGGCCGTGGCTGCGGAGGATCGCGATGAACCTCGTCATCGATCGCGCGCGGCGTCGGCGTACGCGAGAGCGCGGAGAAGACGCGTACGAGGCCGAGATGCGCGCGCTTCCGCCGAACATCGCGCCGGGTGCCGAGGCCGAGCTCATCGCCGCCGAAGAGCGCGCGCTCGGCGAGCGCCAGCTGCGCACCGCGCTCGCTCGGCTGAGCGAGCGCTACCGACGCGCCATCGAGCTGCGCGTGCTCGATGAGCGTCCGCGCCTCGAGGTCGCCGAGCTGCTCGGCGTGAGTCCACCGACCTTCGATGTGCTGCTACATCGCGCGCTCGCTGCGCTGCGCAAGAGCTGGGAGACGATATGAGCGATCATGACGAAAAGGCGGAGCTGCCCGAGCCGCCACCGACGGACGCTGAGCTGCGCGGTGCGGAAGCGCTGCGTGCCGCGCTCGAGCAGACGGGCACTGCGGAATCGGCCTCTGGCGGCGACGTGGATCGCGTGCTGTTCGAGATCGCGCTGCGCGCGCGCGCGACGGCCGGAAAGGCCGCGCCGCTCGGCGAGGCGACGCGTCGCGCTGCCGTTGACGAGGCCATGCGTGCCAGTCCGCGACGTGCTGTGGCGGCTCCCCGCGGTGCGCGGCTCTGGCTTGCTGCGGCGGTGCTCCTCCTCGCGTTCGTTGGTGGCGGGCTCACGCTGCGCTTCGTCGGAGAGCCGGAGACGACGGTCGCGCGGAATCTGTCTGACGATGGCTACGCGCGTCCGGCCGACGCCCTATTTCGCGGCGGTCTACAGCCGGAGCAGCGCGCTTCTGCGCGTCTCGACGCGATCGTCAGCTCGCGGACGCGCGGCTACTTCGCGGTGGTCGCGGCGGACCTCGCCGAGCGTGGAGGTCGACGATGAAGCGGCGAACGCGAACGACACGTCGCGCCGTCGCGCTCTTCGTGTGCCTCGCCGCGTGTCTCGCGATCTCCGCCTGTTCGCAGGCGGGCCACGACGCGCCGGGCGAGACGCGGCGCGCGATCGACACGCGGCTGCTCGCGGCGCTCGGCATCGCGCAGGGACTGCAGCACCAGGCAGATCTACTCGAGGCGCGCGCGGATCTTGTGGGGGCGCGCTCGAAGATCGCCGAGGTGCTCGCGATCGACTTTCCGGGCGTGCCGGAGCGCGAAGACGTGCGCCTCGACGCGTATGGGCGCCTCGCGGAGCTCTACTTGGTGGAGCGTGACGACGTCGCCGCCGAGGGTGAGGTCGCGCGTGGTCTCGCGGAGTCGACGCGCACCAGCTACTTCCGCGCGCGCCTCTACTTGGTCAGCGGCCGGGTGCACGAGGCGCGGGCCGCGAGCGCGCGCAGCGAGGGCAACGAAGACCGCGCCCGCGACGAAGGCCGCCAAGCGATCGAGGCGTATGATCGTGGCATCGCGATCAACCGCGAGGTGCTCGGCATGGCCGCGCAGACGGACGGCGCGCAGACGGACGGCGCAGAGACGAACGGCGCGCAGACGGATGGCGCGCAGTCGCAAGGCGAGCAGCGATGAGAACCGCGAGGGAACGGCGTGCCGCGACGTGGCAGCGGCGCACTCCTCTGTGGCTGGTGGCGACGATCGCGCTGAGCGGCTGCGGCATGGCGGGTGCGCAGCCGACGCTCTATCGCGACGATGGCTACGAAGCGATTCAGCGCGACGAGAGCGTCATCGAGCGAGAGCGCGCGGTGGCGCTCGGCGCGGAGGCCGATGCGTGCCACGCGGCGTGTAGTGCGGTCGCCGCGATCTGTGCGGCGTCGGAGCGGATCTGCGCGGTCGCGCAAGATCTGCAAGAAGCGCCGGCGTTTGCCCGCTGTAGCCGCGCACGTGAGAGCTGCACGGAGGCGCGCGAGCATGTCGCGCAAACGTGTACATGCGCGGCCGAGAATCCGAGCTCCGGCTCGTGAGCGCGGCGCGCGTGTGATGGCGGGTCGATCGACGGAGCGCGCATCGCTGTAAGGTCGCTCGCTGCAGCGCGTTTCACCCCGCGATGCCAGCCACTACGCACCACGCTCTCGCGCTCTTCGCCCTCGTCGCGCTGCTGAGCGCAGCCATCGCGCCTCGACACGCGCGCGCACAGTGCGCGGCGGCAGCGCTGCCGACCGCGCCGATTGTGCCCGCGGAGACGACGGCGCCTGTGCTGGTCACGCTGCCATCGCCCGGGGTCACGACGGCAGCACCGCGCGCGTCGGCCGAAACGCCCGCGCCCGCAGGTGTCGTCGCCGGCGCAGCCGCCGAGCCGATCATCGTCTTCGGTGCGTCGCCGTGTGCGACGACGCCAGCAGTCGTCGTGCAGCAGTCGGTGGTGTTGAACGTGGCGCCGGCACAGTCGCCGCCGAGCGCGGTGTCGTCACCTGAGCCGACAGCGGAGCCTGCGGAGGCGCCGTTCGAGCCAGCGGTCGCGCTCGAGTTCGCTGGGCTCGGCGAGCGCGCGGACTTTGGCGGTATCGGCTTCACGTTCGATGAGCCGGATGGCGTCGCTGCGGTCGTGCGTGAGCTGCGCGTCGACCCCAGCGGGCTCGGCGATGGGCGCGTGACCTTGGGCGGCGTATCGATCGCGATCTCCGGTCGGCCGCAGCGGTGGCTGCGCGGGCCGGAGCTGCGCCTCTCGCTCGGTAGCGGCAGCTTCGACGGTCGCACGCTGACGCCCGCCGGCGCGCCGAACGACGTCTCGCTCGCGCTCGGCCGCGTGCTCGCGTTCCGCCTCGAAGGGGCGTTCGGCGTCCAGCACAGCTTCGGGCCCGTCGGCTTCTTCGCGCTCGGGCGCATCGGCTGGGGCGCGTATTTCGTGTCCGCGCGGACGCAAGAGGCGCGTCTCGGCGACCTCGGCGAGGAGACGCTCTCCGCGCATCGCGCCGAGCTCGGCACGACCGTCGGTGTGTCGCTTCTGCTCGGCGGTGTCTGGCGCCTCGAGGCCGCGTGGCGCCGCACATTCACGGGTGCGACGGGCGATGGAGTGCTCGTCGGCCTGAGCGCGGAACTGCCCGCCGACGAGTAGTTGCGCGACCTTGCGGCGTGCGCGGACGAGCGCAGGCACGGCGCGTGCTGTTCATCTGCCCATGTCCGCTCTACTCGCGCTGCTCCCTGCGCTTCTCGTTCTACTCATCTTCTTCGCTACGCTCTCGCTGCGCGGCGAGCGAGCGCGGTCGCGCGAATAGCAGCCCGTCGCTCACGACAGCGCGCGCGTCAGTCGCGACGTCGCGGTCGGCGACTCGACGCTCACGACGTCGCAAGCAATGCGAGCAGCGCGTTGTGCGTGAGATGGACGATCGCTGGAACGACGGTCGAGCCGGTGACGACGCGGAGCAACGTCAGCGTGACGCTGGTGACGAGCAGCGCCGCGAGCGCGCCCCACGCGCCCCACACCTGCGGCAGATGCGGGAGCACGAACGCGATGACGGTGATCGCCGCAGCGCTCACGACACCGAGGCGCGTGCGCATCGAGCCGTACAAGAAGCCGCGGAAGAAGAGCTCTTCGGCGACTGGCGCGACGACGGCGACGGTCGCGACCGCGAGGCTCGCGCTCGGCCACTCGACGAACGTCTCGATTGCCGCCGCGCTCGTCTGCGGCAGCAGCAGCGCGACGACGGCGCCGACGATGCGACCGACGAAGAACAGCAGCACGCCGGCGAGCGGCGCGAGCAGCAGCGCGAGCCAGCGCAGCTTGCGCGTCGCGCCGAGACCGAGCGTGTCGAGTCGCGTCCCAGTTTCGCCCGATGCCGCCACCGCGCGCGGTGCGAGCGCAGCGCCGAGCACGAGCTGCGCGGCGGCGAGCATCAGCGCGAACAGCAGCACCAGCGTCGCGCCCTGGAGCGGCAGCACCGCAGGCGCGAAGACCAGCGAAGTGAGCAGCGCCGCGCCGATCAGCGCGCGGCCGACCGCGCTCGCGGGCATCAGCGCGTCGGCATCGCTGCTGCGCGCGCGCAGGCCGAGCGCGATCAGCGCGAGCAACGCGCCGGCGACGATGAGCGCCAGCGGCGCGCGATCGCCAGCATCGAGCGGGCGGCGCGCGATCACGTGCCCTTGCAGCGGCACGTCGTGCACGGACGGCGGCGGGACACCGCGCGACGGATCTGCTGTCGGCGCCGACGCACCGGGCGCCCACGCGAGGCCCACGTCGAACTCTCCGGATGCGCCGAGCGATCCGGCTTCGGCGATGCGCACGCAGCTGCCTTCGGCGAAGTGCGTCGTGGCGTCGCCGCTGAGCAGCGCGGCGTCGAGCGGCGCCTCGACCAGCGCCTCCGCTTCGCCTGCTGGCCATACCGCGAGCGTGCCCGCGCCGGCCCATCGCGCAGGCGCGAGCGCATCGCGCGCGCACACTTCGAACAGCACCGCCTCGCCCTCGCGCAGCGCCACGCGCAACAGCGTCAGCCGCGTTCCTCCTGCTGGCGCCGAAGCCAGCGTCACGAACTCCCCGCGCCGGTCGAGCTCGCCGCGCTCGCGCGCGAACACGCCATTCACGGCGAGCGCGATGCCCACGAGCGCGAGCGCTCCGCCTGCGAGCGCTGCGACTGTGAGCACTGCGCCTGCGAGCCGTGGAGCGGCCACCGCTTTGTTCATCGATGGCTCAGCCACGCGCGACATCGTACAGGGTCGCGCGCTTGCGCTATCGTCGTCTTTCGTCTCGCTCCCACCGAGGTCACCCTGTCCCGCGCCATGCTCCATCGCCTCGCTTCCGTCGCGTCCGTCGTCCTGTTTCTCGCGGGCTGCGGTGGCACCACGTCCACCACGACACCGACGTTGAGCGCGGCGCTCCCCCCGGGTGTGCTCTTCGATCACAGCGGCGAGCTTGCCGACGACGATCGGCCGGTCGGCGGCGGGATCCTCGCCGATCGCTTCGAGGTGCAGGTGCCGGCGGGCGCGCGTCTCACCGTCGAGCTCACCACGAGCGCGTTCGATCCGGTGCTCGACGTCAGCGCGCCGGGCGCCAACGCGGTGAGCAACGACGACTGGGAGGGCGATCGCACGCGCTCGCGCATCGAGCTCGTCGCGGAGACCGCAGGTGTCCTCAAAGTTCAGGTGTCGAGCTACGCCGCGGGCGCGACTGGCGCGTATCACGTTACCGTCAAGACAGCTGACCTCGGCGCATCGCTCGTCGTGCCGACGCAAGACCCAGTCCCGACGCCCACCGATGGACAGCCTGTCGTCGTCACGCCCGGGCAGATCGCCCAAGGCGCGATCGAGACCACCGACGCGCGCGCCTTCGACGGCTCGTTCTCCGACACCGTGCGTGTCGACTCGACGGAGCGCGCGCCGCTCACGATTCGCGTCAGCTCGCCGAGCGGCGATCGACTGCGCGCGCTGTGCACGGACGCCGCCGGTCGCGCCGTCACGCAGCAGTCGAACGGCGTGTTCGTGCTCGAGGGCGGCGCGCCGATCACGCTGCAGATCCTCGCGGCCGCGCCCGGTCAGACCGCGCATTGGGCGGTCGGCGTCGACCAGACGGCGCCAGTGCAGCCAGTGCCCACACCCGTCCATCCGAGCGGCACCAACCACGCAGTGCCGGCGACTCCGCCGGCGAACCTCACCGTGATTCAGCTCGGCACACCGGCGACTGGCACGCTCGCGGCCGGCGATCTGCTGCTGTCCGAGCAAGAGTTCGCCGACGCCTTTGCCTTTGACGCACAGGCCGGAACGCGCCTCCGCGTCGAGCTCGCGTCGCCCGCGCTCGACACCTATCTGATCGTCATCGCGCCCGACGGAACTCGTCAGGAAGACGACGATGGCGCCGCGAGCGGCCGCGACAGCGTGCTCACCTTCGACGTCCCGACAGCCGGCCGCTACATCGTCTACGCCACCAGCTATTCCGCGAACGAGGTCGGCGCATACACGCTCTCGGCCGCGCAGCGCGCCGCGCCTGCACCGCCGAACAACCAACACCAGACGATCCGCGGACAGCTGAAGAACAGTGATCGCCGTCGCCCAAGCGGCGAGCTCGCCGACACCTATCTGTTCAACCTCACCGCGGGAACCACCGTTCGCTTCGAAGCGACCTCCGCCGCGTTCGACACCTACCTCATCGTCGCGTCGCCGCTCGGTACGATGGTCGAAAACGACGACGGCGGCGGCGGCACCACAGCCGCCATCGACTACGAAGTGCAGACCACTGGGCCGCATCGCGTCACCGTGTCGGCGTACCGGACTGGCATGCTTGGCAACTACGTGCTCCAGGTCGACGGCGCCTCGCGCGGCGTCCGCACCCAGGGCGGCATCACCGGGCCGCCGCCGCCGACGCGTGCTGCGCCGTGAGGCGATTGCTGTCCCTTCCAGCCGCATCGACCACGGTGCTGACGCGGTCTATGCGATAGAACGGATTGACTCGGAATGCGCTCGCCGCGGGGGCGCCGCGGGGGCGGCTTCTTGACGCCAACGTGCCCCTGAGATCGTCTCGTGCGTTCTTGACCCGCCAACATGGTCAGGCAAAGTGGTCAGATGAAGTCCATCGCGGTCACCGCCTTCAAGTCGCAGTGTCTGTCGCTCCTCGAGGACGTCGCCCGCACCGGTGAGCCGCTGATCGTGACCAAGCGTGGCAAGCCGCTGGCGCGCATCACTGCGAGTGGCGTGGAGGGCGACTATCCGCAGAAGAGCCTCGCCGGGACGGTGACGGTGCTGGGGGATATCGTCGGACCCATCGTCCCAGCGATGGCCTGGGACGCGGTGCGTGGGGAGCTGCCGAGCAGCAAGCGCCGCGGACGGCGTGGATGATCGCGCTCCTCGACACGCATGTGCTTCTTTGGTGGTTCGAGCAGCCGAAACATCTGTCGCCAGCGCAGCGCCGCGTGCTGAACAAGGCGGGCGAGGCGCGAGCCGTCGGGGTGTCGGATGTCACGCTGTGGGAGGTCGCGTTGCTCCTCGAACGTGACCGCATTCGGCTCGCCATGCCGCTCGACGAGTGGCTCGCCCGCGCGACTGCGGCTCCCCTCGTAGAGCGCTGCGGCATGTCGCCGTCCATCGCGCGCGCGATGATCGACCTCACAGGCACGCGTGACTGGGATCCCGCGGACCGGGTCCTCGTTGCGACCGCGCGCGTACTCGGTGTTCCGCTTCTGACCTCCGACTCGCGCATCATCGACTCCCGGCTCGTGACGACGATTGGGTGACTCCGCCCCTCCGCCCCTCGCCCCCCAAACGCAACAACGCCCGCGTCTCTCGCGAGAGGCGGGCGTCGTGCGGCTCGCGCAGCTTCGACCGAGGTTGGCCCTTGAGAGCCTCCGCTTCGACCAGCGTCAGCCCTTGAGTGCCTCGGCGCCGCCGATGATCTCCATGAGCTCTTTGGTGATCGCCGCCTGACGGGCGCGGTTGTAGATGAGCGTGAGCTTGCCGACGAGCTCGCTCGCGTTGCGCGTCGCGTTGTCCATCGCGGTCATGCGCGCGCCGTGCTCGGAGGCGACGCTCTCGAGCAGGGCGCGGTAGACCTCGACCTCGGCGTACATCGGCAGCAGGCGATCGAGGAGCGCGCGCTTGTCGGGCTCGTAGATGAAGTCGACGGCGGTCTCGGTCTCGGCGACGGCCTGCGGGGCGATGGGCAGGAGCGGCTCGATGGTGACCTTCTGGGTCAGCGCGCTCTTGAACTCGTTGTAACAGAGGTAGATCGCGTCGAGATCGGAGCGCTCGTACTCGTCGGCGAGCACCTTGCCGATCTCGGTCGCTTTGCCCACCGAGAGGTTCTCGAAGACGCCGGTGAAGGTGTGGCGCATCGTCGCGCCGCGGCGGGCGAAATACTCTTTGCCCTTGCGGCCGATCGCGGCGACGGAGACCTCTTTGCCCTCGGCCTCGAGCTGCTTGAGGAACTGGAAGGCGGCCTTGTTGATGTTCGTGTTGAACGCTCCGGCGAGGCCGCGGTCGCTGGTCACGACGACCAGCATCACGTTCTTCGGCTCGCGGCGAACGAGCATCGGGTGCATGTCGTCGTCGCCAGCCGCGCGCGCCGCGACGCTCGACAGGACCTCGAGCGTCTTCTGCGCGTACGGGCGCAGATCGGTGATCGCCTGCTGAGCGCGCCGGAGCCGCGCCGCCGCGACCATCTTCATCGCGCGCGTGATCTTCTGCGTGTTCTTGACGCTTCCGATGCGCTTGCGGATCGCTTTGAGGTTCGCCATGTGCGGCTACTCAGGCCTTCGCGGCGTCGGGCTGAAAGACCTTGGCGAACGCGTTGAGCGCCTTGGTCAGCGCCGGCTTCGAGTCGTCGTCGATCGCCTTCTTCTTGCGCAGCAGCTCGAGCACCGTCGTGTGCTCGGCCTTCAGGTAGGCGACCAGCTCACGCTCGTACTTGAGGACGGCGGAGACCGGATACGAGTCGACGAAGCCGTTCGACGCCGCGTAGATGACGGCGACCTGCTCTTCGACGGGGATCGGCGAGTACTGACCCTGCTTGAGGATCTCGACGAGGCGCTGGCCGCGATGAAGCTGCTGCTGCGTCGTCTTGTCGAGGTCGGAGGCGAACTGCGCGAACGCGGCCATCGCGCGGTACTGCGCGAGGTCGAGACGCAGCGTGCCGGAGACCTGCTTCATCGCCTTGATCTGCGCGTTGCCACCGACGCGCGAGACCGAGATACCGACGTTGATGGCGGGGCGAACGCCCGAGAAGAACAGGTCCGCTTCGAGGAAGATCTGCCCGTCCGTGATCGAGATCACGTTCGTCGGGATGTACGCCGAGACGTCGCCAGCCTGCGTCTCGATGATCGGCAGCGCGGTGAGCGAGCCGCCCGAGTCCGGGATCTTCTTCGCGACGAAGTCGGCGCCCTTCTCCTTGGCCTCCTTCTCCGCTTCCTTCTTCGCCTCTTCACCCATGT
>Ga0335397_10005543_pt1 | contig 16489 bp, 10 predicted proteins | sample MAT04_FD_205740 | JGI IMG/M metagenome (GOLD analysis project Ga0335397, IMG submission 205740) | Freshwater microbial communities from Lake Fryxell liftoff mats and glacier meltwater in Antarctica - MAT-04 (spades assembly) (version 2) ... | reverse complement strand
CTGCCTCAATATAAAGTTTCCGAGTACAAGCTCGGTATACTGCCATTGAAGCTTAGTGGGGTTCCCTTATTCACAAAGCAAGATCAAAAAACTTTGTTGGCAGTCACCAACGCCGCAGTAGAACCTGCTGACTATTGTAGCGATTGCTGAAGCGATCGCAAACCCTCAATTTTCTTAATCCTTCTTTTAGTAGCCAGAAACCCGAACCTCCAACTTTCTAAAATCATTCAAATTAGATCATTCTTGTGCCAACCTAGTCAGCCCACGGCATACTTAGAGACGGTAAGCGTCATTTGAGAACTGAGTCACAAACTTTTAGCCAGATGTGCCGGATATTACGACCCTGCAACAGTATGGTGATGCAAATGATATTGACTCAAGATAGACAATCGTGTTGTTAGATGGAACCATGCAACAGAGAGAACTGCAAGCGTTAAGACAACACATCCAGGCAAAGCTGCAACAAAGCCCCAATCCCATTCGGCTCCAAATTCGATGTGTCTTTCGAGAAGAAGCGCTGTTAGTGTTGGCAGAACATCTCCTTCATGTCGAGCCAGATCCTCGGCAAACCTTCACTTTTGTCGAAGAGGCACTGCAAGAGTACATCCCTGAGCTGATGAAGTCTGGTTTAGTGAGAAGTGGTATTGGCGGCATAAAGTTCTTGCCTGTGCGGATCTATCTGCGAGTTGCCGGATATCAACAGCCCTACGATTCCTTCGTTTTTTCTCTCAAACCATCAACACCCACTGTTTCAGCAAATCCACCCATTCCCGCTTTTGCTCCTCCTCCCGTTGTCGTTGCGCCTCTGGAGCTTGCGACTCCGACAGAAATACAGGTCGAGCCAGAGGTTGTTGAGCCAGAGGTTGTTGAGCCAGAGGTTGTTGAGCCAGAGGTTGCAGAAGTGATGCTCGTGGCAGAAAATCCACTTTCTGCGGAGGTCGAACCTGCCATAGAAATCGAACCTGTCGCGGAAACTGCACTCGCTGAAGAAGTTCCGCTTATTGAAGAAATCGAACCTGTCGCAGAAGTCGAACCTGTCGCGGAAGTTCTATTCATTGAAGAAATGCAACCTGTTGAAGAAGTTACGCGCTTCGTAGAAACTGAACCCGTTGCGGAAGTTTCGCCTATTGCAGAAGTTGCGCCGATCAAAGAGCAACCTGAGTTTCTAGACGACTCGATCGCCGAAATTGCGCCCTGTATTGAACTTTTTACAGAAACAAGTGCCCCTTTAACAGACTGGGTTCCTGACAACCCGATCGCCGGATTTGCTCCTGTTGAAAGGGTCGAGTCAGAACCTACTCATATCTGGCAGGCACCAGCTTTAGAAGATCTGATTCCCGAAGAGATCGCGGAACCCCCAGCGATCGCCCCTGAAGGTTTGCCTGTTGAACCTGAAGCGATCGCAGACTTGCTAAGCCCAGACCTGATCCCAGAAGAGATTGCTCAGGTTGATGAAGAAGTTACTCCAGACCTAGAAGCATCGTTTACAGACCAGCCTTTTATAGAAGAATCGATCGCCCCTCAAGAGCTAACTAGTGAACACCAGGCGATCGCAGATCTCCTACTTTCAGAAGAAATCTCGCCTGATCTAGAAGAAATTACTCCGCCACAAGAAATAGTATTGAGACCAGAGGCGATCGCTCCCATCGTGGACGATGGTTCTCCCATAATCGATGAAGCCAGCACTACGCAAGACCACATTCAGCATGAACTTGAGTCAGCCATGACTCTGCTGGAAGAGCCGACTGTAGAAAATCTGACCATAGAACCGACCGTAGAAGAACTGATCGTAGAAGAACCGATCGTAGAAGAACTGATCCCACCCGCCACCTTTACCCAGCCCATTCCACCCTTCTCCGCTAGCACACTTAATACGGACGTAACTGATACGCACGTAGCCCCACAAGACTTCTTCCCCGAATCTTTGGCGTTAACAGATGTCAAGGAAATCGACTCTGAAAGTTTTGCCGAGATCGAAACAATCCCCAAACCCGAAATTCTTGATGTCTTTGACCCGCCAGAACTCGACACAGTTCTACCAGAGTCACCTCTACCAGAGTCACCCTTCGCCCCTGAAAATAGAGAGACCTATGAACCCAGAGAAACCTTTGAACCTGAAAATCTAGCCACAGAAAATCTAGCCACAGATCATATTCCTCTGGTAAACGAAGTAGGCGCTGCTGAATCCGCGATCGAATCAGAGATCCTCGATAACCATCTTTACCCCCGCTTTGATGATGATCCAACAATCCATATTTCTACCGTTTCAACTGATTTAACTGAGCTAAATGTCCCGGTCACTCCACCTCCTGCCCAGCCGATCCGCGCCCCACAATCATCTCCATCTAACATTGTGATGGGAACGGCGATCGCGCTCTTCGGGCTTCTCAGCAGTTGGTATATTCTCAGTCGTCCTTGTGTGCTAGGCAGCAGTTGCAAACCCCTAGAACAGGCACAGCAAATCAGCAAATCAGCTTTTCAGACCGTCCAATCAACCGATTCAGCGATCGCAATTGCCAAAGCTTATGACGATCTGGGCACTGCCAACAAGCTGCTTAAATCCATTCCAAGCTGGTCGGGTCAGTATCAAGCAGCCCAAACTCTGTCTGTAGATAACAAGTCCAAAAGTGTTGTTATTGGGCAAGTGGTCAGAACCTTGAGAAAAGGAAACGAAGCTGCTAATCGATCGCAAAACCCACCCCATCCCCTGCCCGAATGGCGCGAAATTCAACGACTTTGGCGAGAATCGATCGTTGCCCTCGAAAAAATCCCCAGCAATAGTGCCATTTATCCCCTCGCTCAACGTAAAGCCACTGAATACCGCGCCAACCTAGATAGCATCAATAAGCGCGTCGTTGTTGAACAACAGGCTCAAGAAGAAGTTGAGAACGCCAAGAAAACTGCCCAACTTGCCGAAACCCGAACCGGTATAGCCACCTCAGCCGCCGGTTGGCAGGATGTTTACACCTCTTGGCAGGCTGCAATTGGTCTCTTGAAAAATGTTCCTAAGGGTGCAGCCGCTCGTCTTGAAGCAGAAGAACTCCTCAAAATCTATCAAAACAAGCTAGTCGCAGCCAGCACCCGCCGCGATCAAGAAAATACTGCCATCACGGCTTACATCGAGGCGATCGCCCAAGCAGAGCAAGCCCAAAGCTTTGAGCGCAAGAATCAGTGGCAGCCCGCGATCGCTAGGTGGGAAAGCGCTTTAGCCAATGTCCAGAAAGTGGCTCAGGGCACTGTGCCCTACTCCCAAGCCCAACCCCTCATTGCCACTTACCAAACTGCCCTAACCCAAGCCCAAGGAGGCTTGCGAATTTCCGAAGCCATTCAAGCCGCAAAACCAGCCCTCGATCGCACTTGTGGCAGCACTCCTAAAGTGTGTCAATACGATGCAGCATCCACCGCAATTCGGGTGCAAATTACCTACGGCTACGACCAAATGGTTGAAAGCGCCATGACAAGCGCCCAAAGTCAAGGAAATAGCACCGCCCAGGCAGGCATCGTTAGTAAGGTCAACACTTTCTTGCAAGAACTGGCGCTCATCAGCCAAACTTCCCAAGTCCCTATCGAGCTGTACAATGCCAACGGCTCCAAATTCGGCACCTATTCCCCCGAAGCCGCTGGCTTTGTGCCCCAATAGGCAATCTATAAAATCCATTTGGCATCTAATCAGAATTCACGTTTAGGGTGATTTTTGGATGGTAGTAGGGGCAAAGCATTTGCACTAAAATTTAGGCTGCGTTTCCAGAAATTGATGCAAATGCTTCGCTCTTACAGAATATTCGCTATGAGGCTTTGGTCTTTGCGTCCCCTTCGATAATCTCCAAGCTCTTAATCAAGTTCAATGCTGAGTGATAAGCCTCCTCTGTCCATTCCCGCTGTTCTTCGGGTGTGTCGAAAGTCTCGTCCATCATCAAGCTTAAAGAACCCACCAGACGGTTTAAACGGTTGCGAATTTCATAAGAAGTATGTGCCAACTCGCTCTGATCAACCTTCACTTCTGTCTTCTCGGTAAATTGCAGTTTACAAAGGTTGGCATAATAACCCTTCTTTGCTAAAAGTTCTTCATGGGAACCCAATTCAACCACTCTGCCCTGATCCATGACAGCAATCTGGTCAGCCTTTTGAACAGTGGAAAGCCGATGAGCAATGACCAGCGTTGTGCGATCGCGGCTTAAGTGATCGATCGCCTCTTGTACCAATCGCTCAGAAACCGTATCTAATGCACTCGTTGCTTCATCCAGAATGAGGATTTCTGGATCTTGCAGCAGGGCACGGGCGATCGCAATGCGCTGCCGTTGCCCACCGGAGAGAAGCACACCGCGATCGCCAAGCTGAGTTTCCCAACTATTAGGAAGTTGGGTAATAAACTCGTAAGCGTTGGCACGTTTCGCGGCATCAAAAATTTCTGTATCAGTCGCATGAGGGCAACCATAGGCAATATTGTTGCGCACCGATGTGTTGAACAGGAACGTATCCTGGCTAACAATGCCCATCGATCGCCGCAAACTTTGTGCATCTAGTTCTCTCAAATCAATGCCATCTACCAAAATACAGCCCTTGGTGGGGTCATAGAAACGCGGCAACAAATCTGCCATCGTAGACTTGCCAGCCCCCGACGAGCCGACTAAAGCCAGCGTTGTATTGCGGGGTAAGTAGAGATCAACATCATTCAAGACCACTTTTTCGTGACCTGGATACGACAGCGAAACGTGGTTGAAATGAATCCCTTCTTGGAGTGAGGTATGGGGAATTGCCCCCTTGCTCATGAACGGCTTGCGATCGCGTTGTAAAAAATCTTGAACAATCTCCAGGCTCGAAGATAGGTTAGCTAGCTGGTTCCGAGCTGAATTGAGTTGGGTAATCAGGGGCAAAGTGCGAAACAAAATAAATAAATACACCAATAAAACCGTCGTTAATGCCTCGACCTCACCGCCCAAAAAAGCACGACCCACCAGCACAATGCAGACTAGGGCAACCATCCCCGTCATTTCGCTGACAGGCTCCACCAGCGCCGAATTCGCCTGAGATTTGAAGTCTGCTTGTTCCCGCGATCGAATCAAATAGCTAATGCGGTTATACTCTGCATCTTCTGCCGCCGAAGACCGCACCAACCGCATTCCGCCCAACATGTCGAGAAAAATGGTCGAGTACTGCTTAGAAATTGCCGATAGCTGCGCGCCATAGACTTTAGAACGACCAATGGTCATCTGATTCATTAACACGACGATCGCCATCAGCCCAGTTGAAACAATGGTGAGCTGCCAAGAAGTCCACAGCAGCATGACCACAAACACCAGCGTGGTAATCGTCACCGAAATAGCTTTAGCAATCGTTGTGACCGCTCTACCCGCTCGATAAATTTCGTTATTGAGATTGTTAACAATATTGCCGATGCCATTCTTCACAAAAAAATCGACATCAACGTCTAACAACAACCTCAACCCTTGTTCTTGTAAGCCGCTAGAAAGCGATCGCTTCAACGCCCCCGAAACTAAGGCATTTGCATAATTCGCCAGATTCTTCAGGAGAATGAGCGCTAAAATTGCCCCCGTCATGAACGCTAGATTGTACTCTCCTACGCCCTGCTGAAACGGGGCTAACAACCCCTTCAACATTGGCGGAGCGCCCTTCATCGTCATCGGCTGCCCCAAGAACCCCAGCAAAACAGGAATAATCAGCGTCGTGCCAATCCCATTAAACACGGCTCCCGAAAACCCCAGCACCACACTCAACGTAAATAGCTTGGGATATTGCCGAGACAGATTGAAGAGAATCTTTCCAGAAGCCATGCAGAATTCCAGCTAAAGTGAACCGAACCGTGAGACTACCAGAGAATGCCCTAGAATTTGGGCGAAGAGACAAGTTGGTGTATCACAGCCGAAAGCTGATGAGACATGGCATCAATGCTGTAGTGTTCAGTGCATCGCGCCCGCGCTTTTTTGCCTTGTGCGATCGCTACGCCTGGCTCCGCAAAAATCTGCTGAATTGCCGCTGCTAACTGCTCTGGTGCGCCTGCATCCACCAAATAGCCTGTATCTCCCAAAATGTTAGGAATGTCGCCCACCTGAGTCGACAAGATTGGTTTCGCCATCGCCATTCCATCCGTTAGCTTCAAAGGAAACTGCGCTTGAGCGGCTGGCGTATCTCGCTGCGGTACCACAATCACATCCGCCGCCGCAATGACAGATGGCATGGCGTCATAGGGCGTTTTAGGCAGCTTAATAATCCAACGTCCCCACCTTTTCATCAATTGATTGTCATAGTCATCGTAGGGACTGCCGCCCACAATTACTAATCGCAAATCGGGCTGATTCAACACGTCCAATGCCTCCAACACATCCTCCACGCCTTTATAAGGACGTGGCGCACCTGGAAACATCAGCACCCGATAATCTGAAAGTCCGTACTGATCCTTTAGAGCGGGTGCATCGTATAAGTCGGGGTTGAACAGCGAAATATCCTTGCCATTGGGCACATAGACGCCCCCAAAGCGCTGCTGAAGGAACTGGGTATGAACAGTTACGGCATTGGCACGCGCAACCAGTTTTTCTATCCAGCCCAAGTACAAACGATGATCAGGATTCCTCAAAACGCCATCGGCTTTAAAAACATCCTTAACAAGCTGTTTAGGCGTGGGGCGGTACTGCCAACTATCTCCGCCGTGCCAACTCAGCTCCCAGTCGTCAATATCTAAAATTAGTGGACGTCCTTTCGTGAGCTTGCCCAATAGCGATAAGCCAAAACTAGAAGGCTTGGGCTTATAGGCGTAAAGAATATCGCCATCAATCTGCTTGAGCAAAGATTGAGCTGACTTAAAAAACTGCGGATAATGACCGCCAGGGATCGAAATAATCGATAGCTCTGGGGTGGAAGCGATCGCCAAATCGTTTCCCTGGGTAAACCCAAAAATCTTCACCTCACACCCTAACTGCCGCAGCGCCTGAGCCAGTAAAAACGGACGCACCGCCCCACCCCATCGCCCTGCCCCTCGTTCAGAGAGATCGCTAACAATCAGCGAAATTTTAGGCGGCGAGATGTTAAGCATCGGAGTCAGAGAATTCACGGCGGGGGATGGGGAATAAAGATGAAGTCCGCCATAGAGTGCCCTGCAAGCTGAAAATCTTTAACAAAAAAGTCAAGATAACTCAGTGGTTTATTTGGCGTTGCTGAATCCAGGGATGAACTTTGAGATTCTCAGAACTCGAAGTTTTTCAAAAACTCCGAGTTCTCGCCCCCCAAAACAACTCGAAAAACGTCAGATTCATCCCTCTGTTCAGCAACGCTGTTTATCTTGACCCCTCTACTTCCTCGATAGATTTCAACTCTTTAAAGCTCAACCTGCTGGGCGATCGATGTAAGTCATCCCCCCCTGAAAGCGGATGCATCCGAGGCAGTTGCCTCAACGCCCAACTCGCAGTTTCTTGTACTTCTTCATCTGGGTCAATTGCTGCGTGCTGCAAAAGCTGACTTACCTGCCCTACCAAATCATAGATTCGAGTGACATCCCGAATCCCATTTTTTCGCACATCTGGGCTGCCATCTTGCAGAGACAACATCAGCGCCCGATTCATCGGCTTCAAGGTCTTAATCCCAATTTCTGACACCGCTGCCAAAATCAAGCTGCGCTGACTAGAATCTGAGTCCATCATCAAATCCACCATCGGCTGCACTGCCCGTGAGTCGCCTTGCTGCCCCAAGTCCCAAATTGCTTTACGACGCTTGCTGGGGTCTGGGCTTTGCAAATCTTGAATGAGTGCTGTCACAATATCTATCTTTGCCAGACGAGTCGTTTCTGAAACAGATGGAAATTGGCAAGACGCTGCTGAAGAAGATGGAGAGCTAACCTGGGAAAGGTCGGACTGCTCTGGCGAGCCAGATTCGTTGTGCCCAGAGGGAAGAACGACCGCAGAGACTGGTGGAGAAGACTGTTGCGGCAGTGGCAACTCTTCATCTAACGTCTCATTTAGAGATTTAGAAGATTTACTGCACCCTTGCCCGTGACCCAAGCTGTAGGCAAGTCCGCCCACTGTACTAGTGATTACCAGTGCAGTCATCATCAGCCCCGTCCAGTTTGTGAAAGAAGCAGGGGGAGAAGCGGCAGTTTTGGCAGCGTAGACAGGGAGCGACGGCGTAAGGCTAAGACAGAACGCACACGTCAAAAGCGAGAGCCTGGAGCAATGAGACATAGCGAGAAAAAAGTTCGGGGTTGAGTACAGGGTTCCCCCATGAGCGACGAAAATTGATGCGATCGCAACAAGTTTTTAAAAACCCTGTACTTCCCATCTTTTCCCTAAAGTTGAGGCGTTTGCGCCAGGGGCGTGCTCTTCGAGAAACCGACAAGGGGTCGCTTCGAGAGACCCGCAAGCGGTCGCTCCACCTTGACGATCGCCGACTGAAGAAACTTCGTTCCAGTCACCGACTCATTTGCCAGCTCAAAAAGCGGGTTAGACAAGATTCCTGCCAAAGAAGTCATCACCAAACAGACGATCAAACCTACTTGCAAGGGACGCATCCCCGGCAAATTCCAACGAATTTCAGGATAGTTCTGTACGGCTTCAGACATTTCTTCCGGCTCTTTTACCACCATCATCTTGACCACGCGAATGTAGTAGTAGATGGAAATAACACTGGTTAATAGACCGATCAGCACCAACCAATAAGCGCCCGCTTGCCAGCCAGCCCAGAATAGATAAATCTTTCCGAAGAATCCTGCCAGAGGAGGTATCCCGCCCAATGACAAGAGGCAAAGGCTGAGGCAAAGGGTCAGCAGCGGATCTTTTTGGTAAAGACCACTGTATGCCGTAATCTCGTCGGTGCCCGTGCGCAGGGTAAACAGAATGACACAGGCAAAGCCGCCCAAGTTCATGAACAGGTAAACCATCATGTAAAACACCATGCTGGAGTACCCGGCATCAGTACCCACGATTAGACCAATCATCACAAAGCCCGCTTGGGCAATGGAAGAATAAGCTAGCATCCGTTTCATGCTGCCCTGTGCCAATGCCACCACGTTGCCCAATATCATGCTCAGAACTGCCAGCGCTGTCATCACAAAGCGCCATTCATCCGACACTAGAGGGAAGCCATTGACCAAGAGACGGATTGCCAGAGCAAACCCCGCTGCTTTGGAACCCACCGACAGGAAGGCTACCACCGGAGTTGGCGAACCTTCGTAAACATCGGGTGTCCACTGGTGAAAGGGCACAGCCGCAATTTTGAAGGCGATCCCGGCAATGACAAACACCAAGGAAACCACAACCCCAATGGACTGCTCACCATTGTTCATCAACAGGTTAGTGGTGATGGTGCTTAAACGGGTTTCGCCCCCCGAAAGCCCATACAGCAAAGAGATGCCGTAGAGGAAAATGGCTGAGCTGGAGGCACCAATGAGCAAGTATTTAAGCGCCGCTTCGTTGGAGCGGGGGTCGCGCTTCATATAGCCTGTCAGCAGATAGGAGGAGATACTGAGGGTTTCTAGAGAGACGAAGATCATCACCAACTCCTCAGCCCCCGACAGAAACATAGCGCCGAGCGTGGCGGTTAGGAGGATGGCAAGAAATTCAGCTAGGGCAGTTCCGGCTTGCTCAACGTAGCGCACCGACATCAGCACGGTAATGGCTGAACTTAAAGCAATGATGCCTCGGAAGATGACGCTGAGGTCGTCGCCCATGAAGCTACCAAGAAAAGATTCTGGGATGGCGTTATTCCATTGGAAGCAGAGGGCACCGATCGCCCCTAATAGTCCAGCGATCGCCACATAGGGCGTCCAGCGAGAGGAAGATCGTCCAACAATCAAGTCTCCGATCAAAACCACCATAATGGTGATAATGACAATTCCTTCAGGCAGGATGGTTCCCGCATTTAACTGAGCAGCAAGGTTTGCAAAATCCATAAGATTCTAGCCAGAAGTATCGACAATTAACGCTTTAAGTCAGGCTTTAAAATCAGACTTTCTATAAAGCTTAGCGGGAGAATGAAAAATTTACCGTCGCCTGGGCAATTTGTAAAAATTTCTTAATCCTGAAAATCATACCTTGTGAACTTCCAAAACCTAGGCAAATTATAAGGCTGACGTCAGATTAGTCTATATTTTTCCCTCTAGATTTCATTGACAGAGATCTATATAAATGAGTTTAGGTATTGCAATAAATTCTTTGTCTCGTTAGTTTGGATTGCATTAGGAGCAGTTATAAGTTTAAGCAGAGGTTTAGAGAGCGTTTGTAAACAAAGGTTTCGATCCCCCTAAATCCCCCTTATCAAGGGGGACTTCAGAGTTTTAGCTCGATTCCCTCCTTATGAAGGAGGGTTAGGGAGGATCTAAGCCCAAAGCGTAGTCCAGCTATCTTTAATTTTATTTACAAACACTCTCTTAATTACCTTCAGCATTTCAGCCTTTTCCTTTCATTGACCGTTCCATCAAGCCATAAGCACATGTCAACCCTTGTCATTGTCGAATCTCCAACCAAAGCCAAAACCATTCGCAACTACCTCCCTCAGGGCTACCAAGTTGAGGCATCTATGGGGCATATCCGCGATTTGCCTCAGTCGGCTGGCGATATTCCAGCCTCGGTTAAGGGGCAGGAATGGGCAAAGATTGGGGTGAATGTGGAAGCGGATTTTGAGCCACTCTACATTATCCCGCAAGATAAAAAGAAGGTGGTCAAGATGCTGAAAGAGGCACTGGCTAACGCTGATGAACTTGTTCTAGCGACTGACGAAGACCGCGAAGGGGAAAGCATTAGCTGGCATTTGCTACAGGTGCTGAAGCCGAAAGTGCCCATCAAGCGCATGGTGTTCCACGAGATTACCGAGGAAGCAATTCAGTCGGCGATCGCCAACTGCCGCTCCGTCGATGAGCACGTGGTTCGGGCACAAGAAACCCGCCGCATTTTAGACCGTTTGGTGGGGTATACCCTTTCGCCCCTGCTTTGGAAGAAAATTGCCTGGGGCTTGTCTGCCGGACGAGTCCAGTCGGTAGCGGTGCGGCTCATCGTTAACAAGGAGCAGGAGCGGCGCGCCTTCCGTCGGGGCAGCTATTGGGACTTAAAAGCCAGTCTGAGCAAAGACAGCGTGCCCTTTGAAGCCAAACTCACTACCCTGCGGGGTAGTCGCATTGCCAACGGCAGCGACTTTGATGAGGCAACAGGGCAGGTGACTGCGGGACGCAATGTGCTGCTGCTCGGCGAAGAAGAGGCGTTGGCACTTCAGGCGCGGCTCCAGACCCAAACCTGGACGGTTGCCAACTTAGAGGAACGCTCTTCTACCCGCAAGCCTTCGGCTCCGTTCACCACCTCGACCCTTCAGCAGGAATCTAACCGGAAGCTGCGGCTTTCGGCACGAGACACGATGCGGACGGCGCAAAGCCTTTACGAGCAGGGCTATATCACCTACATGAGAACGGACTCGGTGCATTTGTCGCAACAGGCGATCGCCGCTGCCCGCGAGTGCGTTGAGAATATGTACGGTGCAACCTACCTTAGCCCTCAGCCTCGCCAATACTCCACCAAAAGCAAGGGCGCACAGGAGGCTCACGAAGCCATCCGCCCCGCAGGTAGCACCTTCCGCACGCCTCAAGAGACGGGGTTGAGCGGTCGAGATCTGAAGCTGTATGAGTTGATCTGGAAGCGAACGGTTGCCACTCAAATGGCAGAGGCGCGACAGACTCACATCACCATCCAAATTCAGGCGGATGATGCAGGCTTCCGGGCAACCGGGAAGCGCATTGACTTTGCCGGGTTCTTTCGGGCTTATGTCGAAGGATCGGATGATCCCGATGCGGCGATCGAAGATCAGGAGGTCGTGCTGCCGACGCTAAGAGTCGGTGATACGCCTAACTGTGAAGCTTTGGAGGCGATCGCCCACGAAACCCAGCCGCCCGCTCGATACACCGAAGCTTCTCTAGTCAAAACCCTAGAAAGCGAAGGCATCGGTCGCCCCAGTACCTACGCCAGCATTATCGGCACGATTATCGATCGGGGCTATGCCCAAATGACCAACAACAGTCTGGTGCCCACTTTTACTGCTTTTGCAGTCACGACTCTCCTAGAAAAGCACTTCCCCGAATTGGTCGATCCCCGCTTTACTGCCCGCATGGAGCAAACCCTAGACGAAATTTCTACGGGCGAAGCGCAATGGCTGCCCTACCTGAAAAAGTTCTATTCCGGCGAACAAGGGTTAGATACCCAGGTCAAACAGCAAGAGAGCCTGATCGATCCGACCGAAGCCCGCACGGTTGAGCTAGAAGGGCTAGATGCCAAAATTCGCATTGGACGCTACGGTGCTTACATTGAGGCGAGTAACGGCGAAGAGGTGGTTAAAGCTTCGATTCCCCAAGATCTAACCCCGGCTGACCTTGATCCGGCGCAAGTGCAGCTTCTGCTTCGCCAAAAAACTGAAGGGCCAGACAAGGTGGGGTTCCATCCTGAAACAGGCGAACCAATTTACCAAATGATTGGCCCTTATGGCCCTTACGTTCAATTAGGCGACAAAACCGAAGAGAACCCCAAACCCAAAATGGCATCTCTGCCTAAAGGGATGACGATGCAGAACGTTACAATGGAAATTGCCGTGGGTCTGCTGGCTTTACCTCGTAACTTAGGCGTACACCCCGAAACTGGAGCGAAAATTCAGGCGAACTTGGGGCGTTTTGGGCCCTATGTGGTTCATGACCAAGGCAAGGTCGGCAAAGATTATCGATCGCTTAAAAAAGAAGATGATATTTTGCTGATTAGCTTAGGACGGGCGATCGAGCTGTTGGCAGAACCTAAAGCAGGTCGTGGGCGCAGCAAAACTGCTGCCCAGCCCTTGCGAGAACTGGGCGCCCACCCTGAAGATGGCGAACCCGTCAATATCTACGATGGACCTTATGGGGCTTACATCAAGCATGGCAAGATCAACGCTTCTATTCCTGAAGGGCAAACTGTCGAATCAGTTCCTATGGATGTGGCAGTAAAGGCGTTAGAAGAGAAGGCAGGAACAAAGAAAAAGTCTCGGAGTTCGGCGAAGGCTGGTTCTAGCGCTAAGGCAGACTCTGGCACGAAAAAAACGGCGGCAAAAACTACTACCAAGAAAACCGCTACCAAAACTGCCACTAAAACAGCGGCGAAGTCAAAGACCACAAAGACCACCAAAACAACGTGAATCATCTCTGGCATCCTGTCAAAAAGATTGTGAAGGGGGCGATCGCTTCGAGAGACACCCGAGCGATCGCCCTCTTTACGACCCTTTGCGTCCTTTCGTTGCTTCAAAATCTCCCAGGTTTGCCCGATAGCTTCATCTCCCAGCCCGCTCTTGCCCAATTCCCTATTCAGGAAAAAACGATGCCTGCTCCTACCCTTCTATCTCCTCAAGACCTAGAAAAAGCCCTCGGCGAGCTACCTAACTGGAGCGTTCAAACCCAAAAGCTCCATCGTCAGTTCCAATTCCCTTCCTTTGTAGAGGCGTTTGGCTTCATGTCTAGCGTTGCCTTGGTTGCCGAATCTATGGGACATCATCCTGAATGGTTTAACGTTTACAACCGAGTTACGGTAGACCTCACAACCCACGATGCTGGCGGTATTACTAATTTAGATGTAGACCTGGCGAAAAGAATGAATCAACTAGCAGAGTAATTCCAGGTTTTGTGAAGAAAAAGTTTTGGAAAACATGACCTAATCCAACAGTTTTTTCATTCCTAAACCGCTAGACTCTGAACTAAGTTTTAATCCTGCAACCGTGAGAAAAATTCTTCTAGTTGTTCATCAAGCTACCTCTGAACCTGGCTTAATTGGTCAAGTTCTCCAAGATCTAGATTACGACTTGGAAATCTGCTGTCCGGCGATCGCCCACCCCCTGCCAACAACAATGGCGGGCTATGATGGAGCGATCGTCTTCGGTGGACCAATGAGTGCTAACGACGATACAACCCTTCCCTTCATTCGAGACGAATTGGACTGGATACCCTTAGTTTTAGATTCTGGGAAGCCTTATCTGGGAGTTTGTTTAGGCGCTCAGATGCTGGCTCGGGTCTTGGGGGGGCAAGTTGCGCTCCATCCTGAAGGCATGAAAGAAATTGGCTACTCTAAAATTCAGCCCGTGTCAGAACAAGCTGATCTATTGGGTTTAAGCCATGTCTATCACTGGCATCAAGAGGGCTTTGAGATTCCGCGAGAAGCTATTTTGTTGGCAGAAGGGCAGGTGTTTCCTAACCAGGCTTTCCGATACGACAACGCTTATGGCATTCAGTTTCATCCTGAAATTACCCATCATATGATTCGTCGTTGGGTTGCTGCCGTGCCCGATTATCTGAGCCAACCTGGTGCTTTAACGATTGAGGCACAACTGCACCAACACTTACAGCACGCGACCACTGTTGAGAAATGGCTGAGGAGTTTTCTGATACATTGGCTTTGCTCTGCCAAGGTGGGGCTAGACGTGGCTTAGGGGCTGCGATCGATAGTAATGGTAATGAGCAGTTCATCACTGGCGATCGCCTGTCTTTGAGTCTCGCTAGCATTCAGGACGGTCGCGGGTGCAAAATTCCACTCTTTCACTAGACAAACCGCCAGTTGATCGTAGTCGAGACTGCCGCTGGATTGATATACTTCCACATTCATTACCCCGCCCTGCTCATCAGTCGTCATTTTAAGGGCGATCGGAGTACCTGTGCGGTTCAACACATCAGGCGTAATTTGACAGGCAGAAACTGAGGGATTGGGCAGAAAACTGGTGCTGCTATTAAGAGGGCGAGCAATTTCTAAAGTTTCGTCTGGCGCATTTGCTCCGGGGGCTACTCGGCTAGAGCTAGATAAACTAAGCGTGACTCCCACTGGAACTTCTGCTTCGCTATTGGCTGAATTGAGATTATCAGAATCAGAATCTACGGTGCTAGGATCGGCGGCTATTGACTCAGAAACGTCGGGAATCGGGGTGTCGATGGTTGTGGTTTGCAATCCTGGATCACTGGGCGAGATTTCGGGCTGGGGATCGGGAGGATTTGGTTCTGGGGGGAGTGCAGCGGCAGTTGTGTCAGTGGAAGGAAATTCTGGGGGAGAGCGATCGCTGGCAGGTAACTCAGAGCGATCGCTATTGGTATTCGCTGGAGCCTCAGGAACGGAAGTTTCAGGAGCTTGAGCAGGAGCCTCAGGAATTGATGAAGCTTCAGGAATCGGAGCTTCAGGAGCAGCTTCTGGTAAAGGTTGCTCTGGCTGTGGTGGCTCAGGAGTAGGTTGAATGGAAGAAGGAGAGGAAGGAGAGGGTAAGACTGGAAGGGGTAAAGAGTCGGGTTGAGGAGGTGCTACTGCTGTTTCAAAAGGAGTTTCTGTCTGAACTTCGGGAGAAGGTTCAGGAGAAGGTTCAGGAGAGGGGAAAACTTCAGGAGAGAGAACGGGGGGCGGCAAAACTTCAGGAGAAGGCTCTGGGGCAAAGCCTATGCTGCTAGGGAAGATAGGCTCATTGAGTGCAGGCGCAGGCTGTTCTGGTGCAGACTGTTCTAGTGCAGGCTGTGCGACGGCAGCTACAGGTTCGGGGGGCACAGCAGATTCAATGGGCAGAGAACCTTCAGGCTCGGAGGCTGGCTCAGATAGTTCTACAAATTCTACAGGAGTGGAAGAACTACCTTGGGCTGCGGCTGATAGGCGAGCGGTTAAGGGAAGGGCGATCGCCAACAAAGCCCCATGAAATACCAACGACCCGCCCACCAACTGCACCCAAAGCCAAGGAGAATCTGCCCGTCGCTTTCGATGCATCAGTGAATCAGTCAAGTCAGAACTTTGAGTATTGTCTTCAAAATTATCCGTAAGTTGTTTCATAGCAAACATTCATACCCAAGCCCGCAACCTGATCATAAGACGAAAGCAAGAGAAGGTTTTCTCCTGCAATTTTCTACTCAACGACCACAGAATCAGGGCTAGATTCAGTAACTTTTTTCCAAAAAAGATTGGTAATCCATTGGGTAAGAATATGGCTCAGCAACCCCATCGGGCCTGCAAATAAGCAAAACAATAAAGAATGAATCGTCCAAACACCTGTACGCTGACCTTCCCAGTAAATCCAGCGTCCTACAAATAAATCCATCACCAAAAAATGTACCCACCCGGTTGCCATCACCCGCTCGTTGGCAAAAAGGCGCGCCAAATCTGCCAACTGAGGGTTAGCAAACGCTTGGGCAGATTCTGGATCAAGGCTATTAATAAACAAGTAGAGGTACAGAGCTGCCAAAGCTACGAATGGCAAAACCGAACCCATGACTTTGCGCGTCCAGCCCCAGTTAGGCAGTAAAATCATCAGTGCCCAAAAAGGCAGCACAAAGACATTAGAGACATCAAACAATACGCTTAGATTCATGACAACTCGGGGGAAAGAGGAATTTTTTAATGCCCTTTTATGTTAAGAGAGTAGCAATGAAATAACGTCCCGATCCGCCCCCCAAATCCCCCAATTCTGGGGGACTTCCGAGCCTTTCAAAGTCCCCCAGAATTGGGGGATTTAGGGGGCTAGAAAGCTAACG
>Ga0335397_10005542_pt1 | contig 16489 bp, 14 predicted proteins | sample MAT04_FD_205740 | JGI IMG/M metagenome (GOLD analysis project Ga0335397, IMG submission 205740) | Freshwater microbial communities from Lake Fryxell liftoff mats and glacier meltwater in Antarctica - MAT-04 (spades assembly) (version 2) ... | reverse complement strand
GATGGGTGCTGCCCCAAGGATCATGTAGGCCTGCTCGGGTGAGTAGCCGAACTTGGTGAGGTAGTCGATCGCGTGGAGGCAGGCCCGCTGGTAGGACAGGTGCGAGTCGAGGTACCGCTGCTCGCCGCCGAGCGTCACCGAGGTGCCGGAGAAGGCGAGCCACTGGCTGAACTGGGGGTCGGTCGTTCCCGGCAAGAAGATGGCGTTCTCCGACACGCCGTAGGTGTCCATGCCGCCCTTGATGAGGTCGACGCGCAGGTCGATGAACCCGCCCATCTCGATGGCGCCGCAGAACGTGATCTCGCCGTCGCCCTGGGAGAAGTGCAGGTCGCCCATGGAGAGGTTCGCGCCGTCGACGAAGACGGGGTAGAAGACCCGCGAGCCCTTGGTGAAGTTCTTGATGTCCTGGTTGCCACCGTTCTCGCGCGGTGGCGCCGTGCGGGCGGCCTCCCCAGCAACACGGGCGTACTCCGAATCCGGCAGGGTGCCGAGGATCGCGTGCTCGGGCTCGGGGGGGAGCGCCAGGGGTGGCACCCGGTCGGGGTCGGTGGCGATGAGGGCCGCCTCCCGGGCGTTCCAGCGGGCGAGGAGCTCGGCCGATGGAGCGGTGCCCATGAGGCCGGGGTGGACTATGCCGACGAACGAGACGCCGGGGACGTGCCGTGAGGTCGCGACTCCGCCCGTGAAGTCCCAGATGACCTTGTAGGCGTCGGGGAACTGCTCGGTCAGGAATCCTCCACCGTTCTGCGTGGCGAAGATACCGGTGTAGCCCCAGCCCTGGCCGGCCAGCGGGCCACTGTCCTCTTGCGGGATCGGCCCCACATCGAGGATGTCGACGACGAGCAGGTCACCGGGCTGGGCGCCCTCGACGGCGACGGGGCCGGACAGGACGTGGACCGTCTTCAGCGGCGCGTTGAGGATGTCGTCCGCCGAGTCGTCGTTGACGATCGCGCCGTCGAACCACTCACGACAGTGCATCCGGAAAGAGTCGCCCGGCTTGACGTGGACGTTGGCCGGCACCTCCGGGTGCCAGCGGTTGTGACCCAGGTACTTCTGCTCGGTGAACTTCTTGGTCGAGTCGAGGGGGAAGATCAGTTCTGGCATCGAGGTGCTCCTCTGCGATGGGAGCGGCGACGGGCGCCGCGCTGGGTAAGTGAGATCAAGGGGTCAGACCATTGCCGGCACCCGGGACCCGAGGCGGGCGCGGGCCAGGATGAGGCCGCCGACGTTCAGGACGGCGACGATGGCCGCCCAGGCGGCATTCGGTAGTGCGTCCCACCACCCGGTGAGAAGGAGGAAGGCAGGGATGGCCGCGGTGAACCAGCCCTCGATAGCGGCGACGGCGCCGGTCCAGGCGGTCAGCCCGTCACGGTCCCTACCGAGCAGCTGGAAGAACAGCCACCACAGGTACGCCCACAGCAGCCAGATGACGGCGAAGGCGTAGTCCTGGTACTCCACGACGTTGACCACGGCATACCCGACCGCCGCGATCGCGACGAAGAGGGAGAAGAAGCCAAGTCCGGTCCCCTCGAAGCCCCAGATCGTGTTCATCGCGACGTAGAGGTAGGTGAAGCCGAACAGGTAGAGACCGGAGGCACCGAAGATGACGTCCGCGTCGCCGTTCGCCGTGAAGATGAGATAGGTGGGAGTGATGACCTGGAGCAACCCAACGAAGATGTTCAACGGGACGGCTCCGTTGCCACGCACCCAGCCGAGGAGGGCGCAGCCGTTGATGAAGAGGACGGCTCCGACGTACAGCAAGCCGACGTTACCCATGGACCTCCGATCTGCCTGAACAGTCGGGCGCACCGACGCTCAGGTCATGGTGCAGGGAGGCGGGCCGTCCGCGGATCAGCGGTGGGTCGGTTGCGGGTCGGCGTCATCCGGGCGCCAACGGGAGAACTGACCACTGCTGGTTCGTGGGCGGACCGTGAGGTCGCCTCGATGAGGCGACGTGCCGCGGCATCCCCGAGCGCAAGCCCGGGTGCCGTGTACCGGCGGCGGGACTCCCCGCCGCAGGACGGGCAGGCAGCGGTGGCGGTGACCGATGCCATGGGCATCGAAATCGTCGCGGCGCCGTGGTCGGCGCAGACGAACTCGTACTGGGCCATGTCCGCGCACCTCCTTGTGTCGTCCGTCACAGCACCATAGCGAAGTGGGTGGCGGTGTGTCACTGGCCCAAGTCGATCAGGGCCGCTCTGCACTGCGGACTCCAAGGCGTTGGGGGACAACGACTCTCAAGCCAGGAAGGAGACGAACGCGTCGGCGGCGCTGGGGTGGGTCCATGGAGTGGTGCAGCTGTGCCGCTGTGTGAGGCCCTGCTGGATCGATCACGCCGTCAGCTCGGCGGCGGCGAACGCGCGGTTGGGCATGCGGGCGGACCACGCGACCGCGCGCACCTACCCGGGCAGGGAGTGCCCACGACCTCGAGGCCGTAGCGGGGGCTCAACTTCGTCCAGCTGGTTGTCTACCGGGCTGTGGCACGATGCGCTCCGCCGTCGAGGCCGGCAGGTGCCATCTGCTCCACGCAGGGCAGGTCAGTTCCCACCCTTCGTCGTGCTCGCCTGCGAGAGCGGGCGAGGTGTCGCCCCGCTGACGTGAAGCGCTGGGCAGCCCGGTGCGCTCGACGTGGCGCGGTGTTGTCATGTCCAGCGACGGCGGGGGGCTCGCCGACAACCGCGACCTGGGTCGCCAACAGTCCCTACCCGACGGATTCTGGCCGCCGGAGTCAGCGTCGGGATCGCAATCGCGCTGTACCCCCTGCTGCGACTGGTGGGCCCGGCGACGGCCATCGGGTCCGTGGTGTTCCGGACGATCGAAGCCGTCATGTACCTGCTGGGAGTCGTGGGGCTGCTCACCCTGGCGGCGTTGAGTGGCTCCACGACAACCGGTGAGGCGACATCCTCCTCGACGATGCGCTCGCTCGTGGAGGTGCTGACGTCCGTGCGTCGAGAGGCCGGGTTGGTCGCCGTCTTCGCATTCGCTGTCGGCGCCTTCATGTACTACGCGCTGATGTACCAAGCACGGCTGGTGCCGGTGTGGTTGTCGGGATGGGGCCTTCTCGCGGTGGGGCTGCCGGCCGTGGCCGCCCTGCTGGCCGTCTTCACCGGCCCGGGGGTCTCGGAGTACAAGGCCCTGGCGCCGCCCATCTTCGTGCAGGAGCTCGTCCTCGGCGTCGGGCTCCTCCTCAAGGGGTTCACCACCCCTGAGCACCCGGTGGGAAACCCAGCCAGGAGCCGCGACACCGACCACGAGGACGAAGCGTGGGCAGTGGGACGGGACGCCGGTCGCCACGTCGAGACGGATGTGGGCTCTGGCCGTCGCGGGGGCAGCAGCCTTCTGGGCTGTGAAGCTCCTGCTCTCGCTCACCCCGGCGGCTGCCGAGTACCGTCCGCGCTGTCCATCCGCTACGGCTCCATGTCGGCGCAGGCTGCCGTCGGCGGGCTGCTCGTTGGCGTCATCGTCAGCTGGGCGCTGCTGCGCTTCCGCCGTCCGATCCCGGGCCGGACGTCGATGGCCAAGTCCCTCGCTCCGGCTTTCATCGTTCTCCTGATGGTGACCGTCCTGGTCGAGGCGCCAGCGTCCGAATTGCCGCGATCCATTCGTTCGGCGAAGTCCGAGGAGAAGCGTCTATCCGCCGCCAGTCGAACGGTGAGTTGGCTATCGATACGTGTTCGGCGGCGGGTCCCCGCCAAGGCTTACGAGCCTGTGGGGCTTCTACGGTGAGAGAGGGGCTGCCAAACTGAGGTTCGTGCGAAGGCCACGTGCATCGAGTGCCGCAGCGGCGCCATCGAGCGCGGCCCCGGCGCCTTGGGGTGGCGCGCCTCAGCGATGGGAGCCGGGCGGTCAGCCGCCGGGGAGGGACCCCGTCCACCTTGTCGTCCTCATCGGGACGATCGCCCTGGGAGTCGTCGTGATCACGGTGGCCCTGACCGCTGGAGCTCTGCTCGCGACCGCGAACCTCGATCCGCGATGGGTTCCAGTTCTACAGGACATGGTCACCATCAGTTTCCAGGCCACGGCCATCGGCGCCCTCGGCGGGCTCGCCAAACTGTTCTTCGACGGTCGTCGAGAGCGTGAGGTACAACAGAACGAGATCCGCGAGCGCCAGCACCGCTACATCAACGGTGTCGTCGATGCCAGTCATCGAGTAGACAACGCTCGGCTGGTTCTGCGAGCCAACCGGTCGGTGCGAACCTGGTCTGACATCGTCAACAACGACATCATCCCGGCGCGCACGCAGCTCCGCCAGCTCACCCACGACCTACGCAACTGGACCGAGGCCCGACGACCGGTGTTCCGGTCCGGTGGATCGATCGCTGACCTTCTCGAGGACATGTACGGCTACCTCGGTGCCTTGGTTGATGAGTACGCCGACCACAAGACCCGCTTGAGCGAGTTCCAGTCGGCAGCAGAGAACGCCAAGGGCGACGACCGTGCAGAGCTACTAGCCCAGACTTGGGACGGCATCCGGGGCCTTCCTCTCTTCGGCGACTACATCGACGACGGCTGCATCTACGGGGGGTACCGCGATAGGTACCTCGACGTCCTACGGGAGATGCGGTCCTGCCTGGTGAACGACTGAAGCAAGCCGTGCGCCCGGCGATGCGAGGCCCCCTCGATCGCGGAGGCCCGACTGTATTACTGGGCGACCACCGAAGAGGGGGCCGAAGCGCTTCTCACCTATCCGTGGGTGGGCATGTCTTACCCGGCGAGGGATCCGGCGAAGATCTGCCAGGCCAGCGCGGACTTCGCGCCCAGGCTCAGCACCAGGTAGACCTTCTCCCCGAACGCGTAGGAGCGCCACGGCCCGACCTCGCGGTACTGCAGGTACTGGTTGAGCGCGAAGGACATGAAGAACACGAACAGCGAGATGAAGATGCCGTACACGAAGCCAGGGACGGTCTCGGACCCGACGATGTTGAGGGTGATCGCGACCCAGGGGGCGGCACCGACGATGCAGCCGAACCAGAACGGGAGCATCGTCGTGAACGCCCGGTCGGGCGGGTTCATGCGCTCTTGGAGCCAGCCGAACAGGATCATCGCCACGTTGCTTCCGATGATGGTGATCGCCGCGACAACCTGGGTGATCCCGGCGTAGAAGGCGATGAGCAGGATCATGATCGTGGCGCTGATCGAGTACTCGATCCAGCGGAACCGGTTGATCCCACCCTTCAGGTCGCCTTCGTAGCGGGAGCGAAGCACCGTCGCCGTCAGGCCGTGGTCGAGGGCAGCCAAGGCCAGGAACGCGGCAACGGCCACGCCGATGGGCACGCCGAAGGCGACCGACGGTTGTGGCACACGGCTGCCGGGCGGGCCATCGGGATAGGCCGTGGACAGGTCGATGGCGAAGTCCGAGGCGAGGATCAGCACGGCGAGCGCCTGCGCGGCGTGGAGCACCGTCAGGCCCAGGTTCCATCGCCTCAGGTCGATCAGTGGGGCCTCCTCGACTCCTGCGGCGGCGCCCTGTGAGGTGCGGGAGGAACGCGCGTGGCTCGTCATGCCGCCAGTATGGGCGACCAGCCGACTGACGAGGCAAGGGGGCGATGCTCGGCGCTCCCATGACAGGCCGAGTGCGGGGGCGGCGTTGGTGCAGCGGCAGGGCTGCAATGCGTGTCGGCCCCACACGGCGGTGGCCTCTGCCGGGGGGCGCCGCCTGCGCCTGGACCAGGTCGACGACCTGTTCCGGCTCGTGGCCGAGGCCGAGTCGGGGTCCGTCGGCGCTCTCGAGGGATTGTGCCGGTTGCAGGAGATCCGCGACCGACGGCCACCGTTCTCGCCACCGGCCCGGGTGCTGGGCTACGCCGTGCTGGCCTTCGGTATCGCGCTCATCCTGCGGGGTGGCTGGGCTGACGTCGGCGTGGCAACCGTGCTGGGCCTGCTGGTCGGTGTCCTGGAGGTGCTGGTGCGGCGGCTCGGCCCCACCTTCGGCGTGTTCTTGCCGGTGGCCGCCTCCTTCGGGGTGGCGCTGTCCGTCTTCCTGCTCGTCCAGGCGGTACCGCAGGTGTCGGTGACGACACCCCTCATCGCCCCACTGGTCATCTTCCTGCCCGGCGCCCTGCTCACCACCGCTGTCATCGAGCTCTCAACGGGGCAGATGATCTCGGGGGCCGGTCGACTGAGCGCCGGAATGATGCAGCTGGTCCTGCTCGCACTGGGAATCCTCGGCGCCGCGCAAGTCGCAGGTGTACCTGCCGTGTCGGTCACCCAGCTCGCCGTGGAGCCGGTACCGGAGTGGGCCCCCTGGCTGGGCGTTGCGCTCTTCGGCGCGGGGGTGGTCGTGCACAACGGCGCCAGGACCCGGTCCGCGGGGTGGATCATCCTCGTGCTCTATGTGGCGTACGCCGGTCAGGTCGTCGGGGGACTGTTGCTCGGCGGGGTGCTGTCGGCGTTCGTCGGCGCCTTGGCAATGACACCGGTGGCGCTCATCGCGGCGCGCCACCCGACGGGGCCGCCGGCCATCGTGTCCTTCATGCCCGCGTTCTGGCTCCTGGTCCCCGGTGCTCTGGGTTTGCTCGGGATCACGAAGTACCTCGGCGAGGACCGCGTCTACGGTGCCGCGTCACTCACGACCGCCGGCGCCACCATGGTCGCGATCGCCCTCGGGGTGCTCCTCGGGCTCACCGCCGGATCCGGCCTCACACGTTCCGAGACCTGATCCGGGTCGTCGACAGGGCGGAGCCGCGAAGGCTTCACCACGACCGAGAGCTGAGGCCAGTACGCCCTGGATGGACGGCACCGGATCCGCGGCACCATCAACCCGCCGGTGGCCGGCGGCTGGTCGACCCAGGGGTACGAGGACCCCTGGCGGGCGCTTGCCTGCAGCCACGACGCACGATGAGTGGCCGTCGAGTCAGAGCCAGAGCCGCACTGTCGTTCCGGGCGCTGGGCGGCATGTGGTCGAAGTCGCCCCGCGGATTGTTTCGCCGAGGTGGGATGGTGGCTAGCCTTCGAAGCGGGTCGTCATCGGCGGAAGCGGATGACGCGATATGGAGGGTCGGCATATGGCCGTGCACCATGAGGCGGTACGCGCCACGTTGGTGGCGGCTGTGCGTGACCTCGACGGGGACGCAGTACGCCAGCTTCTCGCGCGGGCGATACGGAGCGCGGGTGTCGACGACGCGGTTGCCCAGGTGATGGTGCCGGTGCTCGGGCAGATCGGCGACGCCTGGGCAAGCGGCGAGCTCAGCGTCGTGCATGAGCACTTCGCCTCCAATGCTTTCCGGGGGGTTCTCGGTCACGTGAGGGTGCGGTCCTCCAGCCGCGCCGGACGCGTTGTGGTGCTTGCCTGCCCGCCCGGCGAACTCCATGACCTGCCGCTCGAACTTTTCGGTGCCCTGCTACGGGCTCGCGGGTGGCGTGTGGTGACGCTGGGCGCAGACACCCCGTTGGGGGCGATCGAGGAGGCGGTCCGCCTCCTGGACGCCGACGCCTGCGTGCTGGCGAGCGTGCGGCGAAGCGCCTTCGAGTCGCGGGCCGTCATGCTCTCCGAACTGGCGGCCACAACCAGGATCCCCGTGTTCCTGGCCGGCCAGGGCGCCCTCACGTTGCCTTCAGCCCCGCACCGGACGACGATCCTGCCCGCCGACATGCGCCGAGCCGCCGACCAGGTCCACGCGCTTCCGCGCGCGCCGACCCCCAGGCCGGGCCGCGTGTCGGCACCCGCCTCCTCGCAGCAGTGAACAGGCCCGGCTGGCTCGTACCCTGCACCAGCAGTGCCACCCAACGGTCAGTCTGACTTGTGCTTGCTGGCGCGAATCAGGGCGCCGTGCATGCGGTCCGCGGCCTCGTGAATGAAGGCCCTCGGCGTCAACGAAACCGGAGTCTTGAGGCCGTCGAGGTACTCCTGGAGGGACGGGGCACCAGCGACACACCCGACGAATGATCCGCGCTCGGCGCGCTCTGCCGGGGTCAGGCCGTCGTCGGCGACGACGACACAGCCCGCTGACCCGGTTCAGGGCAGGTCTCCGCCTTGCTTCCCGGACGGACCCGCACGGGCTGGTAACGCGCGAGCAGGCCCTCCACCGTGCCACCTCGCCGCGAGTGCGGATCCTGAGCGGGAGTGAGTCAGGGGGCGACGTCGCGATGGGCTGCTGGCCGCGGGCGCGCCGTCCGGCCGGATGTACATGAGACCGGTCCTGTCCAGCCTGTTCCTGTACTCGACCAGGCTGGCTCCTCGCGGCGAGTGCGGACGTGGTTGCCAGGGCGGCCACGTCCGCACTCGCCGCTGGTGGGGATCAGGGAGTGACGTGCAGGATGCCGCGGGCGCCGCGCTCGGCATCGGCCATGACGTGGGTGACGAAGGGGTAGTGCCCGGGCTCGCGCGGGGTCAGCTCGACGAAACCGCCCTGGGCGGCCGCGACGTCGAGCACCTGGCTGCCACCGCCGGTGTCGCCCGTCGGGCCGGCGCCGTCACGCAACAGGTAGGCGCCCTCCGACCACACCGTGTCGAACTGGGCGCCGACGACGTGGAAGCCCGACCCGCGGTTCGGCCCGGCGGCGAGCACCCAGAACCGCACGCGCTCACCGACCCGGGCCGCCAACGGGCGCGCGACGTACTGGTTGGCGACGCCGTTGAAGGTCACGGCATCCGGGGTGTCGGCGGCCGCGGACGCAGCGTCCACCTCCCGCACCGAGGTGCGGCCGTCGCCGTCGAGGTGCGCCTCTGACTGCACGAGCACGTAGCTGCGGTCGACCTGCGGCAGGCCGTCGGGCTCGATGACGACGGCCCCGTGCATACCGGCCGCGATGTGCGCGCTCATCGGCATCGTCGAGCAGTGGTACATCCACACCCCCGCGCGGTCCGCGGTGAACCGGTAGGTCAGCGAGCCCCCCGGCGGGATCGTGCGCATCACGTCGTCCGGCGCGCGCTCGCCCGCGTGGAAGTCGACCGAGTGGCCCAACGAGCCGCGGTTGACGAGCGTGACGACGAAGGTGTCGCCGACCCGCCCGTGCAGCGTGGGGCCGGGCACCGTGCCGTTGAAGGTCCAGCGCTTCTGCCGCACCCCGGGCGCCACCTGCAGCTCGACCTCCTCGACGGTCAGCGTCACCGCGTGGGTGCGGCCGGCGTCGAGCGGCGGCAGCGCCGCAGGCACCGCCGCGAAGCCGGCATCCGGGGTGTCCGACAGGTCGACCGGGGGCTCGCTGCCGGCGGCCGCCGCCGGGCCGGATGCCATCGGGTCCCCGCCTGCGGTGGTCGCCGGCGCGCCCGACACGACGACGTCGAGGACCATGCCCATCTGCCGGTGCCCGATGATGCGGCACCACCCCTGGGTGCTCGCGCCGACGACGCCGACGTCGAGCGTCTCCGAGCGCCCGGGCATCACCCGCCCGGTCTGGATGAGGTCGCCGAAGGTCAGGTCGTGCGGCGAGCCGTCGTCGCGGTTGACCAGGTCGATGACGAGCCGGTCGCCGTACGGCACGGTGAGCGTGCTGGGGGAGTAGGACATGTCGTTCGCCTCGACCCGCACCTTGGTCGTGTGGCCGGTGGGCTCGATGTCGGCGGGGGAGGCGGCGAGAGCGGCAGAGGCGCCGCCCGCGGGTGAGGCCACCGTCAGCCCTGCCGCGGCCGGGTCGACGGCCACGCCCAGCGTGACGACGAAGGCGAGGCTCGCGACCGCTGTGAGCAGCTGGGCGCCCGGCCGGTGTCGCGGGAACTCCACCGGCACGGGGGCGGGCCGCACGCCGGCCTGGTCGGCCTCGGCGACCGCGAGCAGCAGCGCCCGGCGCGCACTGACGGCCGCGCGGACCGCGCGCAGCAGCAGGGGCAGGAACGCGACGAGGGCGCCGAGCACCAGCACCGACACCGTCACGCGCACGGCGCTCGGGGAGGGCAGCAGGCAGATGACGAGCCCCCCGTTGACGACGGTGACCCGCCACAGTGCTCCGCGGTCGAGCCATTTCGAGGCCGCTCGCACCACCGACGGCCCGCCGCCGAGCACCGTCGGGATGAGGTGGGACAGGGCACCGAAGAGCAGCTGGGCCGCGAAGCCGACGACGACGACCGCGGCCACCACCCCGTAGCCGTCGGCGAGGGTCGCCCACGACGAGCTGGTCACCAGACGCCACCCGACGAGGGCGACCGCGACCAGCCACCAGCCCAGGGCTGCGGTCGCCGACCACGTGGCGAACGCCCTCGGCGGCGCCTTCCGGGCAGGTGCCATGAGGGCGCGGCCCCACCAGCCCAGCCCCACGGCATACCCGGCCAGGCCGGTGAGGGCAGCTGGTCGTGAGCCCAGTGCGGCGCCCGTGGTCAGCACCGCGAGCCCGGTCACGAGCACCGGCAGCGCCTGTCGGGCGAGGCGCTCGGCGCGGTCGTCCATCCGGGTTCGCAGCATGGTCGGCCAGAGCGTGATGAGCGTGCCGGTGACGGTCAGGCCGATCCAGCCGAGGACCATGACCATCGAGTGGGCCACGAGCACCGCCCCGTGCCGTTCGTCGTCGAGGCCGCGGGCCAGCCATGCGCCGAGCGTGGCGCCGACCGGCAGGCAGGCCGCCGCGGCGAGGTAGTAGCGCACGGTGACCCGGAACCGGCCGGGCAGCGCACGCCGCAGTCGCCGCCACAGCTGGATGCCGTGCCACAGCACCGCGCCCGACACGGCCGTCGCGCCCGCGACGGTCAGCGGCCACCAGCTGGTCGGCACCCCCACGAGCACGGCTGCGGTTCCGCTCAGCAGCAGCCCGATCCGGCGGTTCTGCTGGGAGCGGTCGTCGATGTCGGCGGGGGTCTTCAGCAGTGCCTGGGTGAAGTGGGTGCTCCACACCATCGCCGAGTGGGTGAGGGCGCCGAGCAGCACGAGGTGCACCATCAGCCAGCCGGAGGCCGACACGAAGGGGTGTACCAGCGCCACCGCGGCGGCCGACGCGAGCCACACCAGGCCCGGGCGGTCGCGCAAAGCCCAGGAGCCCCGGGGTGGTGACGGGGGTCGTCCCATCAGGGAGCGGCGACCGGAGGTGCGACGGGAGGTCCGGGCGTGAGCTCGGTGACGCGCCCCCACTCCGGCCCGGCGAACGCGATCGCGGCGGCGGGGAACAGGCCGTTCTCCTCGCGGTCGATGTGCAGGCGCAGCATCTTCTCGAAGGCCGGGAGGATGGTGTGCGAACCGGTCTCGATGCGGTCGAGCAGCTGGCCGAGGGCGACGTGCTCACGGCACAGGTCGTGCACGTGGTCGGTGAACTCGTCGTCCTCGGCCAGCACCGTGAACAGGCCGGACTCCTCGGCCACGGTGTGCGGGTCGAGGAGCCCCCTCAGGGCCGTCGCGGCGGTGTGCACGGATTGCGGGTCGCCGGCATCCGTGGCTCGCCGCAGGTCGCCTGCGGCGTTGATGATGTCGACGTGTTCCTGCATGAACCGCCCGATCACGTCGATGCTCTCGCACCCGCAGTAGCTGCACACGGTGGTGCCCTCCTGCCGGCGCGGGCTCAGCCGCGGGTGAGCTGCAGACGCCAGGCGTCCGGGCCCTCGTCGAGGTAGGTCACGGTGACCGGGCCGCGGTCGGCGAGCTGGGCGAGCAGCGGCTTGGGGTCGTGCGGGGCCACCAGCACGAGCGAGCCGCCGTCGGGGATCGCCGACCAGGCGCCGAGCACCGTCGCGTGCCGGATGGCGTGCGGGATGACCCGCACGTCGAGCTCGGGGGCGTCGTCGACGGTCTCGCCACACCCGCAGGCTCCGGTGTGCCCGGCGGCGCGGGGAGTCTCGGTGAGGGGGAACGACGTGGGTGCGTCCATGGCTGGCCTCCGGGAGTATTGTTTAATACAATGACATTGTGAAAAATACCCCGCCGCTGGGCCCGACGGCAAATCCGACGCCGGAAGAGCACCACGTGGAGTCGCTCGATCCCGCACGCCGCCGGCTGCTGCGCCTCGTCGCCGAACGGCCCGCTGGCCCCCCACGCACCGTGGCCGAGCTGACGACGACGGTCGGTGGCCACCCCAACACCGCGCGCCACCACCTGCGCGCCCTGGTCGCGGCCGGGCTCGTGTCCGAGGAGCGCGGGCCGGCGGCCGGCGGACGGGGCCGCCCCGCGACGCGGTATGCCGTGACCCGCGCCGGGCGGGATGCCGTGGCGGCGCCGGGGGGAGGCGCGGCCGCGCAGGAGTACGTGGCGCTCGCCGCCGCCTTCGCTGACCGGCTCGCCGAGCGTGACGGTGACCCCGGCGCCGACTCCCGGGCGATCGGGAAGGCCTGGGGCACAACCCTGGCCGAGCGGCACGCCTGCGACGAGGGTGGCGTCGAACGACCACCGGTGGAGCAGGTCGTCGGGCTGCTCGCCCGACTCGGCTTCTCGCCGCAGGTCGAGCTCACCAGGGTGCCGGACTCCGGCCCGATCGTCCTGCTGCAGACCTGCCCCCTGCTCGACGCGGCCCGACGGCATCCCGAGGTCGTCTGCCAGGTGCACCTGGGACTGGTGGCTGGGGCCCTGGAGGCCCACCATCAGCCCTCGGACGGGCTGGGTCTGCTGCCCTTCGCGCGCCCCGGGGCGTGCGAGCTCTCGCTGCCCTCCACCCTGTGAGCATGATGCGGGCAGCCCAGAGGTCTGGATCCTGCGGGCTGCGGAGGGCGTCCCTCGTGGCGTGATGGCTCGAGCGCGCACCCCTGCCGGTGCACCCTTCGAGCGTTGGGAGTCCCAAGCGGCGGTCGAGACCTTTCGAGGTAGCGGCCCGAGCGACGACCAGGGCGCGGCGATGTTGTCGGCGTCGGTGGCTGAGTACGACATCGCCGAGATCCGGGTCCTCTCCGGCGAGGGCACCAGCTGAAGCGGGAGCTGCTTCAAGGGAGCGCGCAGAACGGTCGCGTCGCGGACACTGGTCCGCTGGCGAACGTCCGACCATCGGCGTTGTCGACCGCCCTACCCGCGGCAGTTCCGATCGTTGCTCAACGCTCAGCGGCGGGGCGTTCTGAGCAGTTCGATAGTGCAGGTGGGGCCGGTCGCATGGGCAAGTCGTCGGTCGCCGGTGAGCAGGGTCGCGTCCAAGGCCTCGGCCAGCGCGACATAGGTGGCGTCGTAGGTGGTCACGTTGTCCCGCAGCTCCCAACAGCGGGGCAGCAGCGCCAGATGCGAGGCGCGGTGCATCGGCAGCGCTGCAAGGTCGGTGAGGGCCAGGTCGGCCCGGCGGTCGTCGAGCATCCCCACCCGGTTCTGACGACGCAGCACCGAGGCGACCTCCAGGTCGACCAGCTCGGGCGCGGCCAGGGTCTCACCGCGCAGCCGCGCGCGAGCGGCATCCCCGTCGGGGCCGTCATCGGCCAACGCGACCGCAAGGACGCTGGCGTCAACGACGAGCACGATCCCCCCGCACAGCCTTGGCCGCGTCTGCGAGCTGGACCGATCCGCCGGAGCGCCCGCCGGCCCGGTCAAGGACTTCCTCCAGCGTCGGCTGGCTGGCCTCAGCGATCAGCCGGGAGCGCAGGTACTCCTGCAGCGACTGGTGTGCGGCAGCGGCCCGCTGGCGCAATACCGCATGGGTGCTCTCCGGCACATCCTTGATCTGAACACTTGGCATGGAGCCATTATGGCGCTACAAGCGCCGATTCACAACCGCCCGACCATCGGCATGTGCGTGAAACGTGGCGGCGAATGCCGGCCCCATGGACTCCCCAAAGCCCAGCAAACAGGCTCGGGCACAACCCGATCTGGAGGGCGGTTAATGACCATCAAGGCAGCGACGGCATGAGCGGGACCACGGCAACCGATCTCGAGAACGGGCTCCGCCAGTAGGCCTCAGGAAGCTACCCCGACGAGGCCGCCATCGAGCTCAACCCGCAGCAGATGGACTCACCGGGCCGACTTCATCACCGACTGCACCCACCCGCTCGAGGGCGCCCTGGGATTCTGGGTGGACGAGGAGGCGTTGACCAGATCTGCGCCGGGGAACGCACAGTCCCCACCTGGACGGCTCCGGCGGCGAACTGCGGATCCTGCCGATCGCGCACTCCCTCGCTCAGGACTGCTCGCCGATGCGGTCCCGGACTCGACCGGCAACACCTCGACCTCATCCTCGCCGCCATCGCCCCCGTGCGCGGATCCCACCAGCACAACGGCCACTTGGCTCCGGACCCGAACGGTCGCTGGAGCGACCCGGAGACCGCCCAGCGGATGTCCTTCCTTCCGCTCGGGTCGCTCCACCCAGGGCCGGTCAGCGAGACAGGCACGACGTGACCGCCCCATCCCACCAAGTACCCGCGCCCCACCTCGGCGGCGGGCAGCCACCATCTTGAGGCTCGTCACCGTGCCCAGAAGGCTGTACCGTCACCCGTCCTCAGAAAGCTGCACCGTCACCCGCCCCCACCAAGTCCACGGGGCGCTTCTTGTCGGGCGGGCCGGCGATGGCACGAAAGGACGTGGCCGAGGTATGCGGATACTGTGGACGTGGATGCGATCAGACAAGTCTCGTCGCTTCAAGGCCCGTTGAGGAGTGCAAATGACCGCGGGAGACGGTGGTCAGATGACCGTAGTTCTGGATGCCGACGGTATTGCCCGGCTGTGGTGGGCTCCTGGCGTCAAGATCACCGGGGACCTGGCGCGAGAGGCCGTTGCCGCGCTGGTGGGGGTCTGCAACGGCGAGCGTAAGCCGATGCTGGTCGACATGCAGGGGACGGGCACCTTGACGCGTGACGCGAGAGTGGTCTTTGCGCAACCGTCTTCGGCGTCGCGGATCGCGTTGCTGGGCAAGTCAGCGGTCGACCGGGTCATCGCGAACTTCGCCCTGGGAGTCAGTCCGGTGCCCGTCCCGACTCGCTTCTTCACATCCGAGGTCGCCGCAGTGGCGTGGCTTCGAGAAGGCGACCATGCCCGAGGCGGGTGACGATCCGCGCCTGGAAGCACTGGTCGACTTCGTGGTGAGGCTCGCTGCTGGTGACCTCGGTGCGAGGCTGGAACCGAGAGGCGACGCAGACTCCATAGAAGCGGTGGTCGTGGGCCTGAACATGCTCGCCGAGGAGCTGGAGGTGCTGTATGCGGGGCTCGAGCAGCATGTGGCTGAGCGCACCGTCCAGCTCGAGCACGCGCAAGCGGAGCTGCAACGCCAGGCACTGCAGGACCCGCTGACCGGTCTGCCGAACAGAACCTTGTTCGGCGACCGGATAACCCATGCGCTCGCCTGTGCTGAGCGCGGCGCCCGACCCCCGGTGGTGCTGATGCTCGACCTCGACGGGTTCAAGCTGATCAACGACCGGCTGGGCCATGCTGGTGGGGACATGGTCCTGGTCGAGGTCGGCCGGCGGCTGTTGGCTGTCGCTCGAAAGACCGACACTGTGGCCCGGTTCGGCGGGGACGAGTTCGCTGTCTTGATCACCGACGCCACACCCGCAGACGGCCTGCGCATCGCCGAGCGCGCCTTGGCGGAGCTGCGCCTGCCGCAGTCGGTCGGTCACCACGTGATCTCGCCGGGCGCGAGCATCGGGGTGTGCATCGGATCGCCGGGCCAGACGGCGGATTCGCTGCTGCAGGACGCAGATACCGCGATGTATCTGGGCAAGGCTGCCGGGCGCAACAGGATTCAGGTGTTCCAACCGGCCATGCGCGCGGCTGCACTGGCCCGGGTCCGGATCGCCGACGAGCTGGAGACCGCCCTCGTCACCGATCAGCTGACGGTGTTCTACCAGCCGTTCGTCGAGCTTTCCACCGGCCGGGTCGTGGGCGCTGAGGCCCTCGTGCGTTGGCAGCACCCGGAGCGCGGGCTGGTGCTACCGGGCGAGTTCATCCGCATCGCCGAAGAGACCGGGGTCATCGTCCAGGTCGGGCGGGTGGTCGCTGCGGAGGCGATCCGCCAGCTCGCCGACTGGCAGGCGGAGCAGGTGCTGCCAGAGGCCTTTCGGCTGCACGTCAACGCCTCGCCCGTGGAGTTTCGAGGGTCCGGCTTCGTCTCCTACATTCAAGACACCTTGCGTCGGTGTCGTGTGCCTGCCTCCCGCTTGGCAATGGAGATCACCGAGACAGGGCTGATGGGCGACGAGGCCGAGATCCGGGAGACTCTGCAGGAGCTGCGCTCCTTGGGCATCGGGCTGGCACTTGACGACTTCGGCACGGGGTACTCCTCGATCAGCTACCTGCGCCAGCTACCCGTCGACGCCATCAAGATCGACCAGTCGCTGGTCCGAGGCATCGACACCGACGTCCAGCAGCGCAACCTGGTGGCGGCGATCGTGCAGCTGGTCGATGCCGTTGGGCTGCAACCTATTGCCGAAGGCGTCGAGACGGCCGCTCAGGCAGCCCAGCTGCGCAGCCTAGCCTGCGCGCAAGGGCAGGGATATCACTTCAGCCCACCTCTTCCGGCTGATGAGATGGGGACGTTCCTGCGTGCCCAACTGGCGCAAAGCGATCGGCAGCGGGCGGATACGATCTTCAAGTAGTGTCACCGGGGTCCAGGCCCTCCCGCCCGGACGTAGGGTCTCGCCCGATCGCGCGGAGGTACTCGTGTCGTGGAAGAGGTACTTCATCGTCCCGAACGTGCTGCGTCTACAGCGGCATGCACCCAAGGACGTGAGCAG
>Ga0335397_10005535_pt1 | contig 16516 bp, 5 predicted proteins | sample MAT04_FD_205740 | JGI IMG/M metagenome (GOLD analysis project Ga0335397, IMG submission 205740) | Freshwater microbial communities from Lake Fryxell liftoff mats and glacier meltwater in Antarctica - MAT-04 (spades assembly) (version 2) ... | reverse complement strand
GCTCACGAAATTAACAATCCCGTTAACAGCGTCTGCGGCAATCTCGTCCACGTCGGCCACTACACCGAAGATTTGTTGAATTTGATCGATATGTACCAGCAGCACTGCCCGCAGCCGCCCGCACCAATTCAAGATAAAATTGAGGAGATCGAGCTAGAGTTTCTGTTAGAAGATTTGCCAAAAGCGATGTCCTCGATGCAGATTGGGGCCGATCGCATTCGGGAAATTGTGCGATCGCTCAGAAATTTCTCTCGCAAAGACGATTCTCAAATGAGCAAAGTCAACCTGCACGAAGGCATTGAAGGGACGCTACTAATCCTACAAAGCCGGTTGAGGGCGCACGGCAGCTATCCCGAAATTGCGGTAATTAAGGACTATGGAAATTTGCCTTTGGTTGAGTGCTATTCGGGTAAAATAAATCAAGTGTTTATGAATTTGATCGGAAATGCGATCGATGCGATCGAAGAATACAACGCAGGGCGTTCAGTAGAGGAAGCCAAAGCCAACCGCAGCAAAATTAAAATTAGGACAGAAGTCCAAAACTCCAACGCTGTAATTCGGATTTCCGACAACGGCCCAGGAATGCCAGAAGAAGTTTCCCAGCAGTTATTCGAGGCCTTTTTTACCACCAAACCCGCCGATAAAGGCACCGGTTTGGGCCTGTCAATTTCCTATAAAGTTGTCCAAGAACACGGAGGCACGCTGAGTTGCGTGTCTGCACCGGGCCAAGGAGCCGAGTTTATCATGGAAATGCCGATCGAACAACCGTAAAGATCGCGTCGAGATAACGAGACAAGACGGCGGTTGAAACCGCGCCTACACAAACGATGTCCGCCTCCGCGGACTGAATAAAATAACGTAATTTCAACCACTCATTCTTCAACCCCTCTGAGCTCGGGTTTTGTCTGTGTAGACGCGGTTTCAACCGCCCGGTCTTTTCAGACAAGACGGCGGTTGAAACCACTCATTCTTCAACCCCTCTGAGCTCGGGTTTTGTCTGTGTAGAAGCGATTTCAATCGCCCGGTCTTTCAACCGCCCGGTCTTCTTCTTCTAATAATCTTCCCCGTGACTCTAACTGACACCTATCCCAATAAATTCGAGCCACCTTATCCCCCGGATTTTGCTGCAAACAATCCGCAAACAACCCCCCAGCTTCCCCAAAACTCTTCAAATTGTACAAAGACAAAGCCTCAGCAAACAACCGCAAAGTAGCCAACTTCCCCGCTTTAATTTCCGGCAAATCCGCATCAAAAACTTCATAAACAGTCACCCATTCAGACTTCCCCTTAACCTGAACCTGATCAATTACCCGAATTGCATAATCAGCAGGATTTGTCAAGCGATCGAAAGTCTGTTGAGTAATTAACAGCGACACCCCATAATTCTTCGTCAAACTTTCAATTCGAGAAGCCAAATTAACCGCATCACCAATAACAGTACCGTCCATCCGGCTGTTTCCGCCAACAGTACCCAACATCAAAGAACCAGTATTAATTCCCACCCCAATCTGAACCTGCACGTCGTCCGCAGCAGCGCGCTCTCGATTGTATTCAGCAAGAGTGTGCAGCATCGCAATTCCCGCTTTCACAGCATCATCCGCACCCTCGCTAAACAAAGCCATAATTGCATCTCCAATATATTTATCAATAAACCCCTGATTTTCCACAATCAGCGGTTCCATATAACTTAAATATGAATTTATAAATTTGAAATTTTCTTCTGGTGTCATCTGTTCCGAAAGAGTGGTGAAGTCGCGGATATCAGAAAACAAAATCGACATTTCCAGCTCCACCGCGTCTCCCAATTTCACACCAACAATGCTGTCACATCCCAAAAAAGACAAAAACTGATTGGGTACAAAACGGCTTGTCGCCTCAACGATTTCTAATTCTGCATCGAGTGAAAGTTCCAAACTGCAATTAACCTCAAAGAGCTCCTCAATGAACTTTTGGCGCTCTCTTTCCGCTTTTTGGCGATCCGTAATATCTACAAGAGTGTTGATAGCATAGACAATTTGATTTTGTTTATCGTAAATCGGGGTAGCATGAATTTCTAGGGGAATAACCCGATTGCCGTGCCGGACTTCTAAATCGTCAGCCACAGCAGTTTCGCCCCTCAATGCCCGCATGATGGGCAAGTTTTCCACAGGGCAAGGTTGAAGACTTCCCACTTGATAAAGTTGATAAACATCTGATAGTTTTTCCCCTGGCACATCAGGCACGACTTTTTTGTCAAATATTTCCTTTGCTTTTTTATTGATATAGTAAACTTTGCCATCCGCATTCAACACTCCCACGCCCACCGGCATTGCTTCCAAAAACTGCATCAAGCGATTTTCGTTGTCGTGGAGTGTCGCAATCAGTAGCGATTGTTCGCGGTTTAAATCCGCCAATTCCTGATTCATTTGCTGAAGCTGGGAATTTTGTGCTACCAGCAGTTGATTTTGCTGATAACTGTTTACTGCTTCTTTTACTGTTAAACTCAAGTCTTCTCGTTGCCAGGGTTTGGATATATAACGATATAAATTTGCATTTTTGATAGCATTTCCCACAGCCTCAATATCTGCTTGCCCTGTGAGCATGATTTTGATAGTTTGGGGCGAGAGTAGATGGACTTGTTTTAATAGTTCATCTCCCTTCATCTCCGGCATGATATGATCGGAAATAATTAAGGGTACTTCATACCCATCTGACAGTAATTCTTCCAGCAACTCTAATGCTTCTTCCCCACCCTCGGCAATTTCGATCAGATAAGTATTGCCGACAGCTTCTTGGAGTTCTGCTTTGAGGCTTTTGAGTACAGTATTGTCATCATCTACACAGATAATTACCTGTTGTTTCATAATTGAGATAAACCAGATTTAATGGTTTCCAGCAAATCTGCCTCTGACCAAGGTTTAGATAAGCAGCTATGGAGGTTAGCCTGTTTTTTTGCTCGGTCAATTGCTACTTGATCAGCTTGACCTGTGAGCATAATTTTAATAGCATTGGGGTATTTTTGGTGAATGCGAATCAGTAACTCATCTCCCTTAATACCGGGCATTAACCAATCAGAAATAATTACAATAACCCTGGCTTCTTCTTCGTCATAGAGTTCGCCGATTACATCTAAGGCTTCTTCAGCATCCTCGGCTCCTTCATAGGTGTAGGCATTCCCAAATTCTGCTGCTAGCTGCGTCCTGAGACTGTCTAACACCATTCTTTCATCGTCAACGCACAAAATAACTGGTTTAGACATCTATTTGTTCTCTATTTTAATTTTCCGTAGTAGCAAAACTAGCAAAAGTAGTAAAAGTGTATTAGTATACCCGATCGCATTTTAAGATGCTAGTTGGCGATCGCACGGGCGACAATCACCTTGGTTGTTAACCAAAATATTTGCTTGCAATCCTCTTGGGAGAGTTCAAAAACCCGATTTCTTTGTTCGGGTGCGATCGCGAACTAAATCCCACAAGCTGAGCGATCGCCAAATCTTCTCCCCTTCCCAGTCGCCGAAACCAAGCAATCTAGATGCGTAGCAGCTTAGCTGAGCATAACGCATCGTACTACGGTTTAACATCAATTTCCGGTAGAATCCGAGTTATTTGCTTCAAAACGCTTTAACATTTGCCATCCTCCCAATGGGGTAGATTGCAGCTTAGGCCCAAGCCAGTAACACCCGACCTATTTACTGCGTTATATTGTGCCGGAGATCCTTGACCTGCTCAAACAGCGCTCATTGGCAAGAAAACATTAAATGTAGTTTGGCCCGGAATTGATTCTACCTCTATTTTTCCCTGATGTTTTTGCACAATCTTCTTCACAATATCTAGTCCCAAACCGCTGCCTTCTCCAGCCGGCTTAGTCGTAAAAAACGGGTCAAATATTTTCCCTTTAATCTCTTCTGGTATCCCCTTACCGCTGTCGCTAATGCTAATCTTAGCCTGCCCGGATTGCTCCGCCAACTCAATTTTTAGCGTACCTCGGTAATCCATTGCTTGCAAAGCATTGTGAATTAAATTCGTCCAAACTTGATTCAGTTCGTCTGGATAGCACATTATTGGCGGGATGTCTGCATAGTTTTTCACTACCTGAACGCCTTGTTTTAATTGATTTTGATAAAGGGTTAAGATTGTTTCAATGCCTTCTGTAATAATGGCTGCTGTCTTTTCTCCCGACTGTTCGTAGTGAGCATAAGTTTTCAAAGCAAACACGACTTTCGAGGCTCTGTCTGTGGCCGTGTTGATAGTAGCGATGCCTCTTTTTAACTCAGAAAGTTTGTAGGCGATTTCTAGCACGTGCAAGCTATCGGGTTTTTGCAGCAGCGGCACAAAGCTATCAATTTCACTATACACTCCCATCATTACTAGGCGATCGGCTACGGTATCTGCATCGGCAATTTCTAATTCTTCCAGTTGGCTTCTCAAAGCTCTCTTAAATTTGCGTTCTTCTTTCGTTGACAAGCTTGCTTCTTGTTGAAGGGAACGCTGGAGTAAACTCAAGAAATTATCTGCTTCTGCTGGGGAGAGAGATTGAAACAGTGCGGGCAACTGTTCTAGGGTTTGATTCAAGAACTTAGAAACATTGCCGGCCGAGGAGCGAATTGCACCGAGGGGAGTGTTAACTTCGTGGGCAACTCCGGCAACAAGTTGTCCTAAAGCGGCCATTTTTTCTGATTGAATCAATCCTTCTTGGGTAGCTTTGAGATAGGTTAAAGCTTGTGATAGTTCTTGGGTTCGTGCTGCGACTTTTGCTTCTAAGTTGGCATAGAGTTGGGCGTTTTCTATGGAGATGGCGGCTTGGGAGGATAAAACTTGTAAGACAGCTAATCTGTCGGGAGTAAATGCACCTGTTGTCAGATTGTTTTCGAGGTAAAGAATGCCGATCGCCTTTCCTTGATGTTGGATTGGCAGACACAAAACTGACTTTGGTTGCTGTTGAATAATGTAACAGTCAGCAGCCCAGGTAGTCTCAGCCGTGGCATCATTAATTACCAAGGTTTCTTGGGTGCGCCAGACATAGTTGATGATGGTGGTGGGAATTTCCTGCGAATCCGCTACCGAAGTAGATGGGGTGTTGCAGGCTTTACCGCTAACGCATTGAGTTGCGATCGCCCATGAATCTCCCTCTCCCAAAATCATCGCTCCTGTTTGGGCTCCCGCATTCTCGATCGCCACTTGCACTAAAGTTGAGAGTAACCGATCCAGATTAATTTCTTCTGACAGGGATTGAGATGCTTTGATTACTGTTGCCAAGTCCAGAATTTCGGACGCTCCTGAAGTGGTGCTTACGACAGTTCCTGTCATCATTTGGGCAATTGTATCGCCTGTGTTTAAGCTCGTTTTCTGGTTGAGAATCGGGGCGAGTAATTGAGGATAGCGTTTTTCTAAATCTTCAACTTTTGCCTGGGCACCCCAGCGCGCGTAGGCGTACCAAGCATCAGTTAAGTAGACTTGGGCAATTTTTTCTTTGCCCCATTCAAGATAAAATTTGGCTGCGAGTTCGTGGGCTAGGGCTTCTTCATTGATGTACTCGTTTTCTTGGGCTAGGGCGATCGCGCGATCGTAGTAGTCCATTGCCTCAACAAAATCGCCCAGAACCCGATACCGCTCTGCCTCCACTAGCTCAAACTTGTGTAAATGATTCATCGGGGCATGATGCGCCCATATTTTCATTTTTTCCTGATTGGCCTGTACCTTATCGAGAATGCCCCTTCGCTCAGACTGCCCAGTGTCAGAATACATAGCTAATCGTGCCAGAGCATCGTAGAAATGGAATAGCGGAACACCTATCGTCGCTGTCACACCGTCTAAATACTCCTCTGTCCGCTCGGCATTTTCCACGGCTTGAGGGAAGTCCCCAAAAAGATAACAGAGGATAAGCTTGCTTAAAAATACGTTGTTAATTGCGTTTCTGTCCTTTACTTCAAGATGAAGCGGCAACAATTTATCCTCGTTGTAAGCTTTCCCAAGTAAACGAGATGTATTTTCAGTAGTACCTATCAAATTCAAGACTACTTGTTGGAAAATTTTATGATAATAAAATGCTGCTGCCTGCCCCTGCCCAATTTGCTCTATGGCATTCCCATAGGTTTCCATCTCCAGTGCAAGTGCCGTCAGTTCCTTACCAATGAAATAGGAATGTTGACAGGTGAAACATGCACAATAGGCAGCAAACTCTAAATCTCCGTTTTCCAGGCCGCTTTGATACCCCTCTCGAAACAGTTTTAAGGTTTCCCTGACATGCTCTTTCCAATGTCTGATGAATAGTGCAGCCACAAAGAAAGTCTTAGCCTTGAGTTCGCTGGAATTGAACCGTTCCAAAACACTTAAACCCAATTCACCAAATTGATAACCGGATTCAATGTCGATTACTACCCCACACAAAATAATTCCGTAAGAAGCATAAGCATAGGCCGAAAAGGAAGCATTTCCATATTTGATAGATAAATTAACCTGTTTCAACACAATCAGCAAAAACAGTTCAGGAGCGGTTTTATAGCAAGCAGAAAATATCTGTGATAGAATACGCATAGCTGCCAACTTTTCAGGCTCTTTTATTGTTGGCAGGTCAATTAAGTCCTCAATTCGCTTCCCAACTAAATTTGAGGTTGTTTCCTCCAATGCAAGTTGAACATCCAACTGGCAAGGCACATCAGGAAACTCCACCCCAAACGCCTTCAGAACAGCTAGCGCGGTATTTACTGCTCTTAGTTCTTCGCTCTGCGCGATACAGGCTTGAATCTTGACTTCATATACTTTTACTTTGTCCAGCAGTGTTCGCGCTTGTTGCAGAACAGTATCAGTCAATTGCTCCATTGCAATTAAGTCCCCGCACAGGTACGCCGCCTCGGATGCTTCCTCATGCAGAGCCAATGTCAGGTCATACTGGTGAAGCCAACTATCGGCTGCTAGGAGTTCCAAACCCACAGTTAAATATCTTTTGGCAGCAGCATAAGCAGTTGAAGCTTTAGCTTTACGTCCAGCAATCAGATTCAAAGAAGCGAGTTCATCCCGTTCTGTCTGATGGGCAATTAACCCCACCCCAATGTTCAACTGGTTGACGATATCAAAAATCTTCTCTTCCCGTTCTTCTTGGGGAATATTACTCAACAGCAGTTGCCCAATTTTCAGGTGAGTTGACTGTTTCTGCTCTTCAGGAATTAGAAAATATGCCGCTTGCTGAACTCGGTCATGCAAAAATCTGTAGGGAACCGATAAATCAGACGTTTGTGTAACTTCAACGGATTCTGAGTCCTGAAAGAACTTGTACACTTCAGTGATGGGAATAATTAACCCTTCTTGCAATGCTCTCCACAAGTCAGTCGCCGTTTCTACTTGAGATTTTTCGTTGACAATAGCCAGAGTTGATAAGTCAAATTGGTTGCCAATACAAGCAGCTAATTTTAAAACTTCCTGAGTATTTATAGGCAACTTTTGCAATTGAATTGCCATAAATTCGACGACATCATCGTTCAAAGCTAGCGCCCTGACTTGGGCAATATCGCACTGCCAATAGCTGCGTTCAAAATCAAAGGTAATTAACCCATCGCCGTGCAGGGATTTGAGAAATTGAGTAGCAAAGAAAGGATTGCCTTGGGTTTTTCTAAGCACCAGTTCTGTTAAAGGAACTGCTCTTTCTAATGGACAACTCATGGTATCGGCGATCAGGCGATTTAGGGAATGTTGATCTAGGGGTGCTAAAGTAATTTGATTGACTGTTGCTGAGTCTTTGCGAATTTCATCCAATGTCAGCATCAGTGGATGAGCAGCGAAAACTTCGTTATCCCGATAGGCTCCGATTAACAGCAGATAGCGGGTATCTGTCTCACTTACCAGCAACTGCATTAGCTTCAGCGAAGCAGAATCTGCCCACTGCAAATCATCTAAGAAAATGACTAAAGGATGCTCTTTTGTGGCGAAGACTCCGATAAATTTACCGAAGAGCAAATTAAAGCGATTTTGAGCGGCAATTCCTTCTAGTTCTTGGAATTTTGGCTGCTTGCCGATCAGGTGTTCTAATTCGGGGATGACATCGATAATTACCTGGGCATTTTCACCCAAAACTTTTAAGATTTTGGCTTGCCATTGCTGCACTTCTGCGGTACTTTCAGCGAGCAGTTGCCGCATCAGATTCTGGAAGGATTGCACCCAGGCAGAAAAGGGAATATCGCGCTTGAATTGGTCAAATTTCCCTTTGATGAAGTAGCCCCGCTGGCGGACAATTGGTTTGTGAACTTCGTTGACGGCGGCGGTTTTGCCGATGCCGGAAAAGCCGGCGACTAGCATGATTTCGACCCCCCTATGTCCCCCCTTAGTAAGGGGGGATTCAGGGGGGTTGGCAACGCGATCGAATGCTGCTAATAATGTGTTAACTTCGGTTTCTCTGCCATAGAGTTTTTCGGGTATGGCGAAGCGATCGCAAATATCTCTATTCCCTAATGTAAACTGGTTAATCTCGCCTGTTTCTTGCCACTGCTGCCAACAGTTTTCTAAGTCGAGTCGCAGTCCAAAAGCACTTTTATAGCGTGATTCTGGGTTTTTTGCCATCAATTTCAGAGTGATGTCACTCAGAATTGCCGGAATGGTTGGAACGAGTTCGATTGGGGGAGTTGGAATCCTGGCAAGATGGGAGTGTACTAACTCCATCGCATCGGTAGATTTAAAGGGTAATTGTCCTGTCAGCAGTTCGTAAAATGTGACTCCCAGCGAGTAGAAATCGCTCAGGTAGTCGATACCTCGATTCATTCTCCCGGTTTGTTCGGGAGACATATACAATAGGGTTCCTTCGAGAACGTTAGGACTTTTAATTTCTTGGTTTTCTCTGGGTAGAAGGGAAGAGATACTGAAGTCGATGATTTTTATTTCTTTGGTGTTGGGATTAATTAGAATATTCTGAGGTTTGATATCTTTGTGAATAATTCGATTTCGATAGAGTCCTTCTAATACTTGGACTGTTTGAATAGCTATGGGCAGAAATTCGTCGGGACTTAGTTTACGAAGGGCGGTATATTCGGCAAGAGAGATGCCTCCAAAATCTTCCATGATTAAAGCAAAACCGTTGCGGTAGTTTGAGAGTGCAAGGGGTTTGACAATTCCTGTCAGGTCAAGGTTTTTGGTAATTGTGTACTGATTCCTAAACTGTACGAGTTCGTTGAAAGTGGGATATTCGCTTTGGAGGATTTTGATGGCGACTGGTTTTTGGTCTGATTCGGAAAGGGCTCGGTAAACTTGGGTTCTAGAACCGTTGTAAATGCGATCGAGGATGCGATACCCAGGAATTGTTAGTGATGTGTCTGTCATGGGATTTTGGATTTTAGATTTTAGATTTTAGATTTTAGATTTGAGCTAAAACAATGTAAGTTTAAGACTAACTTTAGGGTGCGTCAGGGGGTGTTTTTTGAGTCGGTAGTCAAAATATTCTAACCTGACGCACCCTACTACAATAGACTCAACCCTGTTTGTCAGGTGCGTCGCTATCAGATTGTCGATATTTCTTTGGGAATTTTTGATGGCGACGCACCCTACGACTACTGAAAGTTAGTCAACCGGTGTTCTCCTGGGCTGCTCAAAGTTAACCGGTGCGCAGTGCGCACCCTACAATAACTGCGTCCAGGACTGTGAATTTTAAGATTTTCGGCAAGGACTAAAGGATGTTCGGTGAAAGACAGACACACCGCAGCGTTCTAAAGCTAATTTATGCTTAGCTGTACCATATCCTTTGTTGTTTGTCAAGTCATATTCGGGATACTTAACAGCCATCCGCAAGATTAATTCATCGCGCCAAACTTTGGCGACAATGCTAGCGGCGGCAATCTGAATCGATCGCGAATCACCTTTAATCATCGTCTCTTGGTCGATCGCCAAATTAGGTATTCTTTGATTGCCGTCAACCAAACACAAATCCGGCGTGACATTCAACTTCAAAATCGCCCGTTTCATTGCCAACAAAGAAGCCTGCAAAATATTCAGGCGATCGATTTCCCGCACCGAAGCAGCACCAATTTGACAGTCAACAGCCACAGCCCGGATTTTCACGGCTAACCGACTCCTGGCTGCGGCACTCAACTGCTTGCTGTCGCGCACGCCGCAACTTGCTAATTCATCGAGAACTTCGTCGGGTAGAATGCAGGCGGCCGCCACCACGGGCCCGAACAAAGCTCCCCTTCCTACTTCGTCCACACCTGCAATTATCTGAGGATTCGAGGAAGATTGTAGGGGCGGTGCCCCCTGGCCCGCCCCCGACGGAGAAATAGGAAGATGGAAAGATGGGAAGAGAGTAAAAATTTCTACTTTTTTGTTATTTGTTCTTCCTTCTTCCTTCTTTCCTCCTCCCTCTGACTGGAGATCAGTCATCTACAACAGCAGACGAGCGACGGCGGCGGCGGCGATTGATCGCTGGCTCTTCGGGTTCGCTGGATTCGCTGGATTCGCTTGACTCATTTGACTCGATCGACTCGTTTGAGTCATTGGATGTCCAAGGGAATTCGATCGACTCGTCGAATTCGATCGGCGGCTCCAATGCTCCCCATTCATTCGATTCGTCCATCCCATAGCTGGTTTCCTCCTCGTCAGCAAAATCATCAATGAGGTCGATCGAACTTACGCCGTAAATTTCAGCCTCATCATCAACATCATCATCATCATCATCATCAACATCATCCTCATCACCCTGAGAAAATACAGGCTCAAATGCCGATATTTCTGCATAATAATCGGCTTCCTCAGCCTTCTGTGCTGGCGCGGGCGGTTCAAATTCAAATTCGAGCTGCTCGAAAGACGACTTGTTCGGGGGCTCTCCTGGGAGTGTCACCGAAACGATCGCATTCTTAGGATTTTTCAGGCTGCGATCCGTCATCACCAAAGGAGAAACCCCCATCAGAGCATAAACATCCTGCTCCTGGGCTGTCATTTCCACCGAAATCATTTCAGGAGGCTCCACCATCGGCTTCATCAACTCAGACTTAGCTGGGCGCACGCGATCGAAATCCTCGCGCCTGCTGTTGGCAGCCATATTCACCAACCCGAAGCCCTCGGAAGCGGGGCGGATGCCGGGGGGTGCGAGATACTCAGAGCGCGTCTCAGCGACGGGCGCGCTGTTGGTATTCGGCAGTCGCAACTTGTTGCGTACCGGTTCCTCCTCGGTTGTTACAGCAAAAGGCTCTTCGCCAATTGGGCGGCGGCGGCGGCGTCTGGTTCCGTGCCCCAAATCCTGATAGCTGGGATGGTTGAGCAAGTCTAAAGATGAGGCGTTGCTGCCGGTTTCAAAATCCAAACTTTCGCTGCTCGGTTCCCAAGCAGCCCGAGCTGGTTCGAGGGAACGTTCTTCTCGGACTGGTGCAGGAGTTGCAGCCGCCGTAGGTGTCAGGCTGCGGCGTTCCAATCCTTCTGGCAAATTCAACAAAAGGCGGTTGGAGGAACCCCCAGTGCGATCGGCCGATTCTCGCACCGCTGGAGCCATGTCATCTTCGCCGGGGAGTTGCACCAGATGACCCAACCCGCTGCAAGTAGGGCAAGTGTGGCCGAATAACTCGTAAATATTTTGACCTTGGCGTTTGCGGGTGAGTTCTACCAGTCCCAATTCCGACAGTTGAGCGATTTGCGGTCGAGATTTGTCAGCTTTCAGGGCTTTATTGAAATGTTCCAGCACCTGCAACTGATCGCGGCGGGATTCCATGTCGATCAAGTCAACAATAATCACCCCGGCAATATTGCGGAGTCGCAGTTGTCTAGCAATTTCCGTTGCTGCTTCGCAATTTGTCCAGAGTACCGTTTCGCGAGCTGTGGCCGATCGAGTAAACGAACCAGAGTTGACATCAACCACAGTCAGGGCTTCTGTCGGCTCAATAATTATATAACCGCCAGAAGGCAGATCTACCCTTGGTCTGAGGGCTTCTCGAATCGCAGCGTTGACGCGGAAAAACTCTAAAATCGAGGCGCGCTCTCGGTGGTGGTCGATCAAAACTCCCGCAGGAAGTTTACCGCCGTTCCAGCTCATCAACTGCTGCTTGACACGCTTAATGCCATTTTGCGAGTCCACCACAATCCGATTCACGTCACCGCTGAACATATCCCGGAGTACCCGCTGGATAAAATCGTCATCGCGGTTGAGCAGTGCTGGCGCTCGGGAAGTACCGCCTTCGAGTTGAACGGCTTCCCACTGTTTTTGCAGCACTTCCAAATCTTCCATGATGGCTTCTTCGGTCTGGCCTTCGGCTTCGGTGCGTACCAGCAGCCCCATCCCGGCCGGTTTCACCAAAATAGCTAGGGCTCTGAGGCGGTTGCGCTCGGCTTCCGACTTGATCCGGCGGGACAGATTGACTCCCCGGCCGTAGGGCATCAGTACCAAATAGCGGCCGGGCAGGGTGATATTGCCTGTCAGCCGCGGGCCTTTGCTGCCCGTCGGTTCTTTCATCACCTGTACCAGCACTTTTTGCTGGGGGGTGAGGAGTTCTGTAATTGATCCTGCCGATCGCTTGAGTCGCAGTGGGCCGAGGTCTGTGACGTGCATGAATCCGTTGCGTTCTGGGTCGCCAATATTGACGAAGGCCGCATCTATCCCAGGGAGTACATTCTCGACAATTCCCAAGTAAATATCGCTGACTTGGTGGCTGCCTGTGGCTACAACGAGTTCTTGAATTTGATCTTCTGAAAAAACGGCAGCAATGCGATGCTGCTCTGCTATAACTATCTGCTTTGTCATTCAATTTCCTCAAAAAAATGGCAGCAAATTAGAGACACTTACGCACGCTCATAGTGCCTCTTACTTTGACTGTTGTAATTATTAGTAGTAGCAGGAAGAGTTATTAGCTGTGAGTTAGTGCAGGCTGCAAGGAAATTTAACTGTTGACCGTTCACTATTAACTGTTGACTTTTCACTGTTAACTGTTACAGATCAAGTAGTTAAACTCCCCGATAGCGAGTTATGAGTTATGCTCAACAGATAAATCTGAGAGATAGAAATAAAGAGGCTTTTACCGAGTTGGAAATATTTATTTTTGAGTTGATGTTTGCGAAATCAATACTCAATATTCAAGACTTCCAACTCTTTCTTTGAACTCATGAAATAAATTCCAGGACTATTTCATTCTCAGGAAAATCAGGATTTTGTAGGGGTCGTGGATGGTGCGGGCCGACCCTTCCCTGTCTAGGAGGGCAACCACGGGGCCAAGAGCCCCTACAAAGAATGACATAGCCCTGGAATAAATTCATTGACTCCGTACCAATTTCTTAACACACAACTTAACACTACGAACTGATAACTCCGCTTGCGTGGTTGAGGGCTGGTTTTGAGCAAAAGTTAAGTAGGATTGAAAGCGCGTAGACTTTTGTTGAATTCTTGCGGGATAGCGGTCAACTTACCCCAGCTTGACATTCGACTGCGACTTTTGCCTGTGCCAACCCTAAAACCTCTTGATTCGATTTTAGATACTTCGACTTCGCTGTAGAAGTTTGAGATACTTCGACTTCGCCGTACAAGTTTTAGATTTACTCCACAGATGAATCAGGAGCTAGAATCTAAAATCTAAAATTTTTGCTTCTCCACGACGATTATCGGGAGCTTGTCTCTGTTTTCGATCGAGGTCAAAAAGATCTATTGTTGAATACCAGCAGAGCGGCTTGAACCGTGAGATTTGTGAGTAAGCCGACGATCGACAATGAGTCGATCGATCGAAATTAATCGCTAAATTTGGTTCAGGCCCTGCTCCTGCGGGTTTGGCACTAGATTTAGCCTGTCAACGTACAAAAAGGCTTAAAGTCTTGAACAGAAGCTGTTTTCACCCAGCCCGCGTTGCTGGTTGACTCTTAGCGACGAGCGACTAAAGCGATCGAGCCGCTGCGGCTTCCATAACAAACAATTATAGCTTAAGCGACACATCCAGATCCATAGCCCAAGGTGAAATATTCCACCAGGGCTTCCCTATCTTAACCATAACCTAGGATTAGCTGACTGCGCTGAACTTGCAGGATCTGAATTTCCTGGCCGCTGACTTGTTCGAGCATGAACGCGAGATGTTCGGGCTTGAGCAAGTTGCCGTCGCTGCGACAACTGCCGGTATAGCCCAAGACGGCTCTACCTTCGAATGTACCGCCACAGACAGAGGCGCTGCTAGCTGGTAACTGCTCTACAAGTTCTAGTTTGTGGAGCCGATCGCGCAAATTGACATCCTGAGTCTTTCCCGACTTAGTAGTGTGCACCAGCCAAAACTCCTCTGCTTGGACGATCGCCCCTACCCAAGCTTCCCAATTAGCGCTAAAAGCGACAGAGACAGCAGCAGAATTCTCACCTTCTATTTCTGGATTTTCTGCCAGCGGGCCTGTTGCTGCCACAGTAACGATATACTCAGCGGCTTCTAACAACTGGCTGGCAGAAGGAGCCTTGAGATCGATCTGTTCCACCCGGTAAATCGGGATATTTGCTGGCAGAGTCGCTGCCAATTTTGCTCGAAACATCTCAAGAGCGATCGACTCAGTGAGTTCAAAATCCGCAATTTCCCCAGTGCTCGTAACACCCAGAGGCAGGGCATTTGCCACCGAAATCCGAGGATTCGGGTGAAAGCCGCCGGTAAACGAAATCGGCAAATCGGCCCTGCGGACAACTCGATCGAACAATCGGAGCAAATCCAAATGACCAACCAAAGCCATATCGCCCACCTTCCCAAACCAAACCCGAAAACGCTGTTTCCGTTCCGTATTCGGCACAAACTCCCCGGCAAACTCAGGAATTGGCAGGGCATCCACAACCACATTGTGTCCGAAATCAGTGCCACAAACCCCGCAGCGCGAACACCCTTCAAAGGAACAATCAGGAACCGTCGCTGCTTCCAAAGCCTTTTGCAAGTCAAGTTTTAGCCAGTTTTTATCAATTCCCGTGTCCAAGTGATCCCAAGGCAGAGCCTGATCGAGAGACATCGGAAGAGTCGGAGATTCAGAGATTCGGAGATTTGGGGATTCGGGGAGAATTGGGAAAATCTTCGTGGATTCCTGGGAATTCCGACTTTTATCCGTTAAATCCGCTACAAAATCCGCTGCCGAACTTGCTTCTTCCTTCTCAAACAGATTCCATTCGCCGCTTTCAACTTTACGGTATTTCCAGGTAAGGCCCGATTCATCGATCGCGCTTGTCCAAGCCTTGTAAGCTTTATCCAAACTTTCCCACCAAGCATCCATACCCGCGCCAAGTTCCCAAGCGCGACGGACTACAGGGCCCAAACGTCGATCGCCCCTACCGACAAAATCCTCCATCGCCGAAATCCGCACATCAGTATAATTCACCTTGAGATTTCTCATCCCCCGAAATTCACCCTTCAGCAATCTTTGCTTGCGGGAAAACTCAGCAGTAGAAACCGAGTGCCACTGAAAAGGAGTGTGAGGCTTAGGCGTAAAATTAGAAATGGTCAAGTTAAAATTCAGTGTCCGTCGGCCATCCAGCCTGCATTCCCTTTGCAGCCAGCGGACTGTTTCGGCAATTCCCAGCACATCAAAATCTGTTTCTCCAGGCAAACCGATCATAAAATACAGCTTGATTTTATCCCAACCGCGATCGACCGCAGTTTTGACACCCCGCAACAATTCCTCGTTTGTCAAACCCTTGTTAACAATGTCGCGCATCCGCTGCGTACCAGCTTCCGGCGCAAAAGTCAAACCGCTTTGCCGCGTACCACCGAGAATGTCAGCAATATTATCGTCAAATCTGTCAACCCGCTGGCTGGGTAGAGACAGAGAGATATTTTTGTCTTTCAGGCGGTTTTTGATTTCCATCCCGACGGCTGGAAGTGCCAGATAGTCGGAACAACTGAGGGAAAGCAGGGAAAATTCGCTGTGCCCGGTGGCTTTCATTCCTTGTTCGATCGCCTCTACGACTTGTTGCGGTTCCACATCGCGCGCGGGGCGAGTCAGCATTCCCGGCTGACAGAAGCGACAGCCACGGGTGCATCCCCGGCGGATTTCCACTGTCAATCTGTCGTGCACTGTCTGAACGTAGGGCACTAAGCCGATCGAATAAGCTGGTATGGGAGTCGCGACTCGGCGCAGAATTCGATCGGGAACTTGCGGGCGGTTGGGATGAACAGAACCATCGGCCGCCATATCATAAAATTGCGGGACATAAACGCCGGGAATTTGCGCTAAATCCAGCAGCAATGCTTCTCGGCTCAAATTATTAGCTTTGCCTTCTGCTAAAATTAAGCCAATTTCCGGCAGCAATTCTTCTCCATCTCCCATTGCGATGAAGTCAAAAAAGTCAGCGTAGGGTTCGGGATTGGAAGTTGCGGTTTGTCCGCCAGCAAAAATCAGTGGCAAATCTGCGCCATTTTGGGCATTTGTCGCTCTTTCTTGCCAAGTTAGGGGAATGCCGGCTAAATCCAGCATTTCCAGAATGTTTGTGGCTCCGAGTTCGTAGCTGAGGCTGAAGCCCAGAATATCAAATTCTGTGAGCGATCGCCTGGATTCTACGGCAAACAGGGGTGTTTTGGTCGATCGCAGTTTTGCTGCTAAGTCTGGTGCGGGCAAATAAGCTCGATCGCACAACTGTCTCG
>Ga0335397_10005530_pt1 | contig 16521 bp, 10 predicted proteins | sample MAT04_FD_205740 | JGI IMG/M metagenome (GOLD analysis project Ga0335397, IMG submission 205740) | Freshwater microbial communities from Lake Fryxell liftoff mats and glacier meltwater in Antarctica - MAT-04 (spades assembly) (version 2) ... | reverse complement strand
CGCCCGTTGGTCGAGGTCGCCGACGCCGTCCCGTTCGAAACGAGACCAAGACCACCGATGAACCGCATCCCGAGCACTGCTTGTTCTGTCGGCGTGAGCGTGCCGCGCGCTCGCCGCCCTCCTGATCCGCAGCCGTGATGAGAGCGGCGCCATTCCCGACCGGCTCAGCGAGACCCTCGCGCCGTTCGCTCTGCTCGGCCCGTAGGCCCGAGGTCGGTCACCCGTGTCGCCGGCGTTGAGGCTGCAGGCTTCCGGCGCGAAATCCAATGCCGATCGCCGTGCAGAGGTGCCGCCAGTTCACGGGTTCACTCGGGAGAGAACGGCGTCGGTGGCGTCCCCGATGGGGATCCGACCCTCGACGGGATCCTCACGAAAGACCGTCACGCCGATCTCCCAATCCCACGAAAGGTTGGGGTTCAGCACCCGAAGCATGAGCAGTCCGACCTCCGAGGCGATGCGTATGGACGGTGTGTCGGCCGGCCACGATCGATACCACTGCCCGTCATCGTCGGGGTCGGGTTCCCAGCCGAAACCGGTGAGGAAGAGCACCTCGTCGAGGTCGGACACTTCCTCACCCCCTGTATCGAGTGCGGCCTCCCAGGTGGGTTGTCGCACCGGCGGATCAACGCCGACATAGGTGACGAACGGCCGGTCATCGAGGGCGGCGACCGTGAACGTGACCTGAAGGTCGGCGCCTGTATCACCGTCGGGGGTTGCGGTCGCTTCAGCGATGCAGGCATCGAGCACGGAGGCGCCGTAGGGCGGGAACGCCTCCATGTGGGGAATGGCGAGGGGTGTGAAACCGCTGAGGTCGATGCCGCCCGCAAGGCTCTCGGTGGCGGCGTCCCACGTCGAGTTCCATGCTGGCGTGGTGGGGGTGCTCGCAGCAGACAGGAGCCGTCGCTGGTGACGGGGGAGAGCCAACCGGTTCTTTCGGACCGTGGTGGCACGGATGGGATCAGGGCTGGTCATGGTGATGGGCTCCGTTCGCGTTCGTCGCCGAAGCCTTGGGCATTGAGTACCGCCAGCGTGGTGCTTCGATCGATGCACTCCGGCAGGAGCATACGCAGCACCGAATCGGCGATGGCTCGACCGGCCTGGGATCGCACCTCCCGGTAGTGGTTTCGGATGTCAGCGGTGGCGGCGCACACCTCGACCACGGCTTCCGGCGTTTCACGCATGCCCGAGAAGGGGTCGTCGCTGCGACACGCGAGAACCACGGCCTGGTCGAACAGGTCCTGGAGGATCCCGGTGGCCATAGCCGTGATGCGCTTCTGGACGGCGTCGGGGGCAGCGCCGTCGAACACGGGGTCCCAGGTTGCGTCGAGGTGGGAGCAGAGCAGATGCCATCGGTGCGCCGCTCCGCCCGAAGCGGCTGACGCGGGGTCGTGACGAGAGAGGTAGGCCGCGATGGCGGCGTCGACCAGGTGATCAAAGCCGATCGGGGCGGAGCCATCCCCGGAAGGCCCGTCGTGCGTGTTGTCGTCCATGACGGTGAGGTACGGCCCTGCTGTGACCGGCGGCGCCTCAATGAGTAGGTCGGCGGAGGCGTAGCCGCGAGTCCGACGGGTGGGTTGGGGGCAACCGACGACAGGTCCGAGCGGTCACACGTTCGACCGATTGTCGCCGTTTGTGATGGACGGAGGGGTCCGTTTGGCCCTTGTCATGTATTCTCTACTGCGTATAATGAACGCCTGACGGAGCGCGCGGACCCACACGGCTCGATTGTCCGGAGATGCTCCGGAGATGCTCCGGCCTGTCGGGCGAAGCCGTCGAGGAGACGACCCATGATCGATGCCAACCAAGATCGCCAACGTGCCCTGCCCGGCGCTCCTGCGCCGGCCGCGGCCGCTGGGCCCGTTGCCCATGCGCGCACCACGCCATGCTCCTTCTCCTTGGCGCCACCATCGCGCTGTTCGGTATGGCGGCCTGTGAGCCCACGCCAACCTGTGGCACCAACTGGGTCGGCCCGGCCAACGGCGACTTCGGCACGTCGGCCAACTGGTCCACCGGCATCGTTCCCACCGCGGCCACCCATGCCTGCTCGGGACCGGGATCATCGATCGTGGCGAGCGGCACCCAACACGTCGGCAGCATCGCCTTCGGAGGATCACTCACCGTCGCGTCGGGAGCGAGTCTCACGGTCGACAGCGTGACGGCCCCTACGGGCAGTTCGGTGGTCGATCTCACCGTGGAAGGCACCCTCGCCGGCACCGGGCCTCTCCTCGCCACCGGCAACGCCAACTTCGCCGGGGCAACCGTGGAGGGAAGCGGTGCGATCAACCTGGCTTCCTCGCCTCTGGCAACGATCACCAACACCATGTTCTACGGCACTCGCAGCGTCACCCTCGGCGACGGAGCCAGCCTCATGGGTACCGTCACCCTGTGCGACAGCGTGAACGTTCGTGTCACGAACGGCACCGCAGGGCTCGGCGATCTGTCCACCGTCACCGATGCCGGGTGCAGCAGCACGGGCCCGGCCAGCATCGGCACCGGACCGTTCGGCACGCTCCGCAACAACGGCAACGCCACGGTCAACGGCGCGTTGCTCGTCAACGAGGGAACCCTCACCGTGCACGACGGGATTCTTTCCGTCGAACAACTCCAGCAGGTTTCCGGGCGCACCGAGGTGGGCGGCATCGGTGGCATCGCCTCCGCCGGGAGTCCGGGCACCGGAACCTTCGCCCTGAGCGGCGGGGAGCTCGTCGGCGAAGGCGTGGTCGACCTCCAGGTGACCGGTGCCGGGCGCATCGCCCCCGGTCTCAGCACGGTCACCAACGGTGAGACGCTCACCCTTGCCTCGTGGACGGCCGCCAGCGGGGCCGTCCTCGCGCTTGATATCGATACCGTCAACGGTCACGGCTACGACACGCTGCAGGTGACCGGCACCGCCAACCTCACCACTGCCGAGGTGACGGTCGACGTCTACCCCGGTGGGGGCATCGCCAAGGGCGTGGCGTATCCGATGGTGGCCGCCGGCATCCGTAGTGGAACGTTCTCGTCGGTCACGCTCGACAACGACGCCGGGGTCAACTGGAGCTCGGCGTATGGGGGGTACACGGGGTCTGGCTACGCCGTCGCCGCCGACGATTGCCTTCCGGGTGCGTTCGGGTCGGGGATCGATCGCACCGGCGCCAACCTGGCCGGACAGAAGCTGAAGCAGTGCGGCATGGCCGGCACGATCCTTCGCGACACCAATCTCGACGGGGCCGATCTCGATGGCGCCAACCTCACCGACGCCGATCTCACCGGAGCATCGGCGGTGGCGGCGTCGTTCAGCACGACGGTCTGGAGCAACACCGTGTGCCCCGATGGGCTCAACAGCAACACCGTGGGGAACACCTGCAACGGCCACCTCGTAGCGCCCAAGACCTTCCTCGTCACCACAACAGCCGACAGCACCGATGTGAGCCCGGGCAATGGCATCTGCGCCACGGCCGGCGGTCAGTGTTCGCTTCGAGCCGCGGTGCAAGAGGCCAACGCCTGGCTGTCCGCGGTTCCCGACACGATCGAGCTGACGGCGGCCGCCACCTATCCGCTCAGCGTCAATGGCGGAGAGAACCTCGCTGCCGCCGGCGACCTCGACATCAATGGCCCGCTCACCATCAATGGTCACGGCGCCAACATTGCCAATGCCGGCCTCACCGACCGGCTCGTCGAGGTGTCGGTCGGACCGTTCACGGTGAACGACGTCACCATCAGCGGCGCCACCGCGGCCAACGACGGTGGGGCCATCTACTTCCGTAACGACATTCGCGCCAACGTCACGAACGTGACCCTCAGCGGCAACACCACGACCGCCGCCGGCGGGGCCATCTACCTGGCCGACTCGGGGGCGTTGCCGGGCTCGCAGGTCACGATCACCAACTCCACCCTTTCCGGCAACAGCTCCGCCAACGGGGGCGCCATTCTGAGCGGCTCGAACAACACGCTCGTGATCAACGGTTCCACCCTGTCGGGCAACACCACCACCGGCTGGGGAGGCGGCGTGTTCGCCCAACAGTCGGTGGCCATCTCCCACAGTGCCGTCACCGGGAACACCGCCGGGGGTAGCGGCGGCGGCGTCTACGTCGCCACCGGCAACCTGGCGATGGACAACACCACCGTGTCGGGAAACGCCGGGCTCGACGGGGGCGGGGTGCGCCTGTGGGACAACGTCACGGCGTCGCTCCTCCACGTCACCATCTCCGCCAACACCGGCACCACCGCCGGGTTCTTTGCCAACGCCACGGCGTCGGTGGCGTTCACCAACACGATCATCGCCTCGCAGACGTCGGGTCCCGATTGCAACCCCGGGTTTGTGCACAACGTGACGGGCGGGCAGAACGTGGAGTCCGCCACGTCGTGCGCGTTCACCGGTGCCGCCAACCGGCAGAACACCAACCCGATGCTCAAGCCGTTGGCCAACAACGGCGGGCTCACCAAGACCCATCTGCCGTGGGCCGATTCGCCCATCATCGGCCTTGTTCCGAACGGCACCGCCGGCTGTGGTGGCGCCAACACCGACCAGCGAGGCAACGCGCGACCGCAGGGGAGTGCCTGCGAGAGTGGCGCAGTGGAATGGGTACCCGGCGAGACCACCGCCATCGACTGCACCGTGGGCACGACCGGTGCGGGATCGCAACGCCAGTACTGCAACTTCACCGGCGTGAACTTCTATGGCCGTCACCTCCAGGGCGCCAACTTCACGGGCACCAACTTCACCAACGGCCTGCTTTCCGAGACACGGCTCGCCGGCACGATCTTCACCGACGCCAAGGTGAGTGGCGCCTACTTCGACTGGGCCTACAACTTCAACGACGCCATCGGCTTCGCCTCCACCAAGGCGCGGGGCTGGGACGAGCTGACGATCAGCGGCCAGACGTTGCCCAACTTCTCGGGTATTGATCTCACCGGCGTGAACATGGTCGGCCTGGAGATCTACTACGGCAACCTCACGGGAGCGACGTTCGGCGGGAACGTCGGCGTCGCCGATTTCACCTATTCGGATCTCACCAACGCCACCTTCCCGGGCGCCATCTTGAACGGCACGAGGTTCTTCAACACCGATCTCACCGGTGCCAACTTCACCGGGGCCACGCTGACCGGCGCGAGTTTCGGTGGCAGCCTCACCTCGGTGAACGAAGCCATCGGCGTGGCCGGTACCCGCGTGAACGGCTGGCAGGGAACGTGCTTCTGCGGGGGTTCAGGGCTCGTAGACCTCACCAACCTCGACCTGTCGGGCATGGACTTCACGGCCACGCAGTTCAGCGGCGCCGACCTCAGTGGTGCCGATCTCGCCGGGGCGACGCTCACGAATGGGGGTATCAGCCGTGCCGTGGGCACTGATCTCACCGGCGTGGCGGCCACCGGTACGTACTTCTCCGCCGACATGACCGACGCCTTGCTGGTGAACGCCAACCTGACCGCCGCAACCTTCTCGTACACCACCTTGACGAACGCCGACTTCCTCAACGCCACGGTCACCGGGGCCCGGTTCACCGACGGCGGGTCCCCCACCCTGGCGCTCAACTTCCGGTCGACGGCGGCCAACAGTTGGGCCGGGATCGACTTTCGCGGCTCCAACGTCAGTCTCACCAACACCGACCTCACCGGGGTCAACATGACCGGCGCCCGGTTCGGCATCGAGCCGCAGTCGCAGTCCGTCGATCTGAGCGGATCGAACCTCACCGGCGCCAACCTCACCGGGGCCACCATCACCCGGCTCAAGTTGGTCAACGCCACGGGCCTCAACACCGTCACGGGCCTCTTCACCACCTCGGGCACCTGGGACGGCGTCGACGTCACGGGCACCGCGCTCAACGCCTCCGGACAGAACCTCGCCGGATTCCGCTTCTACGATGCGCAGCTCACCGGGGCGAACTTCACCAACGCCAACCTGGCGAACACCTACTGGAACGGCGCCAAGGTCACCGGCGCCAACTTCACGGGCACCGGCGTGGGTCAGAACGGCTTCGTGGGCACCGGCGCCAACAGTTGGGCCGGAACCAACTTCTCCGGCGGCGCGCTCAACGCCACGAGTCAGAACCTCAGCAACATCAACATGACCGGCGCCAACCTGAGCGGCTGCTACCTGCAGAACGCCGTCTTCACCGGCGTGAACCTCACCGGGGCCACCATCACCGGCGCCTCGTTCGTGGGGGCAAGCAACCTGAACCTCGCGACCGGACTGGCCTCGACGGCGGTGAACAGTTGGGCCAACGTGAACTTCACGCAGAACAGCCTCAACTTTGCGGGGGTGGACTTCACCGGCACAAACATGAGCGGGATCAACCTGGGCAACGAGTCGGTGTCGCAGGCCGTGAACTTCACGGGGGGCAACCTCACGGGCGTCAACTTCACCGGTGCCATGATCGGTCGGGCCAACTTCACCAACGTCACCGGCCTCACTGGTGCACAACTTCTCACGGCGACCAACAATTGGTATGGCGTCAACCTCACCGGTGCCTCGATCAACTTGTCGGGGGCCAACCTTCAGGGTTGGAACCTGGCCGGAATGGTGATGGGCAACACCAACCTGTCGAACGCCAACCTCACCGGCGTGTTGGCATACGGCACCAACTGGTCTGGCGTGAACTTCACGAATGCCACGATCACCGGCGCCTCGTTGGGAAGCGGTACCGGCTTCGCCGGTGCGACCGGATTTGTCACCACGAACGCCAACGGGTGGGCCGGAACCTTCCTTACCGGGGGCGATTTCACCAACGTCGACTTCACCGGCATCTCGATGAGCGGTGCCTACTGGGTGGGATCCACGTTCAACGGGGCCAACTTCACCAACGCCAACCTCGGGGGGGTCGGCTCGTTGGGCACCTCCACGTTCGTGGGCGCCACGTGGTCGAACTCCATCTGCCCCGACATGACGAACAGCTCTGCCAATGGCGGCACCTGCAACGGGCACACCGCCCTCACCCGGATGGCGGTTGGCAAGGACGGAGTGATGCGGCTCAGCGCCAACGGGGTCGACTGGGTCTCGTGGAACAGCGGTACCACCCGCCAACTGAACGGGGCCACCAAGGGCCAGACGCAGTCGGGCATCTACGGCTCGCCGCTCCTCGTGGCCGTGGGCGAGAACGGCACGGTCACCTACTCCGACGCCAACTACCTGTTGTTCAACGTGCGCACCTACGGCTCGGCCAACCTCAAGGCCGTGGCCTACAACGGCCTGCAGTACGTGATCGTCGGCAACGGGGGCACGATCTACTCCACCTATTTCTTGAGCTCCTCCGGCCCGGCCCGCGCCAGTGGAACCGTGAGCGATCTCTACGGGGTCACCTGGACGGGGAGCAAGTGGGTGGCGGTCGGCGCCGCAGGCACGGTGGTCACCTCGACCGACGGCTTCACCTGGATCGTGCAGAGCAGTGGCACCACCGCGGCGCTGCGAGCCGTCACGTGGACGGGCACCCGGCTTGTGGCGGTAGGCGACACCGGGGTTGTGCGCACCTCTACCGATGGCATCACGTGGGCCGGCCAAACCAGCGGCACCACCCAGACCATGTTCGGCATCACCTGGACTGGATCCCAGGTGGTGGCGGCGGGAACGACGGGCCGGATCATCACGTCGCCGGATGGCATCACCTGGACCCTGCAAACCAGCGGGGTGACCGCCACCTTCCGTGGTGTGGCCATGAGCGGATCGCAGATCCTTGCCGTCAACGACGTGACCGGGTCCGTTGCCCGTTCCACCGACGGCATCACCTGGTCGATCGTCTACCTCGGAGCTGTCGACTTCCGAGCCGTTGCCAGCCTGTGAGCACCGCCCATCCGCCGGAAGTAGCTGACGCCCCCACCAAACGCGGACGGGGACGGCCGGCGCTCGGACGCTCGACGCCGCTCGAACGCGACGAGGTGTTGGCCCGGGCATTGGAGATCATTCGGGCCGACGGCGTGGACGGGCTCAACATGCGTCGGCTCGCAGCCGACCTCGGCGTCACCTCGATGTCGATCTACCACTACGTGGCCAACAAGCCGGCGTTGCTCGATGCCATCATCGCCCAGCTGTGGGATTCTGTGCTCGTAGGGGTGGGGGAGAGCAATGGCGACATCATGGAGTGGATGATCCAGGTGAACCTGCGCACGCGGAAGGTGTGGGTCGAGAACCTGGGGCTGGCCAACCTCGCTATGGCGGTGGCAGAACCCGATGCCACCTTTTTCGATGTCACCCTGCTGTCGGTGCGGATCACGCAGGCGGTCGGCTTTCCCGATCCGGAACTCGCCTACAGCGCGATCCAGAACTACACGATGGGGTCGATTGCGGTGGCGGCGAACCGGAGGTATGCCAGCCGCTATTTCGGGCGTGACCCCGCCGAGATCCTGGAACGGGCCCACGCGCTGCTCGACGAGCGCGGAGCATCGCCGGAGCACCACGGGATCGTGACCGCTCGTTTCGACGAAGGCGACGACGAGCACTTCGAGCGTGGTCTGCGCGCCCTTGTCGCCGGCCTTCTCGCCTGGTCGGGCTGACGAGTTTCACGGGCTCGGGGTACCCGTCGGGTCAGACCACGGAGCGAGTCTGCGTGGCGAAGTCGAGTTGCAGACGGGCTTGGTCGGATTTGACGGCGTAGGTCTTGGAGAGCCGATCGACGGTGCCGAAGCGTGACTCGTGGCGAGGGAAGTCGCCCAGGGGTTGCGCCTTGCCTTTGACGGTGAAGTCGCCGGTGGAGCCGAAGGCGATGTCGCCCGACGAGGGCGAGGTCCAGCGCACGGTGAAGCCTTCGTTGGATCGTTCGACGGCGGGTTCGGTGGCGGTGATCCGGTCTCGCCAGGTGGCGAAGTCGCCGTCGGTCCTTTCGCCCACCTCCACCACCCAGACATTGTCGGGGCCGCCTTCGGCGATGAGGTCGAACGGCTTGGTCATGCCGTCGGTGGCGAGTTTGGTCGGGTCGTACTCGCGCCAGGTGGGGGCCCGCCACGACCACAGGGCGATGTAGCCGTCTCCCTTCTTGCCGATCGTCCAGTGGCCCGACTGGGTCACCTCGTCGAAGCGGTCCTGCGGGAAGAAGGCATGGGTGTAGTCGCGGTACTTGAACGCGGCCCAGAGCAAGGCGTCGGTGGTCTCGTCCCACGCCGGTTGGTAGATGTGTACGCCGGTGCGTTCGTGCTGCACCGACCGGGGCATCGACGCCTCGCCGGTCCAGTACCCGGGTTTCCCGTCGGAGGCCCAGTCGGTGGTCTGGTCGGGGCTGGACCGTGGGTGGTTGGTGAACACCATTGCATCGGCGTCGATGGCGGCAACCCACACGTGTATCTGGTCGCGCATCTGCCCGAATCGGTGATCGACCACGGTGGCGAGCGAAACGTCGTCGCCGCGCCAGGCGTAGGTGTTGGCCTCACGTAACTGACCGAAGTTCACCACGGCGTGGTTGGCCTGCGTCCACGCCTTCACCCGGGCCGGATCGCCACCGTTGATGTCGATCAGCAGCTTGACTTGCGCCAGTGCCGTCGTTTCGTAGAGGCGGTACTTCTTGCCTTCGGCCAGGCCGATGTCGGCCACCTGCCACATGCCAAGGGCTCCCTGGCTCCACCAAAAGGTGAGGTTGGCCGGATCCTTGAAGTCGTAGCCGAACGGTGCCTCGGGGTTGTCGGTGACGGGTGCGCCGGCGTCGACGAAGATGCCGTGCCGCTCTCGGACCACTCCCGGCTGCTGGGCCGTGGCGATGTCGATGAGTGCCTGCGGCGGGCGGTAGCGCTTGGCCGCGCAGAAGGAGACCGTTGCCCCGTCGCTGGCCCGAAGGTAGGGAAGCTCCGTGTCGTCGAAGAGGAACTTGTTCGTGGCGAGGATGTTCTCGTCCCGCGCCGTCATCTTGTCCTTCTTGTAGCTTCGGCCCCGCGACGCCGTGTAGGCGCCCTTGTGGGTGTGGGCGGCCAGGTCGAGGAGGCAGAGGTCGATTGCCATGCCGGCGGCGCGCACCAGTTCGGGGTCGTCGGCCAACTCGACCAGGGTGAGCAGCGGGCGGATGTTGAGGATCATGTAGACGTTGCTGTGCCACTCGAAGAACCCGAACCGGGCTCGTTCGTCGATCCAGTTGAGGATGGGCTGCCGGGAGCGTTCAGCGTGCTGTGCGCCGGTGAGCCCGGTGATCGTGAACGTATCGGTGGGGAAACGTTTGCCGGACAGGTACTCCGTGACGAGGCCGATGAGCTCATGGTTCTCCGACCAGAACCATTGGTTGTCGGCCACGCCCTCGGGAAGGACGGGGTCGTTGTAGCGGTAGCGGTTGCCGACCATGTATTGCTTGGTTTTGGCCAGCACGTCCGGCGAAAGCGTGGTGCTCGGGGTGCTTCCGTCCGCCAGGGCCAACATCCAGTGAAGGTCCATCAGACGAAAGTCGCGCACGTCCTTCCACTCGTCGAAGTGTTTCCACACGTCTTGCAAACTGCTCACGGTGGCCGTGCTGGCATCCCACGAGTACGCCGGATCGCGATGCGCCCGCACGAGTTGCGCGCTGATGCCATTGGGGCTTTGCACGTCGAGTTTCTCGGTGGCGAACGCGAGGTACTCCGTGATCCGACGCTGGTAGACCGCCTCATCCACCAGACCCGGTGTCCCCGGGGCCGCCAGCGCACTCGCAAGATCGGTGGGCGGGCCGGAGGTGACCGCGCCGGCCGCAACCGCCGTGGTGGCGGTTGCGGACCCGGTCGAATTGGTGCCCGAACATGCGCTGAGCAACGCGGCGGCCGAGAGGGTGCCGGTGCCGACGAGCCCGGCCGTGCCGAGCGAGCCCGTGAGGAATCGCCGTCGATCGACCGACGGCGGGGTGCGATGTTGAAAGTCCATGTGTTGTGTGGGGAACTGCTCCGTTTCCGGAGGGGTTCCCCGCCCCCTTTTCGAATCATGGGCACCCCTGGTGAGGCCGCGAGGTGGCACGTGGTCGGATACTGCAAACGCTTGCAGTCATGGTACTCTAGACCATGTTTGGTTTTCGTTCGTCGGATGGAGGCCCCATCAGCGCACCCGTCACGCTTCTCGACGTGGCCCGTGAGGCCGGTGTGCACACGGCCACGGTGTCGCGTGCACTCTCTCGTCCGGAGTTGGTGAATGAACACACCCTCACTCGCGTGTTGGCGGCCGTGGAGGCGCTCGACTACCACCCGAACCTCGCCGCTCGGCGTTTGCGCACCGGCCGCACGGGAACCATCGGTGTGGTCGTACCCGACATCGCCAACCCGTTCTTCGGCGCGTTCATCCGGGAGTTGCAGGACGCACTCCGCCCTTCAGGGCAGTCGGTGGTACTCGCCGATTCCCGGCACGATCCCACCACCGAGCTCGACGAGGTTGCCTGGTTGCGGGGCCAAGCCGACGCCGTGATCCTGTGTGGATCGGTGGCGCCGGCGGCGCAGCTACGGGTGGCCGCCGGCGCGCAGCCGGTGGTGCTGGTGAATCGACAGATCCGCGGCACCCGATCGGTAGTGGTCGATCAGCGGGCCGTCGCCGAATTGAGCATCGAGCACCTCGTCGGCCTCGGGCACCGCTCGATCGCCTTCGTGGCGGGGCCCGGCCACTTCTGGTCGTCCGTTCAGCGCCGAGCCGGAATCGAGGCCCTCTCCGTGCGGCACCAGCTCGACCTGCACGTCGTCGAGGCCAACGATGCCACCTACGAGGCAGGGGTCGACGCGACCCATGCCGTCCTGGCTTCCCGGGCTACCGCCGTGCTCACCTTCAACGACCTCCTGGCCGTCGGGTTGCTGCATGGCATCCGGGTGGCCGAGCGACGCGTCCCAGACGACGTGAGCGTGGTGGGATGCGACGGAATCGACCTCGCCCGCATGGTCGACCCACCTCTCACCACGGTGGCGGCACCCCTGCCTGCCCTCGCCGCGGCGGTGGTCGCCAGCCTGACCGACGCTGCCGCCCCCGTGACGCGCCGCATTGCCCCGAACTTCGTGGAGGGCGGCACCACGAAGGCCACGAGTCGGCAACGCCGTCGCTCGACGCGGACGACGCCATGACCGGCGGTCGAGACGCGGTTTCGGGGCGCACGGGGGTGGGCGCATGCCCGCACTGACCGGCGTGGTGGTGGGCGCGGGCGACCGCGGCTACGACGCCTACACCAAGCTTTTCGTCGACGATCCGTCGGCCGGCAAGATCGTGGGCGTTGCCGAACCAAGTGCCGCGCGCACCGCCCGCTTCGTCGCCCGGTACCGGCTCGACGCATCGCAGTGCTACTCGAGTTGGGAAGACCTCTTCGCCGTCCCGAAGCTGGCCGATTTCGCGCTGATCGCCACAGGCGACCGTCACCACGTCGAGCCCACCTTGGCTGCGCTCGCCGCCGGGTACCACGTGCTTCTCGAGAAGCCGATGGCCCTCACCGAGGCCGAGTGTGAGCAGCTCGTCGAGGCGGCCGATGCCGCCGGTCTGGTGCTCGCGGTGTGTCACGTCTACCGCTACTCCCACCTGTTCTCGCAGCTGCACTCTGCGATCGAGTCCGGCGCCCTCGGCGATGTGGTCACGATCCAACAGTCCGAGAACGTGGCGTTCTGGCACTACGCCCACTCGTATGTCCGTGGCCTTACCCGCCACAGTTCGGTGCCGTGGCTGCTGCAGAAATCGTGCCACGACCTCGACCTCATCTCCTGGATGGCGGGGGCCCCGCCGAGCAAGGTCTCGTCGTTCCTCCGGCCCACCGAGCTCACTGAAGCCAACGCTCCGGAAGGCGCCCCGGAGTTCTGCATCGAAGGCTGCCCCCACGCTGAAACCTGTCCCTACGACGCTGTTGCGATGTACCGCGATCTGCAACCCGTGCTGGGCGACCTGGCCATGACACGCCGTCCACTCGGCTTGGGCCCTTTCGCCTCCGTGGCCAAACGAGTGCGACCGGCCCTGGCGGCGGCACCGATCGGCGCTGTGCGCGCAAGTGTCGAATGGTGGCGGTGGCCCGTGGCCGCGGTCACCGATGACCACACCCCCGAAGGTCTCGATCACGCGCTGCGCACCACACGATGGGGGAGGTGCGCCTACCGCGTCGACGACAACGATCAGCCGAGCTCCCAGACCGTGGCGATCCAATACGCCAACGGCGTGAACGCGTCGTTCACCTTGCAGAGCACCTCGTATCGAACGATGCGCCAGGTGCGGGTCGACGGCACTCGGGGATCGGCGGTGGGCGAACTGCGCGGCCTCGACGGCATGCTCCGCATCCACGATCACAAGTCGGGACGCGTCCGTCGGATCTCGCTGCCGGCAACGTATGACGGACACGGCGGGGGCGAACGGCCGCTCTTCCTCGACTTCCTCGATGCGATCGGGACCGGGCGTGAACCCACGTCGTCGGGTCGGGCGAGCCTCGACAGCCACCGCATCGCCTTCGCAGCCATGCGGTCGGCCGCCGATGGGGTCGTGGTGGATATGAAGCCGGCGCCGTCCGTGCGTCCCTCGTAGCGGGCGGCACAGCTGAGGCCGTGTGGGCCGACCTCCTCGATGTTGAAGCCCAAAGTAAGGATGAAGCCTTGACAATGTAAGGAAGGTTCCTTACATTGTCAATCATGCAAGAAGCCGCCCTTCGCATGATCGATGCCGCCGAGCGCCTCGCCGCCGAGCGGGGCCTGGCGGCGCTCACCGTGCAGGCGGTGCAGGAAGCGTCCGGTCAGCGAAACAAGTCGGCCGTGCAGTACCACTTCGGCGGTCGTCAGGGTTTGGTCAACGCGCTGCTTCGGGTGCGTATGGCGCGAGCGAACGAACGCCGTACGTCCATGCTCCTCGCGTTGGGTGATCAACCGTCCGTTCGGGAGTTGGTCGAGGCATTGGTCGTGCCGTTGATCGAATCGGTGTTGGCACGGAACCCGAGCTATTGGGCCCGGTTCCTCGTCCAGGCCATCGGCGACCCGACCGCGGGTCTGGCCGCCCTTGCCGCCGTCGACGACGTCGCATTCGAATCCGCCCGTTCCCGGCTCGAGGCGCGTCTCGTGCACCTTCCGCCAGCGATTCGCACCCTTCGCGTCCAATCGATCTTCGGATACGCCTGTGTCGTACTCGCCGCCTTCGAGGTCGGCGCCCTTCCGGCTGGGCTCGCTGGCGATGCGCTCATCGTGGAGATCGTCGACGCGTGCTGCGGCCTCGTCGAAGCCCCCACCACGGACCGGCCACTCGCCGCCACCTTGAAAGGAACTGATTGATGCCAACCAACCCCGCGATGTTGTTTGCCACCATGTTCGGAAAGTCGCCCGAGGAGGCCAAGTTCTTCTGGTCGGGAGGCCCTATCGAGCTGGCCGACCGCACCTGGTTCGCGTCACAGGTGAGCGGCCTCACCGCCTTCGAAACCGACGACGGGATCGTGCTCGTCGACTCGGGCACCCAAATGCTGGCCTCTGGGCTCGCCGCGATGATCCGCCAGAAGAGCGAAGCGCCGATCCACACCGCCATCTTCACGCATGGTCACGTGGATCATGCCTACGGGCTCTCCGCCTTTCTCTCCGAAGGTCAGGACACTCCGGTGGTGATCGGGCACGAGGCCATGCCCGCACGTTTCGCCCGCTACGAAGCCACCGCGGCCCACAACAAGGCGGTCAACGCTCGCCAGTTCGGCGGCACGGTCTCGGCCGACACCGGCGCCGAGTGGGTGAGTCCGCTCATCCCGCCGAATCGGTTGTATGCCGACGAACTCACCATCGAGGTGGGTGGTGTCACCTTCGAGCTCTACCACGCCCGCGGCGAAACCGACGATCACACCTGGGTCTACTGCCCGGAGCGCAAGGTGCTGTGCCCGGGCGACCTGATCATCTGGGGAGTGCCCAACGCCGGCAACCCCCAGAAGGTACAGCGATACCCGTGGGACTGGGCTGCTGCGCTGCGAGCGATGGCCGCCAAGGAACCGGCGTCGCTGGCACCTGGCCATGGCGGCCCGGTGATCGACGACACCGAGCTCGTCGGGCGCATCCTCACCGAGACGGCCGACTACCTCGAGCTCATCGTCGAACGCACCTTGGCCGTCCTCGAAGCGGGCTCACCACCTCACGTCGACATCGTGCACGCCGTCGAGCTGCCCCAGACCGACTCGCCCTGGCTTCAACCGGTCTACGACGAAGGGCAGTTCATCGTCCGCAACGTGATCCGCTTCTTCGGTGGCTGGTTCTCGGGTCGTCCCAGCGAGCTGAAGCCGGCGCCACGCGCCGACCTCGCCAAAGCCGTGGCCGAGCTCGCCGGTGGCGCACTGGCGCTGGCCGCCACCGCGACCGAGATGGCGGCGGCGGGCGACCTGGCGGTGGCCTGTCACCTGGCCGACTTCGCCCTCGAAGCCGACCCGAGCGACGAGGCGACGAGGGAGGCGGTGGCGGCGATCTACGACCAACGCGCCGACACCGAGACATCGCTCATGGCCGTGAACCTCATGAACAGCGCCGCCGCCTATGCCCGGGCCGGCCGGCCCTACGCCTGATATCCCGCGCTGGAGTCTTCCGCGGTCGCCTATGCGGGTGACGCACTCGACGGCAGAACGAGCTCGGTCGGCCTGGCGAAGCGCTCCTTGTTTGCCGAACCTGGCGTTCTGGTCGTAGTCGGCGCGGTGGCGAGCGTCCTGAGCGGTGGCGAATGTGGAGCACATGGTTCGAAGCGTGTCGTGACCGGTCGCCTGTAGCGCGATGCGGCGGTCGTGGCTCGGAGCGCTCGTGGGGAAACAATCCAGCGCCTCGCGTGCAGCAACGCGCCGTGGTCGAACGACCGCTCACAAGCGTGCCGTTCATCGCTTGTACCGCACGTCAGGAGTTGCCGGGCGGCCGTGCCAACGAGCGAATGAAACAGGGCGTTGTACGACGCCGAGACGGATCGACGAAGGTCGGTGCTGCGGAGACGGACCGGACCGCGGTCCTTCTTTGCGAGTTCCTCGGCCTGGCGAAGGAGCCACGTCGGGCGAATCTCCTGACTCACGACGAAGCCCCCCGTTTCTTGCCGAACTCGGCTGGTTGGACCGCCTTCGTGGGGCGGATCGAAGGGCGAGATGCAGATGATGTCGAGCCTCTGCTCATCTGCGGCGTCGCGGATCGCCTGGTCGAGGTCATTCATGTCATTCGCCGGCCACGTGTCGGCGGCTACCGGCGGATCGATCGTGAGGTTCAGCACACCGAGAGGATTGCCGTAGGAGTCTTCGGTGAGCTCACCGGTCGCCCTTCGAACGGTCACGCGTCCGAACTGTCGCCGGACGAATACTTGGGCAATGCGTTCGATGATCTCGGTGCGCTGGCTTTCGAGGGTGATCGTTCTGACGACCCCGCCGCCGCCTTGACCACATGTCAATCATGTTCAGTATTCGGGGCGGAAAGGACCGGCCCTTGGCTGGCGTCGGGTACTGCCGGCCCCACGTCCGAGCTGTCCCGCCTGATGGTGCTCATGTTCACGATCGGGAGAGGTTCACCAGTTGGGCATCGGGGCGGGTGCTGGCCACCAACTCGGCGGTGCGGGGGTGGCAGGTGAAGAACAGCACCTGCACGGCGGTCGACAGCTCGCCGATCTCCTTGGCGACGGCGACTGTGCGCTCGGGGTCGAAGTTCACCAGCACATCGTCCATCACGATCGGGAGGGGTGTATGGGTG
>Ga0335397_10005529_pt1 | contig 16525 bp, 13 predicted proteins | sample MAT04_FD_205740 | JGI IMG/M metagenome (GOLD analysis project Ga0335397, IMG submission 205740) | Freshwater microbial communities from Lake Fryxell liftoff mats and glacier meltwater in Antarctica - MAT-04 (spades assembly) (version 2) ... | reverse complement strand
GCCGCCGAGCAGGTGTGCGCCGATGCAACCGCCCAGCGCGAGGCGCTCACCGACGAGTCCGCCGGGTACATCGCCAACCCCACGCTCGAGCAGATGACCCAGCGAGCCGACATCGTCGACGAGGCAACACTCATCCTCGAGCAGATGCTGGGCCGCCTGGTGGCCATTCCCGTCGACAACGACGACGATCGCACACGCCTCGAGTTCTTCGAGGAGAACTACCGCATCATCCTCGGCGACCGCCGCTCGTACACGGCCAAACTGCGCGCCGGGAACCTGGTTCCCTACAGCGAGTCGGTGGTGGGGAGCGGCCCGGTCTCGAACGTGGTGCTCGACTTCACCGCCGGCGTGAAGGGTAACGACGTGCCTCTGTGCTCACCCCCTGGTGAGCTCGGAGGCGACGTGCTCACCTGAGGGGGCCGGCCGACGTCGATGTTGCCGGGTCCCCGGCATGGGCGCCTCCGCGGGCACCACATGCTCCCGCTCGCCCGCGTGCAGCCCGAACTGCCGCGAGCGGGTCGTGTGCTGCTTTTCTGATCGACAACGGCGGTTGTCGTGGGCGGCAACACCCGCTGCCGCTCCAGGAATCAGACACACGGTCAGCGACGCAGCCAGCCGGATCACCCGGACAGACCGAAGGTGGTTCTGCCATGGACGAGCTCGAACCGGCTTTGCGACGTCCGCCCGATCAGGGCACCTTCACCCAGCCGGTACCTTCTTCGTAGCGACGGATGACCTTTGCCGGTGAGCCCACAGCCACGCTGTGGTCGGGTATGTCGCCGGTGACCACAGAGTTGGCGCCGATGGTGACGTGCCTGCCGATACGCGCACCCGGTAGCACCACGGTTCCGTGCCCCAACCACGACCCGTCACCGATGCTGACCGGGCGCTCGGGCTGCGACTGCTGCGAGATGGGCCGAGTAACGTCCTCGTAGCCGTGGTTCTGGTCGGTGATGTACACGTGATGCCCGGTCCACACGTCGTTGCCGATCACGATGCCGAAGTGGCCAACGATGCCGCTGCCCTTGCCGATCAGGCAACGGTCGCCGATGCGCACGACCGGGTCGGCGAGGCACTGCTGGCCGGGCACCATTCCCGCCGACAGTGTGACCTGCGGGCCGATCATGGTGCCTTCACCGATGTGGATGTAGCGCTCGTTGAAGATGGTGTTGTGGGGGAAGCAGATGATGCTGGCCTGACCGAACTTGCCGAACTTGCGACCCGCCCGGTCGTTCGGACCGATGGACCCGACTCGACACGCCCACGCCCAGACACGGCGCACCCGATCACCAGCCATCGCCGCCACCGCAGCCCGCACTCGACGCATGGGGCGACGCTACCGCCCCCGGGCGTTAGCATGTTGGCCCACACGGCCGCTGCGCAGCGGCCCTGACGGAACGAGCCATCGTCGGCATGTCCACACCCTCCCCCACGCAGACCAAGACACTCAGCCATCCTGTGGCCAAGGGCTGGTTCGTCCACTGCTTCACTGCGCTCGGCGCCATCTGCGGCATGTTCGGTCTCATCGCGGTGGCCGATGGTCAGCCCCGCGAAGCCATCGTGTGGCTGATGGTGGCCATGGTGCTCGACGGCGTCGACGGCCCGGTGGCCCGCGCCTGGTGTGTGCGCGACCACGTGCCGCGCATCGACGGCTACACGCTCGACCTCATCATCGACTTCGTCACCTGCATCGTCATCCCAGTGTTGTTCATGCACCGGTTCGACATGCTGCCAGAGGGCATGTCGTTGTACATCGGCGCGTTCGTGCTGTTCATGTCGGCGCTGTGGATGTCGCGCACCGACCAGATGACCGACGACCACTACTTCCAGGGTTTCCCTGGCGAGTGGAACATGATCGTGCCCACGCTGTTCCTGCTCGATGCTCCAAAGTGGGTCACCGCCGGGCTGTGCGTGCTGCTTGCGCTCACTCAGCTCACCAACTGGAAGTTCGTGCACCCGATGCAGGTGCTGCGCAACCGGCCCCTCACGGTCACCGTCACCGTCGTATGGCTGGCCACCATCTTGCTGATGACCGCCGATCTCCCCGCGCACAACCCCATCGGAAGAGCGCTGGTGTTCCTCTGCCCCGTCTACATCCTCGGCCTCGGCGTCTGGCGCACAGTGCGGCCGGGCGCGGCGCTCGACGCGCCGGCAGACATGCCGCAGCACAACCTCACAGCATGACCCTGCGGGGTTGCGTCACCGACGTGCCTGGTGTGCGCGTCGGCCACGCCCAGCGCGCCGGAACGGGTTGGCGCACGGGGACCACCGTGCTGCTCTTCCCCGACGACACCGTGGCCAGCGTGGACGTGCGCGGCGGCGGCCCCGGCACCCGCGAGACCGACCTCCTGCACCCGACGGCCACCATGCCGGTGGTTCACGCCATCTGTCTCACCGGCGGCAGTGCGTTCGGGTTGGCGGCGGCTGGCGGTGTGATGCAGTTCCTGGAGGAACGGGGCATCGGGTTTGGGGTGGGCACGGAGCCAGCGCATGTCGTTCCCATCGTGCCGGGCGCGGTCATTTTCGACCTCGGCCGCGGCGGCAACTTCGGCAACCGCCCGAACCACTCGTTCGGGTTGAAGGCCGCTGCGGCAGCGCGGGCTCGGCCGTTTCCGAACGGCGCCATTGGCGCCGGCACCGGAGCACGCGCACGCGGCCTCCAAGGCGGGGTTGGCACCGCCAGTCGAACGCTGCCCAGTGGCACCGTGGTGGCGGCGCTAGCAGTGGTCAATGCCGCCGGCTCGGTCATCGACCCCGACACCGGCCTGCCCTACATGCCGGGCACCGCTCGGCTGCGACGGCCGGCCGCTGCACAGCGTGACACTCTGCGCGCTCACCTGACTGCTGCGGTGCCGCCACTCAACACCACCATCGGCGTCGTGGTCACCACCGCGGCGCTCAGCAAGGCCGAGTGCAACAAGCTGGCGTCGGTCGCTCATGACGGCCTGGCCCGCGCGGTGCGGCCCGTGCACTCCATGCTCGACGGCGACACCATCTTCGGGTGCGCGACTGGCCGCGACGTTCTCGACGAACTCGTTCTCGACGAACTCGTTCCCGGCTCCACGCCCCAGCGGTCACGCATGGTGTGGCTGAATGCGCTGCTCGAGGCCAGCGCCGACTGCTTCGCCACCGCATGCACCAACGCCGTTGTCATGGCCCACGCCACAGGCAGCGACCCCGCGTACCGCGATCTGTGCCCCAGCGCATTCGGCCCGTCAGCCTGAACACGCCCTGGGCTCCGACGCGCGCTTTCGAAACCGCCGCGGCATTGGGTAGGTTGGTGCCCGTGCGTCGGGGTGATCCACACCCCGGTCGAAGGAGGCACCCAGCTTCATGACCAGCGCGGCGCAGGATCGCAAGAAGATCACCGTCCCCGATCTGGGGCGCATGAAGGCCCTCGAAGAGCGCATCACCATGATCACGGCGTACGACGCCACGTTCGCTCGCCTGGTCGACCTCGCGGGCGTCGACATCATCCTCGTCGGCGACAGCGTCGGCATGGTGGTGCAGGGCACGGCCAACACCATCCCGGTCGAACTCGACGAAATGGCGTATCACGTGCGCCTGGTATCACGGGCCCAGCCACGCGCGCTGATCGTTGGTGATCTGCCGTTCGGTAGCTACCAGGTCAGCCCGCAGCAAGCCGTCGAGAGCTCCATCCGGCTGATGAAGGAAGGCGCAGAGTGCGTCAAGCTGGAGGGTGGCCTGGTCATGGCCGAGACCATCCAGGCCATCACCCGCGTCGACATTCCTGTGGTCGGCCACATCGGGCTCACTCCGCAGAGCTTCCACCGCATGGGTGGCCATAAGGTGCAGGGCAAGAAGAGCGGGTTCGAGGCCGGCGGCCGCGAGCGGCTGCTGGAAGATGCCCACGCTGTCGAGCAGGCTGGTGCCTTCGCCGTCGTGGTGGAAGGCATGCCGCGCGACCTCGCTCAGGAGATCACGCAGAAGCTCACCATTCCCACCATTGGCATCGGTGCGGGGCCCGACTGCGACGGGCAAGTGCTCGTCCTGCACGATGTGCTCGGCCTCAGCGAGCTGTCGCTGAAGTTCACCAAGCACTATGCGGATCTGCGCAACGCAGCCATCCAGGCCACTGAGGCGTTCATCGGCGAAGTGCGTGACGGCACCTGGCCCGACGACGCGCACAGCTTCCACTGACCGCTTCCCATGCAGGTGTTCGACACTCCTGGCGAGATGAGCGCGTGGAGCGACGCGCAGCGAGTGGCCGGGCGTCGAGTTGCGCTGGTGCCCACCATGGGAGCGCTACACGACGGCCACCTTGCGCTGGTGACGCACGCGCAACTGCACGCTGATCTGGTGGTAGTCAGCATCTTCGTCAATCCCTTGCAGTTCAACCAGCGCGGCGACTTCGACGCCTACCCGCGGCCGCTCCACGACGACATCGCCGCCTGTTCGGCGGCCGGGGTCGACGCGGTGTACGCGCCCACGGCGGCCGCGATGTACCCGGAGGGTTTCGACACGCACGTCGAGCCAGGCTCGTTGGCCGACGTACTCGAGGGCGCGCAGCGGCCGGGCCACTTCCGCGGCGTCGCGACTGTCGTCGCGAAGCTGTTCGGCGCCTCCCGACCGCACGTTGCCGTGTTCGGTCAGAAGGACTTTCAGCAACTGGTGGTCATCCGCCGGATGACGGTCGACCTCGACATGGGCATCACCATCATCAGCATGCCCACACTGCGAGAACCCGACGGCCTGGCGCTGTCGAGCCGCAACCGCCGCCTCTCCCCCGCCGAGCGGGCGGCGGCGGTCTGCGTCTCGCGTTCGCTGCAGGCCGTGGCCGACGCACTCGCGGCCGGCATCACGAACGCCAGTGCCCTTGCTGCCATCGGCGAGCAGATCGTCGCAGCCGAACCGCTCGCCCGCTTCGAACACCTCGAGCTCGTCGACCCCACCACTCTGCAACCCTTGACCGGGGTGCACGGGGAGGCCGCCGCCGTCACCGCCGTCTGGTTCGGCGACGTGCGACTCATCGACAACCGACTGCTCACCGCGCCGGCCACTCCGTAGCCGCCGCACTGGCTCACACCGGCCTGGGCGCAACCGCTGCAATAGGCTGCCGACGTGCACGAACTCTCCGACCTCTCGCTCTGGCATTCCACCATGACGGCCGACGAATGGGGCCCGGGCCGGCCGGCGTTGGGCAGCGACCTGCAGGTCGATGTCGCCATCGTCGGCGCGGGCTACACGGGGCTGTGGACCGCCTACTACCTGCTGCAGCGCGATCCGTCGCTGCGTATCGCCATCGTCGAGGCCCAGGTGGTCGGCTTCGGCGCGAGCGGCCGCAACGGCGGGTGGTGCTCCGCGCTGCTGCCGATGGGGCTCGACGCAATGACGCGCGAGTCGAGCCGCGAGCAGGCTGCGCGGCTGCAGGCCGTGATGCACGAGACGGTCGCAGAGGTGGGTCGCGTCGTTGCTGCGGAAGGCATCGACTGCCACTTCGCTCACGGGGGCTACCTCAGCCTGGCGCGCAGCCACGCACAACTCGCTCGCGCTCGTGAGCACGTCGACCACCTCCATTCGTACGGCTTCATCGACGACGACTACCGCATGCTCGATGCCGGCGAAGCCAGCGAGCGCTGCGGCGCTACGTCGGTGGTCGGCGGCACGTTCACTCCACACTGCGCGGCCATCCACCCGGCGCGTCTGGCACGGGGGTTGGCACGGGTGGTCGAGCGCGCCGGCGCCACCATCTACGAACACACCCCCGTGGTCGAACTGTCGCCGCGTACCGTTCGTACGCACCTCGGAACCGTCACCGCAGATGTCGTGGTGCGCGCAACCGAGGCGTTCACGCCATCGTTGGCCGGCGAGCGGCGCAGCATCGCTCCCATCTATTCGCTGATGATCGCCACCGAGCCGTTGCCGGAATCGTTCTGGCAGCAGGCCGGACTCCACGAACGCGCCACGTTCAACGATGGTCGCCACATGATCGTGTACGGGCAACGCACGGCCGACGATCGCTTTGCGTTCGGCGGGCGTGGTGCGTGGTACCACTGGGGCAGCCGCATCAAGCCGGCGTACGACCGTGACGAACGAGTGCATGCGCTCATCCACGACACGTTGCGCGAGCTCTTCCCCGCCATCGGCGACGCCGCCATCACCCATCGCTGGGGCGGCCCGGTGGGCGCACCTCGCGACTGGTGGTGCAGCGCACACTTCGACCGCAGCACCGGCATGGCCTCGGCGGGCGGATACGTCGGCGACGGCGTGGGCACAACCAACCTGTCGGGCCGCACCCTGGCCGACTTGATCACCGGCCAGCAGACCGAGCTGACGGCGCTCCCGTGGGTCGGTCACCGTTCACGTAAGTGGGAACCCGAGCCTCTTCGCTTCTTGGGCATCAACACGATGGCGTACCTGCCCATCGGCGCCGACCGCCACGAGCAACGCACCGGCGCGCCGTCGAAGTGGCGAGAAGCGGTGATGAACCGCTTGCTCGGTCACTGACCCGCGCCTACTGGCCGGGAAACCGACCGGGTGGCTGCACAGCGAACAGCCACTCGTCGAAGAACTCGGTGAGCGATGCGCCGTGAAAACCCTCGGCGAACGCGATGAACTCGTCGGTCGTACGTGACGTTCCGAACGCGTCGATCGCCCAGCGACGCATCATCTCGAAGAACGGCCCATCGCCCATCGTGAGACGCAACGCGTGCAGCACGACGGCACCGCCCGAGTACGTGTTGAAGCTGAACATCTCCTCCACGCCGGGTAGCCCGGTGCTGCCGGGTGGCCGCTGTTCGAGCACCTGTTGGGCGACGTCGTCGAGCGCTCCGAAGCCTGCGTGCTCCATCCACATCCACTCGCCGTAAGTGGCGAATGACTCGTTGAGCCAAATGTCTTGCCACCGTCCTGGTGAGACGGCGTTGCCGTAGTACTGGTGCACGAGTTCGTGAGAGAGGAACGCCTGCTGCTGGTAGCCCAGCGAGCCGTCGGCGAAGTCCTCGCGGCTGTACAGCGAGCGGCCCTGCGTCTCCATCGCCAGGCCGCCGAAGCTGTCGGAGAAGGCGAGGCCGTACCCGTCGAGCGGGTACGGGCCGAACACGCCTTCGAAGAAGACCATCATCTCCGGGGTGAGGTCGATGTAGGGCTGCATCACTGCTACGTCGTCGCGCAGCACTGCGTCGAGCAGCGGCACGCCACCGGGGCCCTCACCGCTGATCAGTTCGTAGTCCCCGGTGAGCAGCAGGATGAGGTACGTGGTCATCGGGTCGTCCTGCTGCCACACCCAGATGTCGCGGTCGCCTTCGGTCCGCTGATCGACGAGCTGTCCGTTGGCCACCCCGGTGAGGCCCTGGGGCACATCGATGGTGAACGTGTACGTTGCCTTGTCGCTGGGGTGGTCGTTGCACGGGAACCACGCTCGAGCACCATCGGGTTCGTTGAGCACGTACGAACCGCCTGGCGTGTTGAACCATCCGTTGGGCAGCCCGACGGGCGAGTTCGAGGGCCGTGGGTCGAGTGCGTAGACGACCTCGATGCGCAGTGTGCTGCCGGCAGCCATCGGCTGTGCCAGCTCGATACGCAGCTCGGGTGAGTCGTTGAGGAACTGCACCGGCACGCCGTCGATGGCGACCTCCGACACCAACGGGTCGGTGGAGTCGAGTGTGATCTCCGAGCGATCTTCGGTGAGGACGAGATCGATGCCCACGCTGCCGGAGAGCTGGTCGGTGGCGGGCTCGTACCTCACCGCCAGGTCGTAGTGCTGCACGTCGAGGCCAGGGTTGCCCAAGGCCGGGAACAGCAGGTCGCCCGCCCCGTCGGCCGTGGGCACCAGGCCGGGGACGGTGGGAAACGGAACCGGCTCCGCAGTGGTGGGTACCGGAGAGACGTCGGTGGTGGGCGCCGCGCCGTCGGTGGTGACCGGTGGGAGGGTGAGGAAGGGCACCGAGACGAGCGTGTTCGCCTCGCCCGACCGCACGCCGGGCTCGCTGGAACAAGCGGCCGCCCCAACCACCACGAGGATGCACAACCATCGTCTGCCCACGATCGGGCACCCTAATTCGCCCAATCGACGATGTGTACAGCGCGACACGTGTCAAGAGATCCTCAAGACTTGCCAGCTGGCTATAGAAGACGCTCCGTCGCACCGAAGAACTACGTGCAGACACACGTCCCCGGTGGTGAGTAATGGCACGCAGTCGACAACTCGGTGCAGCCTTTCTGGCAGCAGTATTGCTGATCTTCAGCAACGCCGTCTCGACCACGGCCGCCAATCCGTCCCCTCCGTTCATCACTCCTGATGCCCACTGGCTGACCACGGTGAACTACTACCGGGCGATGTCGGGCCTACCGGCCGTCACGGAAAACACCACCTGGTCACAGGGTGCATACAACCACTCGTGCTACATGCTCTACAACGGCATCTCCCACGACGAGGTCCCAGGGCGCCAGGGCTACACCAGCTCCGGCGACAACGCCGGCAACAACGGCAACGTCGCTGTCAGCTCCGCCTTCGGCACGAGCGCTCGCAGCCACATCGAACTGTGGATGACCGGACCGTTCCACGCGATCGGGGTGCTGCGGCACAACCTGCAATCGGTGGGTTTCGGCAAGTGCGACCTCAGCAACACTCCGCAGTGGCGCTCAGGGGCCACGCTCAACGTGCTCAACGGCCTGGCAGCGACCCCGCGTCCGACCACCCCCATCCTGTTCCCGGGTAACGGCACAACAACGAACCTCACGCAGTTCATCACCGAGTCACCGAACCCTCTGACGTTCTGCGGATGGAGTGGCAGCGCAGGGTTGCCAGTGATCGCGATGATGCCCGAGGCGGTCACCAGCGCGTCGGCAAGCATCACTGGTCCGAACGGACCCTTGCAGACATGCCGCATCTTCTCCGGCAACACCTCCGGCATTGCGCAGTCGATCCTGCAGGGCGAGAACGCAGTGAGCGTGATCCCACGCAACCCACTCACGCCCGGGACCTACACCGTGACCGTCACCACCCAGGCCCGCACGGTCACGTGGAGCTTCACCGTCGACCCCACCGCTGCTACGGGAATCATGCCGATCCCCGAAGTCGTCACCGCTGGCGCACCCTCGGGCTACACGGCTGTCACGCCGTTCCGTTTCGCCGACAGCCGATTCTCACAGCGCATCACCAAGCTCTTGGCCGGTGTGCCCAAGCGCATCGACGTCGCCGGCGTCGCCGGCCTACCGGCCGGGATCTCTGCCATCAGTGCCAACTTCACAGTTGTCTCGCCGACCGGTGCGAGCTGGCTGACGGTCTACAACTGCGCGCCAGTGGCGCCCACCGCCTCGACGTTGAACTTCGGGTGGAACGAGACGGTCGCCAACGCCGGCATCTTCCCCCTCAGCACAGATGGGGACATCTGCGTGTGGTCGCCACACCAGACCGATCTCGTCATCGACATCACCGGCCACTTCCGCTCGACGGTGTCCAACAGCTACAACGCCATCACCCCCACCCCGCTGGTCGACACCATCTATGGGCTCAACGCCTCTGGTCGCCTCGCCGCCAATCAGGTTGTCCAGATCAACGTCCCCGGCGCCAACGTCGGTGTGCCGAGCAATGCCACTGCCGTCGCCATCAACGTCACCGGTATCTCGTCTGACTCGACCGGCTTCATCACCACCTATTCGTGCGACATCAGTCGACCGAACGTGTCGAGCGTGAACCCGCTGCCCAACCTGGTGAAGCAGAACTTCGCGATAGTTCCAATGTCGGCAAGTGGCGACCTGTGCTTCTTCACGTTCACCGGCGTGCACATGCGAGTCGACGTGCTGGGCTACTTCACCAATGGCGGTTCCGGCACGATCGTGCCGACCAGCCCCACTCGGGTGACCGACACTCGCGACATCTACCGGCCGCTGATGAACCTCGGCACCGGCGGCAACTCGATTGCTGCCAACCAGACCTACACCCTGAAGCTCGCCGGCGAGCGCGGCATCCCGAGTACGGCAAAGGCCGTCTCGATCAACCTCACAATCGTCTTCCCGGAGGGCCTTGGCACCGTCACGGTGTGGGGCTGCGGCAACGAACCGAACGTCGACTCGCTGAGCTTCATCACCAACAAGACCGTGGCGAACGGCGTGCAGGTGAAGCTGTCGGCCAACGGTGAGCTCTGCGTGCGATCGACCAAGCCGACGCACATCGTCATCGACGTCACCGGTTGGTGGAACTGAACCTCTGCCGCTGACGAGCTGCTGCTCGTCGTGGAGGGGCTCAGCGGCGCAGGTGCGGGTCGGTGACCGACGCACGTAGACGAATGGTGTGCACCGAGTCTCCGGACAACACGCCACCGCGGGCGAAGAGCCGGCCGCCCTGCCAGTTCGACAGCCCGAGCTCGGGTTGTAGCAACGCGAACTGACCGTCGACCCAACGGGTGAAGCCGTCGCCCACGAACGGCGCTTCCACGGCTCGGTAGAACTGCTCGTGCTCCGTCGAGTCGTCGCTTATCAACGATGCGACGAAGTGCGGACTGAACCGGTTGAACTGAGCGACAGCCTGTGCCACGTCGTCGACGACGAGCAGCCCCACTTCCGGCACGGTGTCCCACTCCCACTCGTGCGCGAGGCACGGATGGTCGGCGGTGAGGTCGTGGATGACGGGCACGACGTTGCGCGCTGCCGCCGCCTCGTGCGCCGCGGCGCGGAAGGCGGGCACCAGGTCGTGCTCGCGCGAACGCACGATGCAGCAGACGTTGAGGGTGTTGCACACCTTGCGATCGAGCGAATGACGAACCGCAGCAGCGAACCGATCGGCGGACGCCGTGTGTGCGGCCACCAGCCATGCCCCACCCGTGCCGTGCAGACTGGCGGGCACACCGTGCTGACGCGCCACCGCGCCCAGCTGCGCAACCGCTTCGCCGGAACCACGGGCGACGGCCAGCGACAGGCGTTGGTCGGCGAACAACGCCCAACCTGCTGCGTGCGCCGCACTGTCGACCAGCTGCACTGCCCCGGCGGGAAGCCCTGCTGCGGCCAGAGCGGGCTGCACGGCGGCGGCGATGATGGCACGTGCCGTGCCCAGCGCGTCGCTGCCGATGCGGAACACGACGGTGTTGCCCGTACGCAACACGCCGGTGGCGTCGGCGAACACGTTCGGGCGCCCCTCGAACACGAAGCCCACCACGCCGAGCGGGTCGCGCCACTGCTGCACCTTCCACCCGTCGTGCTGCACCTCGCTCATCAACTGCGAGCGCACGGTGGTGATGTTGCGCCAGGTGCGCAGCCCGGCGATCATGTCGGCGCGCATCGCAGCCGAGAGCGTGAGCCGGCCGGTGACGCGGCCACGCCGTTCCGCGTCGGCCACGTCGGCAGCATTCGCGTGGGCGATGGCGGCGAAGGCCGCGTCGTCGGCGAGTAGTTCGGCGAACTGGTGGAAGAACTGGCTGATCTGGTCGTCGGTGACATCGGCCATCGCGGCAAACGCGGCTGCGGCTCGACCAACCGCCTGAGCCGCCACAGCATGCTGCGCCTGCGGCAGGTGCAGCAGTTGACCGGTCTCGTGCACCACCACCAGTCGATCGCCCGGCCGGAAAGCTGCCGCGAGTTCCGCCGTGATGTGAGTGACTCGGTCGCCGCCGTAGACGATGCGTTCGCCGGCGACGAGTGACTGCAACTGCTCGCTCATGGCGCGAGCACCTCCTGAATGGTGACGGGCCGACCTTCGGCGATGGACAGGTGCGCCGCCTGGCCGACCGCCACCGACAGCAAGCCATCGTGCAGGGTGACGGCGGCTGGCGCGCCGGTGCGGATGGCTTCGAGGAAGCCGACGTGCTCGAGGTACGAGGCGCCGTGGTGCATTCCTTCGTGGCGCACGTCGGCGTCGTGGACGGCGCGCTGCGTGACTCGGCGGGGGCCATCGCGACGAAGCCCGACGCGCACCACGCCTTCGGTGACCAGTGCCTCGACCTTGCCGAGGTTGCCGACAACCGAGATCTCCTGCTCGTTCCTGCTCGCCTCGGCGAACATGCACAGGTCGAGCATCCCGCGCGCACCGTCGGAGTACTCGACGATCACGAACGCGTTGTCGAGGATGTCGCTGCGCTCACCGTCGTAGTACTCGTCGAGGTGGTTCACGGACTGACCGCCACTGGCCATCACCCGCACCGGCGGCGCACCCACCAGGAGGTTCATCAGGTCGAAGAAGTGACAGCACTTCTCGACAAGCGTGCCACCGGTGTTGCGGCTGAACCGGTTCCAGTTGTCCACCTTCACCAAGAACGGGAAGCGGTGCTCGCGAATGGCCACCATGTGCAGCGACCCCACGGTGCCCGCCTGCACCTCGCGCACCACTGCCTGCGTGGGCGGCATGTAGCGATACTCCAGCCCCATCCAGACGACGCGCTCGGGCAACTGGCGGGCGGTCTCGTCGGCCACGGAGATGGCGTCGAGGCAGTGCTCCACCGTGGTGCACAGCGGCTTCTCCACCATCACGTGATGCGGGGTGCGCAGCACGTCGAGCAGCACCTCGTGGTGCGTGTGGTTGGGCGAGGCGATGACGACGGCGTCGCACAGCCCGCTGGCCAGTAGCTCGTGGTGGCTCTCGAACCTCGCCAGCGGTGTGTCGAGACCCATCGCCAGTTGCGCCCAGTCGCGGCTCTCGGGATGCGGGTCGCTGATAGCCGTGACGACCGCGCCGGGCAGTCGGAGGAGGTTGTTGATGTGCTCGACGCCCATCATGCCGGTGCCGATGACGCCATAGCGGATGGGGTTCGACATCATCGCTAGCGTACGGGCAATGAGTGACCCACACGGCGCCTACCCACTGCTCGCCCCTGCCGCAGCGACGCTGGTGATGGGCGCGCTGTCATGACCGAACCGTTGGAACTGGCGTGGTTCGCCGCGCTCTGCGACGACGACTACGAGCAATTGGGCGTGCCCGCACCCGAGCTGCAGAGCAGCTTCGAGCATTGCGCCAGCATCGTGCACGCAGCGGAACGGGCCGGTTTCGACAGCATCCTCATGCCGTCGGGCTACGCCCTCGGTATCGACACTGTGGCGTTCACCGCCGCAATCGCGCCCAGCACCACCAGCATTCGGCCCATCGTGGCAGTGCGCATCGGCGAGGTGTGGCTGCCGCAGCTCGGGCGCCAGCTGGCGACACTCGACCGGCTGCTGGGCGGTCGCCTGGTGGTCAACATCATCTCATCGGAAATGCCGGGCGAAGTGCTCGCCTCCGAGCCGCGGTACATCCGCACGCTCGAGCACATGCACGGTCTACGCACGCTGCTCAACGGTCAGCCGCTTGCCGCCGACGGACAGTTCGTGTCGCTCCAGGTCGATCCGCCACGAGTGCGTACGCTCACCGGCACGGCACCGCCGCTGTACTTCGGCGGCCTCTCCCCTGCTGCTCGCGACGTGGCCGCGCAGGCCGCCGATGTGTACCTGATGTGGCCTGACACCATCGACGGTGTGACCGCACTCGTGGCCGACATGCGTGCGCGCGCCGGCGTCTACGGTCGCACGCTGCGCTTCGGCTATCGCGTGCATGTCGTCGTTCGTCCCACCGAGTTGGAAGCGCGGGCCGCTGCCGCACATCTCGTCGCCGCGCTCGACCCGGAGGTCGGCGAAGCCATCAGGGCGCGATCGCTCGACAGCCAGTCGGTGGGGGTGCGAGCCCAGGCGTCGCTGCGCGAGGCAGCGGATCTCGACGGCTTCGCCGAACCGAATCTCTGGACCGGCATCGGCCGCGCCCGCAGTGGGTGTGGGGCAGCCATCGTCGGCGACCCCGAGCAGGTCGCCGCCAAGCTGCGCTCCTACCAGTCACTGGGCATCAGCACGTTCATCCTCTCGGGGTACCCGCACCTCGACGAGTGTCGCCGGTTCAGCGAGTTGGTGATGCCGCTGTTGCGCAGCGATCTGGCGCACTCGAGCGCCTAGCGTGCACGGGATGAGTGCCGATCGCCTTTACTTTCGCCAGCTGCTCTCCGGTCGCGACTTCGCAACCGACGATCCCATCGCTCAGCAGATGGTGAACTTCGTCTACGCGATCGGCGACCGGGAGAAGGGCGAGTGTGTGCTCGTCGACCCGGCGTACGACGTGAATGCGCTGGTCGACATGGTCGAGGCCGACGGCCTCACGGTCACTGGCGTGTTGGCGACGCACTTCCACGCCGATCACATCGGCGGCAACCTGATGGGCCACCAGCTCGAAGGTGTGGCCAAGCTGCTGGAGCGCTGCAGTTGCCCGGTGCACGTGCAGCGCGATGAGACCACATGGGTCACGCGCACCAGCGGGCTCACCGCCGACCAACTCGTGCAGCACGATGGCGGCGACGTGGTGCAGGTAGGCGAAATCAGCATCACGCTGGTGCACACGCCCGGCCACACGCCGGGCAGCCAGTGCTTCCACGTCGACGGGCGATTGGTCAGCGGCGACACGCTGTTCCTCGACGGGTGCGGCCGCACCGACTTCCCCGGCAGCGACCCGGCTGCGATGTACGACAGCCTGCAGACCCTCGCGGCCATGCCCGATGGCACCGTGGTGTACCCCGGGCACCGCTACTCACAGCCGTCGAGCGCCACCATCGAAGCCATCCGCGACACCAACTACGTCTACCGGCCCTCGTCGAAGGACCAGTGGCTGCAAATGTTCGCCCACTGACCCGTCCGAGGCTTTCCTCCACCAGCGCCGGACCCGAGGCTTTCCTCCACGGTTTCCCGCCGGAAAACCTCGGAGTCTCCGGAGATGGAGGAAAACCTCGGAGTTGGGGGGCTTCAGAGGCCGAGGCGCTCGAGTTGTTCGGTGGGGGCTTGCACGTCGTGGAGCGCTGCACGCAGCAGTTCCTGCAACTGACGCTCCGCCGCTTCGCCTACCCGGTTCTCGCGCTCGTCGGGGTCGACCGATACGTCGTAGAGGTGGTGGTTGCCCACGTTGGCCCCGCCGCTCACCCAGAACGGCAGCGCGTCGCCAGCCTGGAACGGCTGACGGATGACCGGCACCTCGCTACCCGGCATGCGATCGAGCCATGCTCGCCCATCGGGCTTGGGCAACTCAACCAGGCCCGGCACGTGCACGGGCATCGTGCTCCAGCGATTGCTCCACATGCTCAGTGGCAGATTCTGGTGTTCGGGGGCGCGGGCGTACTTCCACCGGCCGTCGGTGACCTGCACCCAGTTGCCGAACACACCGCCGATTGCGTAGTCGCGAACCGACGTCGCCTCGCCGCGCAGTAGCGGTGCCAGCGAGTGGCCGTGCGTACGGTGCGTCGGGGTGACCCCGAAGATGTCGGCGAGTGTGGCATGCAGGTCGACGGCAGTGGTGAGCGCTGGGCATTCGCCGCCGCCCTGCACGCCCGGCCAGTGGATCATCAGCGGAATGTGGCCCAGCGGCTCGAACTGCGGCACCATCGGCTTGCCCCAGATGTCGCCACGTCCGCCGCTGCCTGTGTCGCGCTGCTCGCCCAAGTAGTGCCCGTGATCGGTGCACACGATGAGCGCGGTGTCGGCCCACAGGTCGTGGCGATCGAACTGGTCGATGATGCGGCCGAACCAGTGGTCGATCATCGTCAACTTGGCGCCGTAGTTGCAGCGCAGGTGACGCGCCTCGGCGTCGGTGAGGTGCCCGCCACTCACTCCGCCCACGACGTACGGCGGCCAGATCAGGCGCTCGCCCGTCCACGGTTCGGTCTCGTACATCCCCTGCCATGGCTCGGGGGTGTCGAACGGTTCGTGCGGGTCGAACTCGTCGACGAACAGCAACCACCGCGTGTCGGCGTGGTGCCGGGCAGCGCCACCCACCCAGTCGGCAGCGGCGGCCATGGTGCGCGGGCCGGGGTAATCATCCTCGCTGCGGAAGTGCGTTCGATTGCGGTCGTACGCCCTGTCGATCTTGGGTGCGTGGTCGCCGTAGCGCCGCCGCAGGAACCAGTCGCCCGTGGCCGCCGGAGGTGCCGGAACCCCCATCCACGACGGGTCGAGCCACGTCTTCCACGGGTCGCCCTCGTGACCGCGCACGTAGTCCCAGCCACCGAAGTCGGTGTGGTAGTTCTCGCCCCCGGTCTCGAACAGGTGCGGGTGATCGGTGACCAGCATGGTGGTGACGCCGTCGTGGCGCAGGTCGGCCGTGATCGGCTGCTCCCACAGTTCGATCGACCCCCACGGCCGCCACAGGAAGTCGAGCGCGCCGCACAGGATGTCGTGTCGCGCCGGCATGCACGGCAGCGAGCCGGTGACGTGGCTGGTGAAGCGAGTGGCGCGTTCGGCGGAGAAGCGATCGAGGTTCGGGGTGGCGAAATCGGTGCCGCCGTAGCTGCCCAACATGTGTCGGTTGAGCGAGTCGAGCAGCACCACCACCGCGTTGCGAGGCTGGGTGTAGGTCACGCTGCGCAGCTTGTCACGCCAGCGCGAACACGACCGTGCTGACCCCAGCCGCGAAGAGCAGTACGAGCACCATGGTTCGGAAGCGCTCGCCGTGTACATGTCTGCGCACTGGCCAGCCCAGCAGTTGGCCGAACGCCCACGCCGGTACCGCGATGAGCGCGGCGTGCAGGCCCTCGCCAGTTACTTTGCCGTCGAGAAGAAACAGCCCGAGCCC
>Ga0335397_10005528_pt1 | contig 16525 bp, 13 predicted proteins | sample MAT04_FD_205740 | JGI IMG/M metagenome (GOLD analysis project Ga0335397, IMG submission 205740) | Freshwater microbial communities from Lake Fryxell liftoff mats and glacier meltwater in Antarctica - MAT-04 (spades assembly) (version 2) ... | reverse complement strand
GCGAAGTACAATTTACGATTTACGAAGTACGATTTATTTTACAAAAAAGCCAATTATCGCATTATCGCATTATCGCAATGTCAAATTGTCAAATTATCAAATTGTCAAATTGTCAAATTATCAAATTATCACATTATCACATTATCACATTATCGAATTATCACATTATCAAATTATCAAATTATCAAATTATCAAATTATCAAATTATCAAATTATCACATTATCACATTATCACATTATCGAATTATCAAATTATCACATTGTCACATTGTCACATTGTCACATTGTCAAATTGTCAAATTGTCAAATTAACACATTACCCCATTACAACCTTAACTTTACAAACAGCTTGTCTGGAGAGTGGAAGAATGTTTCCTTCAATTAAATTCCCATCAACCTCAATCTTTTTTACTCCTTTTTGGAAACCTCCATTGTTTTCAACTTCAATCATATAACGGGTTCCCCGGTAAACACGTTCAGCACTGAAGTACTTCCAATGCGATGGGATTGCGGGGTCTATCATCAGCCCGTTATAAGTTGAACGAATTCCCAGCATATAATCGTAACTGACACGGTACATCCATGCTGCCGAACCGGTTTGCCACGAGTGACTGGCCCTTCCGGGAGCGGAGTGCTCATTGCTGGTAATATACTGCGAGTAAACATAAGGCTCAGCAACAAAAATATCACTGTCAATGCGGTTAGGGAGCATTTTCTTGAAATATGCGAATGCTTTATTACTCCTGCCAAGCATGGTTTCAGCCTGAATTACCCAGGTTGTAGGATGGCAGAAAACAGCACCATTTTCCTTTTTACCCCATACACAACGGGTCACCAATCCGATTTTCGGATCAATTTCGCGCCATGCAGGGGTGCATTTTTTAGGTCCCTCCGGTGAATCGAGGTACTTGCTCACACTGTCCATCGCTGCCATATTTCGCTCCCGATCAGGAAAACCGGCAATTACAGGCCATATTTGAGTGTTCAGAAAAATTTTACCGTATTTATTGTCTTTCGAACCAACCCTGCGGTTGTTCTCGCCGAAAGCCCTGATATACCATTCTCCGTCCCAGCAATTATCATCAACTGCTTTGTATAAGGAATCGCGGAGTGAGACTACTTCTTTAAGTTCGTTGCTTTTACCCAATTGTTGCAGTAATTCGGCAAACAGGTTGAGCATTGCTGCATAAAACATTCCGCCCCAAACACTTTCGCCACCATCATCGCCGCCAATATAATCGAGGGTGTCATTCCAGTCGCCGCGCCCGAAAATGGGTAATCCATGTTTGCCAAGGTTGTTTTTGGCATACGAAACCACAGCCAGCATATGTTCAAGAATTGTGCCCGATTTACCTTCATCAATAAAAGGCTGCACATTTTCCAGAAGGCTGAAATCGCCGGTTTCTTTAAGGTATTCGGTTACAGCGAGCATGAACCATAAAGGATCATCGCAATGATATGTAAACTCACCTTGTCCATCGCCATGGAAATGATGGTAAACCTTTCCATCCACGCGCATCTGGCGGGAAAGCAATTGAATACGTTCGTTTGCCTTTTCGGGATTCGAAATGGTAACAGCAATAGTATCCTGCGCAGTGTCGCGGAAACCAAATCCCCGACCGATTCCCCAGTAATAGAAACTGATAACCCGACCCACATCGAATGCAACTTTGGCCTGGTAAGGCAACCAGTAACGCATAAAAATATTTATGTCTTCATCCGGAGTATTTGTAGTTGTGTAAGCAAAATAATCGTCCCATTGCTTGTTTAAAGTTGCAAAAGCCTTGTCAACCACTGCGGAATCTTTGTATTTGCTGACGCGGGATTCCTTCAGCTCATCGAATCTTGTTTTTTCAATTACACCGAGCGAAAATATCAAATCAGTGCTTTCACCGGGTTGCAATTCAATATCAACCTGCAGCGCGCTTACTACGTTTCCGAAATCGGTCTCCTGGCTCGAAAGTGTTTCTTTTTCAATACTTTCCGGGTTATTCTCGTTGCAGTACAATCCGAGGAATCTTTCGCGAACAGTTTCGAAAGCTTTGACCGGCTGGTTTACGGTAAAAAATGTCCATTGATCCCATTCCTTGTTTTCCTGTTGTTGTGTACCCTTGGTTTGGGTTACCCAATACGTTTTGGTCGAAAACAATGCGTTGTGGCTTTCTTCGAAATGTGCCCGGTTAAAATGCTGATCGTCGCATTGGTTAATCAGGTCAACGAGTGCATGGCCTAAAGCCAGTTCTACATATCCGTAAACCGATAATTTCCGGGGTTTACCGGATGTGTTTGTTAAAACAGATTTCCATATTTCCTGGTCGTCTTCCTGCGGAACAAAGAAAAGTACTGATGAATCAATTCCGTTTACAGATGTTTCTGCCCGTGTATAGCCAAAGCCGTGAGCAATTTTATATCCTTCGGGCGATTTACCAACCGGCTGCCAGGTCAGGCTCCAGATTTCACCTGTTTCCTTATCTTTTACATAAATATATTTTCCCGGCCTGTCAGGTGGAACCTCATTGATCCGGTAACGGGTAATTCGCCCGTGGAGCGGACTTTTGTAATAGCTGATTCCGCCGCCATTGTTCGAAATCGTTGAAAAATACCGTCCGTTATAGATATAATTTATCCATGGACTCGGTGTTTTCGGATTGGTGATTATGTACTCTTTGCCGTCTTTTGAAAAATGTCCGTAATTCATGCTGGTATTGTTAGTTTATTTTAGCTGATATTGGTAGAAGATGGAAGGTTCAAGGTAGAAGGGTGAAGAGAGAAGGTAGAAAGTAGAAACTTTGAGGTAAACTATTTTGGAGTATGCCAAACTTTAAACAGATTATTTATCATCCCGCCAAGATTACTAAATTCTGCGTCCAGTGCCTCTTGTTCTTGTAATGTGATATAATTGCAGTCTTTTTCAAATTCGAGCCATCCCCTTGTTTCTTCTGATGAGCCCAGTGCATCGACTAATTGGCGAATAAATATTTGTTCATATTTTTTCTTTGCATACCCTTCTCTGATGTTCATAGGAACGGAACGTGAATATCTACGTATCTGATCAGTAAGGGAAAAGAGTTCCTCTTTTGGAAATCGCTTCGTCAAGTGGAAAACTTCTATCGCAAGCCGATACGACTCCCTATAGATTCTCAGATCTTTTACAGATTTAATGGTATTATCCTCTGAATCCATTATCAATTTTTTTCTATCTGCCTTTAAAATAAATTAAACTCCTTCTTTCACTCTCTACCTTCCATTTCCTACCCTCTACTCTCTACTCACTATTCTCCATCCTTACCCACAAACCCATCATCCTTATGATCCCTGATATTATGTTTTAGAGCGTGTATCATTTCGAAAAGGTTTTTAAATCCGCCTATTGTAAACCAAATAGTTACAATTATTGAGGCTGCCAGGAAAAGATAGGTGTATATCTGCCAGAACGCCATCCATTGATCGTTAGTATATGGTTTGACAAAGAAATAGAATAGTGTTCCAATTACAAAAATAACTACCCATGCAGTTGTCCAGCCTGTTGTAATCCAATAAATTGCTTTATCGCCGCGTGTAAATTCTTTGGTAGGTGCCAGAACTTTCCATCCTTTCACAACTTCATTGCTGCCTGAAATAGAATCATCTTTTACTGCGTATTCGCCCCGATGAAGCAGTTTGTCAAGGTTAAATGCTTTTCGTGGAGTGAGCAGCGAAACGAGGAAATATACAACTGATGCCAGAACCATTGCCATAAACCAGCCCCATTGTCCATTAATCGGGTAGTCGGGGATAAATTGTTTGAATAATATATTTAAGCCGGCAGTAAGCGCACCGGTAATCATTGCAGCCCATGCAGCCGGTGTTGTGCCTTTCCGCCAATACAAGCCTCCGATAATTGCAGCACCCGAACCGCCAACAAAAATAGCACCCGAAATATTCAGGAACAGGAAGACTTTTTCCGTTTGCTGAAACACGATGCTGAGTATGAAAATAGTTATGCCAACGCCAAGTATAGAGAGTTTAAGGTATTTAAGATGTTCTTTTGGTGCGAAGGGCTTTTTACGAATCGGCATCACCACATCCTGTATTAAGATGCTGCCCCAGGAGTGCATATACGTGTTGTGACATGTAATGGCAGCCGCGAGCATAATAGCTGCAAATGCGCCCTTCAATCCAACCGGAAGAAGGTAGTTTAAAACCATTGGCACACGTAGCTGGCTCTGATCTGCAGGAGCAAATCCTGCAAGCATGTTGTTAATATTATCTGCAATTACTTTGTAATTATCATGATGGAAGATAGTGTAGGCGATAATCGGAACGATCATCAGGAAAAGTCCCCATTGCGGAACCAGGCGCCAGTTAGTGAGTACATCAGCCATTTTTGCTTCGTGTGCACTTTTGGCCGCAATGTTAAACGAAGAATTACCCTGCCAGGAAAGTTTGGTATAAATTAAACCAAACATCCCGATAAAGAAGAACCAGGGATTGAAATCCTGCACTTCGCCTGCATCGAACGGATTTATGAGCGACTTGCCTGCCGGGGCTGCTTTCACGGCTTCGCCGATATCTGCCCAGCTTACCTTAACCAAAAGCAGTATTACAATAGCAACGAAAACGATATTTACAAAAACCCCCTGGATAAAGTCGGTAAACATTACTGCAATATGGCCTCCTGTGAAAATGAAATACAACGGAACCAACACCATAACGGCAGCTGTTAAGATATAGGTTATTGAGTATGGACCAAGGAAACCAATTTCAGGAATTCCGCAGAAATAAATAAAGAATTTTGCACTTACCGCCGGGAAAATGATCATGTTTACAATCCCCGAAAGAAAAGCCAGCATCCCTGCAAATATCCTGAACGACCTGCTGTAACGCATCTCGAAGAACTGGGCCATAGTCAACGCCCTGGTTTGCCTGAAACGATACACTACCCAACCTGTTACGCTAATGGTAACAAGAATTACAGCGGTTGGCATTTCCCACCAGCGCGAATTGAAGCCTGCATTAAAATTCTGTTCCAATGCTCCGACAACTGTAATGGCTCCAAGCGCGGCCGTTCCATGAAACATGGAAATAATGTAGCGTCCACCGGTCCGCCCGGTTGCAAGGAAATCGCTGACGCTTCGCATCAGGTTTTTGCTCAGAAAAACCATTCCCAGCATTAAAATAAAAAGGACAAGGATAATGCTCCAGTCGAACCATGTTAAATTCATAGGCGATCAGATGTTTTACTTAGATTGAGGATTCAGATTTGCGTTGATCAGAAAAATTTGAAGGATATTGGTTTGAGAACTTCCACATCGTTTTAGAATAAAATTTCTCACCGGGTCTGAGTATTACATCAGGAAATTCAGGATGATTCATCGAATCGGGGAAGTGCTGGGTTTCGAGGCAGAAGGCTGTATGATTGGTATGAGGTTTACCACATTTTCCGGTTAGTGTGCCATCGAACCAGTTTGAAGTATATAGCTGAATACCAGGTTCTGTGGTATAAACTTCAAGAATTCGTCCGGATTTTGGATTTGATACGCTTGCTGCCAATGCAAGTTCGCCAGACTGATTTCTCAGAACAAAATTATTGTCATATCCTTTGTAAAGTTGATCAATCCTTTCACCGATCCGGTGTGGTTCAGTGAAGTCATAAGGTGTTCCGGCAACAGGAGCAATTTCGCCGGTTGGAATGCTGTTATTGTCAGTAACAGTGTAGCTATCAGCCAATAACAAGAGTTCATGATCCAGTATTTCACCTGAACCTTCGCCACTAAGATTGAAATAGCCATGGTTGGTAAGATTAACAGGTGTAGCTTTATCTGTAATTGCGAAAAATTCGAGACTCAGTTCATTCTTATTATTCAATGTATACGTAGCTTTCACTTTTAGGTTCCCCGGAAAACCTTCTTCACCATCTTTACTAAAATACGTAAGTTCTATCCCAACTTTATCCTTGGTTATAAAAGTATTAACATCCCAAAGTTTAAGGTGAAAACCTTCATGCCCTCCGTGTAACTGAAATCCGCCCTGATTGTCAGAAACCCTATACTCAACACCATCTATGTTAAATCGGGCTCCGCCAATACGGTTGCATGTGCGTCCAACTATACAGTTAAAATAGGCAGGGTTTTTAATCCATCCTTCCCAGGTGTTCATTCCAAGTATAATATCCGATTTATCGCCATTTTTGTCAGGAATAAAAAGTGAAACGATGGTTCCACCATAATTGGTGATTTTTACTACGACTCCTTCATCGTTCGAGAGCGTAAATAATTGAGCTTCTCTTTGATCCGGTAATAAACCGAAATGCATAGATGATATTTTCATAAAATTCGATTTAAATAGCTTGTATTTAGCTGATTACATTTTGCTAGCGATAGGCCTGTTGTAAAGGTAAATATCTTTTTCAATTCAGCAAATATATTAAATTTGTGTATGCTTTTTATAGTTTAATGTAAAATATTTAAATAGTTATAGCATCTTTATAAAATAAATAGCAAACATACTTTACGAAAACAACACCACCATTACACTCAAATCAATGATTATTCAGTGGACATTGGTAAATATGAATTATTGATAAGTGCTGCATCTGACGATATCAGGCTGAAAACAGGTGTTACTTTGAAATAATCTATGTCATGAGTTCCTGCGTTGACATGAAACGGAAATGAGCTAAAGGCAAAAACGCCACAAAGAATTAATCTTTGTGGCGTTTTTCGTAAAATCGAACTTCTTATTAACCCTGAAGTTTAAAGTAGATTGGCATGTTAAACAGAACGCGGACATTTTTCCCGTTTTGTTTTCCCGGGTGCCATTTAGGCATCATACGTACAACGCGTAATGCTTCTTCGTCGCATCCGCCACCGATACCACGCAGGATTTTAACATCGGTTACATTTCCTTTTGAATCAACAACGAATGAAACATAAACTGTACCCTGGATTCCGTTTTCAGTAGCCTGTTGCGGATATTGTATGTTTGCGGCCAGGAATTTATTGCGTTCAGCGTCGCCGCCGGGGAAGGAAGGCATTTCCTCAACAATGGTGAAAACCGGTTTGGTTTCTTCCACTTCGATTACTTCTTCTTTAACCTCAACAACAGCAACTTCATCAACACTTACTGCTTCGTTGGTTGTAGTCTGAGCAAGGTCATCCTGGTTAAAGATGTCGGCATCTTCCACAACTTCTTCGGTAGTTACAACCGGTGCAACGAATTTAACTTTTTGCTCAAGTGCAGCTGGTGGTGGTGGTGGCGGTGGAGGTGGAGGAGGAGCTTCCTCTTTAGGCTTGTCCATATCGATAAATTCAGCACTGGCTGCTTTCTCAATATATCCAGCTCTTGCCTTTGCATAATAACTTGAAGCCAGAGGGTAAGCTAAACCTGCAAGTAATATAATTACTGCAAGTATCAATGCTCTGTTCATGTTTTTATTATACAATTTACGCAAAATGTATGCTCCATAAGTTTTATTCCTGTGCTCAAAGACGATCTCGTCCATTGGAGCGGTATAAACTTTTTGATCTGTCATTTTTGTATTTTGCTTTAAATGTGAACAACAACTTTTGTCAACAACTGTTGAATTATTTTACAGCCGGTGCTGAAACCGCTGTACCATTGATCATTTGCAGTTCAAGTGGTGAAATATCTACAACTGCATAATTGGCAACAGTGCAAATAGCCATTTCATCAATGATGTCGACAAGGTTTTTGTATTTGGCCTTCTCATCAGCTTTAATCAGAATGATAGGGGCTTGTTTGTCAGATTTCTTTAACTCCTTTACTCTGCGGGCTAAAGTGGAATCTGCCAGTACTTCTTCCCCTTTAATTACCTTTTCTCTAAGTTCGGATACAGCTTTGAAAACTATCTTATTGCGTTGCAATAAAATTTTACGTATTCCATCTTTGCTGTAATCTGTCGGAACCAGGTTGGGAAGGGGTAATTTGGGATCTGCAACACCAAAGTAATAGAAAATTTTGTCCTCGCCCGAAATAAGAATATTGATGGTCCTGTCAGCTTCAATTTTCGGAGCTTCAACATTAGGATCATCTTTCTTTTCAGGCATGGTAATTTCCATAGCTTTGGGTTTGGCGAATGCTGTGGTTAGCATAAAAAAGGTGATAAGCAAACACATCAGGTCGACCATGGGGGTCATATCGATGTGTGTCGAAAACTTTTTGGCTTTCTTTTTGCCACCCTTTTGTTTGCCTTCCGCTTGGATTATTTCAGCCATAATATGATTTCTTTAAAACATTAGCATTATAATTACTATTCTTCCAATTTTGCTTCTTCCTTCTGTAGATTTGTAGTCAGGTTAAATTTGTTAACCTGGTTGTCCTGTAGAATGTCCATCACGTGTTTTACAGCTTTGAAATCAGCGTCTGCATCACCTTTTATAGCGACTTCAGCATTAGGATTCTGCAAACGTATGAATCGAACCCATAAATTTAACTGATTATCAGTAGAATCAACCGGAATACCTGTCTGAAACACTTCACGGTCTTTTGAATCCGGTGTGTTTATCCAGGCTTTGAGCTTATCAGCCGGCATACCAAACGAGGCCCAGGTGGAAAAGGTTTTTAATTCCTTTTCAGTAAAAGTCAGGTTGTACTGTTCTGCTACTTTTTTCAAAACTTCCTTTCTGATAAGTACGGATGTGTCCTGACCATTGTCGAAATTCAGATACACTTTGTTATCCTTACCTACAAGGATGATAATGACATCTTTATCAGGAGAAACCTTTTCGCTTACTGAATTGGGAGTATCAATAACTGTTGCTTCAGAAGGTCGAAAAGATGTTGTTAACATGAAGAATGTAAGCAAGAGGGCAAATAAATCCACCATAGGCGTCATGTCTATGTGCGGAGTCCTTACCGGTGCTTTAATTTTTGGCATGGTTTCTTATTTAAAATTGTGAAAACCGGGCGCTGAGCGCCAAAATTCAATTGATACTTAGAGCAAACCTTATTTGGCTTGGGCTGCAAAAGTCTGAGTAAGACTGAATCCTGCTTCGTCAATTTTGTAAGTCATTCCATCAATTTTCGTTGAAAAATAGTTGTAGAAAATGATGGCAAGTGTTGATCCTGTAATACCAAAAGCGGTATTGATAAGTGCTTCCGAAATACCGGTTGCAAGAGCAAGTGCATCAGGAGCACCAGCCTGAGCAAGAGCAGCAAATGCGCGGATCATACCCAATACAGTACCAATAAGACCGATAAGTACCGAAATGGAAGCGATGGTTGATAAAATAACCAGGTTACGCGACATCATAGGAAGTTCGAGAGCGGTAGCTTCTTCAAACTCTTTCTGCAAGGAAATAAGCTTTTGATCCTTATCAAGTGTGGTGTCCGACTGAAGTTCTTTGTATTTAATCAAACCAGCTTTCATAACATTGCCAATTGATCCTTTTTGTTTGTCGCATGAAGCGATAGCCTGATCAATCTGGTTGTTTTTCAGGTAATTCTGAAGGTTTGTTACAAAAACGTTAGTTGCACCGGTACCTTTTGCTTTACGTAAGGTTAATGCTCTTTCGATGGTGAATGTAAGAAGAACGATAATTAAGGTAATGAGAAGAGGAACAATGTACCCTCCTTTGTAAACCATTGCGAGGTAGTTGCCCGGAATCGGATGCCCGTCAGGATTGCCACCTTCAAAGTTAACAGGATTTCCTAATACATAAAAGTAAATCAGGAATGCGATTGCCAAAGCAATCAGGATTGCTCCAGTTGCGAAAGCTGAACGTAAAGTTTCTTTCAACGATTGACCGTTTTTGCTCATTGGTAGTTAGATTTTAGGATTAGTGATTTTTATTAATTGAATTGTTGAATTTTCCTTGAATTCGAAAGCAAAGATAAAAGAATTTATGGTTTAAAAAAGACTTTGCCTCAGGAAGGGGATTTTATTTATGTTTATTAGTTATCTGCTTACTTCCAACAGTATCTTAAAGTTGAATAATACTGTTGTTTCGATTAGCCTGCTATTCCGGCTTTTGCATTGACGATTTAAACTCAGGGCAACGTGGCTTCAGGTCTTTCATAGCACTGATGGCATTTTCATTAGCAGGGTCAAGGACTGCAATCCTGTCCCAGTAATCAAGCGATTCGCAATACTGTTTGTTAACCAGATAATAGTATCCAAGGTAATTATAGGCCTCCAGGATATCTTTACCATATTTTACTGAATCAACAATGGCTTTTTCTACAAGTTTTTCATAGAAAGGCTTTGCCAGTCCTTCTTTGGTATCGGGGTCAAGATTTGAGTAAACCCTTGCCCTGAAAAGGTAAGCAGGCTCAAAATCAGGACTCATCCGGCTTACATTAACAAAGGCTGAATCTGCCTCAGGCCAGTTTTTCGCATCGAAATAGGCACGTCCCATTTTGTAGTAATCATTTACTCCTCCGTTTGTCCGCTGGATTTTTGCTTTGTATGTATCACCGGCGGCCTGATGCCTTTTTGATTTGATATACGAAGCTGCTATTTCATTAAGCAGGTCAGTATTGGTGGTATCAGCATCAAACGCTTTGGTAAGATTTATTATACCTATTGAGTCTTGTCCGTTTTTAATCTGTATCCGGCCATAATAAAGGAAATCTTTCGAAGTGATTTTTTCAGCAGGGGCATTTGTAAAGAATTTAGAGATATAATAGTCAGCCTTTGGATACTGTTTTTCTTCAAAATAAGAATAGGCCAGTGCACGGTTCAGGTCATTGTAAGTAACTGAATCAATTGCAAGAATCTGTGTAATCTGTTCAATAGCTTCCTTGTAGTCTTCGGTTTGAATAAGCATGTTGGCATACCTGCGCTTGGCAGCAATATTGCTGCTGCTGAGGTCGAGGTATTTCTTGAAGTTCTTTTTCGATTCTTCAGGCTCTTTGGTTTTGGCATAAAGAAAACCCATTTCGAGGTAAGCAGGTGCAAATGACGGATCGATGGCAAGTGCTTCCTGGTAATACGTTAATGCGTCAGGATAAACTTTAATACGGGTGTACAACTGACCCAGCCTTACACGTGCCCTTTTGGATTGCGGAGAGTAATCCTGCGACCTCTTGTAGTTTTCGGCAGCACGACTTCCGTTATTCAGCGTGTTGATCCAGTAATCGCCACGGATCAGATAAAGTTCGGGGTTTTTACTATCAAGTGCCTCTGCTCTGCGTAATAAGCTGAACACCAGTGCTGTGTCTTTACTGTTAACCGTTACATATGCTTCAGCAAGCCTGATAAGAAGGGTTGCCTGATCAGGCTTTGTAAGAGTTGATTTTACTTTTTTAGCTGGCAGAAAGGTCTGAGCTTTTGCAAAATTTTCGTCAGCAACAGTTTTATTATTTTGAATCAATGCTACTTTACCTAGCCCGATATAATTTAATGGTTCATTTGGACTTGCAGCAATGCCCTGGTTGTAACGATCATTTGCTTTTTTAGCAATAGCCTCGAAAGAGATATTTGTAGGATCGATGAAATAGGAAGCAAGTTGATTCTCGCCGCTGTAATAATAGTACTTTCCATTAGCTGGTTCACTTTTTATAAGTGCATTAAAAGCAATATCAGCTGCTTCAAACTGTTCCTGATAAGTCATGTTCAGCGCTGAATTCAGATCCTGAGCGGATGCAACAGTTCCTATTACCAGGAGGGTTATTCCGAAGAAGGTGTTTATGATATTTCTCGTAGTTCGTAGCATTTTGTTTCTCCTCTTTGTGAATGATAAATTAGTCTTTCTTTATTTCTATAAGCCTTACCGGCATGGTAGCAGGTACAAGTCCTGATTTTAGTATTATCCGTTGTCCCTGGTCGCCAGCTACAAAAGAAGCAAATCCCGTGCCAAGTCCTGAGAATGTTTCCCTGCTTATCATGAACAGATCACGGCAAAAAGGATACGAACCTTCGGCAATATACCCCTGGTAGGGTTTACAATAATTCATAGAGTTTGTTCCAACTTCAGCAATACGAACTGATTCCAGGAATTTTTCCGAAATACTGTCCTGCGTATCACTGATCCAGTTAACGCTTATTATTCCTAAAGCATTCGGATTGTTTTTTACGTAATTAATTACTTCGGCGTTATTTTCAACAGCAAAGCAGTTGGCAGGGAAGTTACCTTTGATATCAAACTTCTCGCGGAAATAACGTACATTCCCTGATTTATTGTTATCGAATACGACATTAATTGTTTTGTCTGCCGACTTGGGATTCAACTGCTTCCAGGTCGATATTTTCCCGCTCAGAATTGCCGAAAGTTGCGTGTCAAGCATGAGGGTATCGGGGTTGCCGTGATTAACAATGAGTGCAAGTGCGTCGTGGGCAACTTTGGTGGTTCGTGGTGTGAATTTCTGAGAAATCAGATAATCCTTTTCTTCTTTTGTCAATTCACGTGTAAGAGCAATTGTCCGGACTGAATCTTTCATGAAATCATCCAGAACTTCAACTTCCGGTTTGTAGCTCACTGCAATCTTAGCGTTTACATAAAGCGATTCAAAAGTAAACACCTGGGTGTTGTAAAGCAACTGGAACGATTCATCAACACTGATACGGATGTTTCCACGGGTAGGAGCTTCATCCAGTGGTTGAACTCCCATCGGGTTACGGCACGAAACTGCTATCAACGTAAGAGCAGTAAGGGCTAATGTGAGCGGATGTAAAACGATTCGATTCATCTGAATTTCTCCTGTTATTCGTTAGGTTCTGACTTTTTTGTAATTATCTTTACCAGCCTGAAAAATCCATACGCAATAAAAAATAATGCAAAAGCAAATTTTAGGTTCCGTGGGATTCCCGGGTAAATATAAGGAATAAAAAGCAATGCGCCTAAACCAATATAAATAACAGCCATCAGGTATCCGAAGAAAACCATGAATTTTGAAAAAGATTCTTTGCTGAATATCATATCAATCCTGTTATTTCCTCTCTAAATATAACTGCTGAACTCCCCTTTAGCTTCTATTGATGATTGCTATCAGGCACTATTTCCTGATTAATTTAGACTACAAAGCGTTTACTAGTATAAATTACCTTAAGCATAAGGTTTGAATGAATCATCAAAATTACTAAAAAATGATGAATTCAGGCCTCTAACAGCCTGCAAAAGTAATTTTTTTTTTAAAGTTCAAAACATTTTTTTCAGGAACAGACAAATATCAATTTTATATTGATTTCGGATGTAGTGTGAAGATAAAGAATCTGAAAGAAAGTAACTCAAAAGGCAATTGCTTTAACGCTTTTTTTTATAAAGTGCATATGTTTCCATAAATAATGCCTTCCGGATTTGGCAAGATTCTCAGCTCATTGCTTTATTTCGTGTCTTTATTTTGCTTTGTTTTCGCCGAATGATATTTTTCGAAAAGATATTCTTGCTCATATTAATTTACAATTTAAATTTGCCGGCTTGAAATAGATAATAAACAGCCTTAATTCCGATCTAATTTTAATCAAATGAAAAACAGTATTCTGCTCATGGCATTAATTACGGCGGCACTTTTTACAGCCTGCACAAAGACACAAAAGAGTGATAATCCATTCTTTTCGGAGTATTCAACTCCTTTCAAGGTTCCGCCCTTCGACAAAATCGATACATCACATTACCTTCCGGCTTTTAATGAAGGTATAAAGCAACATGATGCCGAAATTAAAATCATCACTGATAATACTGCTGCTCCTGATTTTGAAAACACTATCCTGGCATTCGATAAATCAGGAAAATTGCTGAGCAGTGTCAGCAAAGTTTTCTTTAACATACAACAGGCCAATACAAACGATCAGATTCAGTCCATTGCCAAAACGGTTTCACCATTGCTCTCGAAGCATAATGATGATGTTTCGATGAACGCGGCTCTTTTTGCACGTATAAAAGCAGTTTACGAAAAGAGAAACGAAGCGGGTTTGGATGAGCAGCAAATTCGGGTCACAGAGAAATATTACCGTGACTTTGAGCGCCAGGGAGCGAACCTTACCGTTGATAAACAGGATCAATTGAGGAAAATCAACGAAAAGTTAGCTATGCTATCTCTTACTTTCGGTGAGAACATGCTGGCCGAAACAAATAAAAACTTTAAACTGGTAATTGATACCAAAGCGGATCTGGCTGGTTTGCCCGACGATGTTATAGCTGCTGCAGCAGAGGCTGCGAACAATGCAGGCGAAAAAGGCAAATGGGTTTTCACACTTGCCAAATCGAGTTGGATACCATTTCTGCAATACGCTCAAAACCGTGAACTCCGCGAAAAACTATATACAGCCTGGTTTATGCGTGGCAACAACAACAATGCAAATGACAATAAGAAAATTGTTGCCGAAATGGTTAGTCTGAGGGCCGAGAAGGCTAAACTATTGGGAAATGAGAATTACGCCACTTATGTTTTGGAACAGAATATGGCTAAAACCGTGCCTAATGTAGATGATTTCCTGGGTAAACTGATGGTTGCTGCTCTACCGGTAGCAAAAAATGAGCTGGCAGAAATGCAGAAAATTGCCGACGACGAAAAGGCCGGGTTCAAGATTCAGTCGTGGGATTGGTGGTATTATGCTGAAAAACTCCGTAAAGCCAAATATGATCTTGACGAAAATGAACTAAAACCGTATTTTAGCCTGACAAATGTTCGTGACGGTATGTTTGCAGTCGCCACAAAACTTTATGGCATTACCTTCGAGCAAAAGACTGATCTGCCGCTATATCATAAAGATGTTGAAACATTTGAAGTAAAAGAGGCTGATGGATCGCACCTCGGCATCCTTTATCTGGATTACTATCCCCGCGAATCGAAAGGTGGCGGTGCGTGGTGTACCGATTTTGTGCCAGCGGGATGGGAAAACAACAAAAGAGTTGATCCGGTAATTTCTATTGTATGCAACTTTACACCGGCTTCGGGAGACGCACCTGCATTACTTAACTGGGATGAGACTTCTACTATGTTTCACGAGTTTGGTCATGGACTTCACGGTTTATTCACGCAAGGAAAGTATTCGCGTACGGCAGGCAATGTTCCAACGGATTATGTCGAATTACCTTCACAAATTATGGAAAACTGGGCCAGCGAACCTGAAGTGTTGCGCATGTATGCCAAACACTATAAAACCGGTGAAGTAATTCCTGAGGCTCTCATCACAAAAATTCAAAATAGTTCCTTGTTCAACCAGGGATTTGTAACAGTTGAATACCTGGCTGCTTCCATGCTGGATGTTGAATTCCACAAGCTTACCAGTCCGGCAACTGTGGATGTGCTGGCGTTTGAAAAGGAAAAAATGACCAGGGCTGGTCTGATTGAAGAAATAATTCCCCGCTATCGCAGCACGTATTTCTCGCATATTTTTGATGGCGGTTATGCAACCGGATATTATGTATACATGTGGGCAGCTGTGCTCGATGCTGATGCTTTCGATTATTTTAAACAATCGGGCGATATTTTTAATTCTGAACTGGCAGCTAAATTTCGTCAGCATTGTCTTGCCGAATGCGGCGGCGATGAAGGAATGACACAATACAAGAAATTTCGCGGACAGGAACCCTCTTTGGATCCATTACTTAAAAGACGCGGACTGAAATAAATCCTGACACTTCAAATCCAGCCTTGTTTTGCTTTTTTGCAGAACAAGGCTTTTTTTTATTTTTTACAGCCAATAAGAATCATATTACCTTTACGAAAATAACTAAACCATTTTCAACGTCTAATAAAAACATCAAAAAAAGTTCAGGCTTCATGGCAGAATATATGCTTTCAAAATCAACATATATACGTGGTTTACAATGCCACAGATCTTTGTACCTGAATAAGTTCAGGCCCTATCTCCGCGATAAGATCACCGAAGAACAACTGGCTAAATTTGCCCGCGGACATGCAGTCGGAAAAGTAGCACAGCAGCTTTTTCCCGGTGGAATTGCAATGTCGCGACCGGCAAAGCCCTCAGCACTCAAAACTGCTCAACTCATCAGCGAAGGATATCCGGTGATATATGAAGCCTGTTTTATTTTCGAAGATGTAATTATTGCACTCGATATACTTGTGAAATGTGAAAACGGCTGGCATGCCTATGAAGTGAAAAGCAGCCTTGCACTCAGCAATGTTTATTATAATGATGCGTTTTTGCAATACCATGTAATGGTTGGTGCAGGGCTGAAGCCGGAAAAGTTTTTTCTGATAAACCGGAATCCTGAAGTAGAGTTGACAGAGACAAGCAATTTGAACGAAGCATTTGTATTTACGGACGTGAGTTCAGAATGTGAATTGAAGGAAGCTGCTATCAGTCAGAACATTGGGCATATGCTTGAAGTGTTGAAACGTGACAAATCGCCGGATATTTTTCCAGGCATGCATTGCATGAAACCATACCCATGCGATTTCAGAGGTGTATGCTGGAAAAAACTGACAAAAGCCGAACAAGAGGAAATTATGGGAAACAATGGTTAAGGTTGCAGGAATTCAGTTTCCGGAATTCAAAAAGCAAAGTTCAAAAAGCAAAGTTCAAATAGAAACAAATAAGTAAATGAAAATTATTGATCTTACTCACACAATTAGTCACGGAATGTCTGTTTTCCCGGGCGAAGCCGAACCATCGGT
>Ga0335397_10005525_pt1 | contig 16528 bp, 21 predicted proteins | sample MAT04_FD_205740 | JGI IMG/M metagenome (GOLD analysis project Ga0335397, IMG submission 205740) | Freshwater microbial communities from Lake Fryxell liftoff mats and glacier meltwater in Antarctica - MAT-04 (spades assembly) (version 2) ... | reverse complement strand
CTCCCTGCGCCAAGACGCCGCCCGCCGACGTCTGGATCAACCAACCCACCACCGCCCTCGTGCTCGACGCACCCGCTCGTCAGTAAATTCTCAGATGACCTCTCGCAAAATCGTTGGCACGTTCCGGGGCGCGTCGGGGTGCACGGCGCTCACCGCAATCGCGGGCCCGGATGGTTGGCCGCTCGAGCGGGGGGACGTATGGTGAACCGACTCGACCGGCGCGTCGCCGAGGACGAGATCGTCCGCGTGACGCTGCACGACCGCGATGGTCGAGTGCTGTTCGAGGGCGACGTTCCGTAGCGACCGCCGCCTCAAGGCCGAGCGCTTGCGACCGTGAGGCCCAGCCTCGCGGTCGCTCTTTCTTGGGCGTCGCGTCGGTACCCGAGAATGGCCGTGGGCTGGGCGGGGCCGCGCGCGCAGGTACTGGCCGTGCCCGCACAGCCGCCCGCGCAAGAAAACCCGGACGAGGTGACAGTCCCGTGACATGGGGGGGCAAAGTTGCTACCTGAGCTGGCGAGCATCTCCCCTCGTCTCGCGCTCAAAGGAGTCCCCATGAGCAGGTTCCCGTACCTCCTCTCGCTGTGTGCCTTGGTGTTTGTACTTTGCATCGGCGCAGGGCCTAAGTTCGCTTGGGCCGTGACCGGAGGCTGCTCCGGCACCGTCGTGAGTCTGCCGCTTCAGCCCGGCAAGTACAAACTGACCTGCGCGGGGAACTGCGAGCCCACACACCCGAATCCGTGCAAGGCGGGTGGCGTTAGCGGTCAGGGTGCGTCCGGCGCGGTCATGTGCGAGTGCGGCGAGGGGCTCACGTTCCCGCCGAACGGTCCGTGCAACATGTTCCTCAACTGGACGACGACACCGAGCGGAAAAAAGTACTCGGTGACGTGCTGGAACAACGACTGCCCCGCACCGCCGCCCGTCTGCGAGCCTGAGGGCGATGGGATCGTAATCGACCCGGAGACGGGCTACTTGAGCGGGGAGGGCACGCTCACGTGCCCCTGCCCGTGAGCTGGCGAAACGTCGCTGGGATCGGACTGGTCTGCGGAGGAATCTGCCTCGGCCTCGTGATCGCGGGGCTTGTTAGAGGAGCACCCGAGGATCCAGGTCCGCGGCGCAGCAGCTCAGAGCCTGCCCGCACCGGAGTCCGGGATCCTGGGTCAATGTCTGAGGCGGAGTCGCCCGCCGCGCCGGACCCCACCGTGCCCCTGCGGGAACCAGTGGCGCCCAGTGACGAGGGTACTGGCGTGCAGCCGGGCGTGGTGGGTCACGCGGAGTCACTGGCTCCGGAGCGGACGCGCGGGGCGATGCGAACGGGTCGCGCGATCCGCGGGGTGCAATACACGTTTCTCTGGTCAGATGACGCGCTTGAGCCTCCGATCGGCCCGCCAGACCCTGAGCAGGTGGCTCGATTGGCGCGCATGCCCGAGGAAGTGCGCTTGAAAGTCGCTGCCGCAGATGATGCGGTTGTGCATTCCGAGCGTCGGCGGCTGGAAGTGGAGGCGCAGGTTGGTGGGTCTCCCCTGCGTGACGCGGTCTTTCAACTCGCCGCCGTGGACTCGCTTGGGTCGGGAATCGTGGTCTACCCTGGTCGGGACATCCCGCTTCCCGCTTCGCCTGAAGCGAGTTTGGATCACACCCTTGGCGGCGGGGCATGGAGCAGTGACGCGGTGCAACGGGTGCGGCACTTCGAGGCCGAGCAGGCCACGCGGCGTTTCGAACTTGTGGGCCGTGCCATCGAGGCGGCGAAGAATCGAGCGCCTGAGTCTGCCCTGAGGGCTGCCGCACTCTGGGTTTCACAGGGGCGGGCCTTCTATGTGGAGTCGACAGACGCCCGGGATCTGTCGCTGATCGCGGAGGACTGGCAGCGAACGCGGGAGGAGCACATGGATCGTATCCGGAGGATCTTGAAGTGATGGGGCGGGCCTTGCCCATACTTGTGACTGTGACTGTCATCGGCGTCCTCATCGGCGCACTTCTCGATCTGATGTTCGGCCCCGTTCTTTCGTTCGGAAGTTCCGGGGCGGATCCCGAGCCCCCCCCCGAGTCGAGGCGGGTCGCCGAATCGCCGTCTCAGCCCACGCTCTCTGGCGTTGCGCGACCTCCTAGTAGTCCAGGCGGTCAACCGACGCCCCCCGCAGTACCCAGTGCTGCGCCGCCCGAGGAACTACCAGAGTCGCATCCGCCGTCGTCTCTTCCGTCCGTCATCCTGGACGTGTACGCCAAGCTAGATCCACAGGCATATCGTAGTCTGTTCGCACCCGCGCGCATGTACTCCGTGCTTGATGACATCGAGAGCGCAGTCACAGGCGTGAGTGCTCCCGTCGAGGAAGTTCCGCTGGAAGACGGGGCTCGGGCCGCTGCAACGCGCCGCGGAGAGACTCGATTGCCTGCCGATCGGTTCCTTGCAGTGGGCATCCCGATCGGTGCGCAGCACCACGAGGTCTTCGTCGGTATCCTGCCCGAGACGGACGCTGGCGGATCCGAGCAGGTCCTTCGAGCCCTTGCGAAGGACGCCGGCCTGAATCCACGCCAGCTTGATCGCACCCTGCCTTCGTATGCTGAAGCGCTCGCCATTGCTGAGTCTTACGTGCGCGAGCGGATCAAGTTCCGCGCCTTGGAGCAGGCCTACCTCTCGCGACTGATGTCTGCTACCGGAGGGCGGTACGGCATGCTCTCGGGGCAATGCTTCGTGATCCTCCCCGGCGGAAAGGGGATGATTGCCATTCCGCCAGGGACTGACCAGCAACTGGATGTACTGATCGATGCGTATGTTCGGGCGCCCGAGAGTGAGCGGGCAGCGCTTCGCGCGATGCGCCCCAAATGAGCCGATTTCGAGTGGTCTGCCTCGTTGTCGGCATCATCGTGCTCAGCATGGGGCTGCTGAAAGTGTTGGATCCCAGTTCGGACTCGGTCCTTGGAGCTTGGGGGTGTGCTCGCCACTGTGATCGAGATCGCTCTCGGCGTGGCATTTCTGATCCCCCGCGCAGCACGACTTGCGGCTTGGTCGCTGCTCGGGCTATCGCTCGTCTATGCGTGCGTCGTCGTGTTTCTGGGCCTTTCCCGGCTGCCCTTGTCGCGCTGCGGCTGTCTTGGTGCGAACCTGCGGCTCGGTTTCGGGGCCCATCTGGTCATCCTCGGAGTCCTTGGCCTTCTGGGCTGTTCATGCGTCTGGCTCGCCGGACGGGCCCAGAGCGAGATGCCATCGGAGTAAGCCACGGTGGCTGGTCAGGTGATCTCTGGACCTTCAGTGTGTGGTAGACTTCAGCCGCGCTCATCCCAGCGGGCGCGAGCCAAGGCAGCAGCATGCCGTCGAAGCCGCGCACTCTCGCTGGGATCCTGCACCGCCGTCGGCACGCCGACGCGGAGTACAACCGCGCCCGCCGCGGTGACCCCGACCGCGGCGTCGAGGACGCGGTCGTTTCGTCCGCCCGGTGGAAGGCGGTGCGCGCCCAGGTCCTGCGGAACGAACCGTTGTGCCGCGTGTGCGTGGCGGCCGGCCGCACCGAGCTCGCGGTCCAGGTGGACCACGTCGTCCCGGTGCGCGTGCGCCCCGACCTCGCGTACGACCCGACGAACCTGCAGCCCATCTGTGGCCCGTGCCACGGCCTGAAGTCCGCAGCCGAGCGGCGGTCCGGGGGGGTGGGGGGGACCTCGAGCTCTCACGCCTCGGTGGCCTACGGCGGGGCGGGGGGGACGTCCCGATTTTCACGGGTACGGCAATCCGGCCCGGCCCGAGTTTCGGAGGGGTTTCCCTCGTCCCAGGGGGCCTAGTCACGGGGCTCCGCGGGCCGGCCCCCCCGGCAGACATGCGTACACGAGGGGCCTCGCGAGCCCGCCGTCTCCGGGCCCCGTGGAGCTTCCGATGGCCTCGACTTCCCGCCTTCGCTCGTTCACGTGCCCGGTCTGCGGGCACGCGGCTCCGGTAGGTCGCCGGGGCCCGCTCCCGCGGGCCTGCACCCCGTGCCGCCGTCGTCCGGTGGTCCCTGCTCGGGCAGCCGGTCGCACGACGTGTTCGACCTGCGGGGCCGAGCTCCCCGTCCGCGGACGGAGGGGCCGCGTCCCGACCCGATGCCCCCGCTGCCGGCGGGCGAGCAAAAACGCCGGCCGGCGGCTCTACGTCGACCTGACCCCGTACACGGCCGAGGAACTCGGGGCGCTCGCCCGACGCCTCTGGCAGGTGTGGTGGTCTCGGCGCGCGCCTCGCGGTCCACCTCGTCGTCCTTCTCCCGGCGTCGGCGGACGAGGTCCTCGCGATCGGCGACCAGCGACCTGAACCGCCTGAGGTCGGTTGGACAGCGGGGTGACGGTACTCACGCGGCCACTTCCTGTCGAGCGGTCAGTTTGGCGCGGACTTGGCTCGGCGTGAGGTAGGCGTGCTTCTGAAGGATCCAGGAGCGGTTGTAGAGGTCGCGGAACTCCTGAAGGTCGCGCGGATCACCATTGAGGACGTTCGCGCGTGGCCCGACGACCTCGGGGTCCTGCGGTGCGAGTCGGGGTGCACGGCCCTGACCGCGATCGCGGGGCCGGACGGGTGGCCGCTCGAGCGGGGGGACGTATGGTGACCCGCCGCGTTCCCCCCGGCTGCTGCCCGGGCTGCCTCCAAGAGCACGCGACCGAACCGTGCCCGCTGCACCGGGCCGCCCCGTCCCTCGCGACTGCGGCCCGCGAGGCGCTCGCGTTCTTCGACGTCAACGACGACGAGGACGCGCGCCGCGTCGCGGCGCTGCTGCGTGGCGCGCTCGCCGAGGCGGAAGGGAGAGCCTGATGCGCATCGACCCCAACACCCCGATCTGGGTCGTGACGGACCCGGGCGCCAATTCGACGCTCGCGGACGTCTGCTTCCAGACGACCCTCGCCGGGTTGCGCCTCCAGTTTGCCGGGGGACTCTCGATGGACTACCGACCGGCCGTATTCTCGACCGAGGACGAGGCCCGCGAGGAGGCCGGGCATCGGCTGCTCATCCGGCGCGTCGCCTCGCGGATCCGCCTCGACCGCGGTGTCCCCGAAGGCGAGGTCGTGCGGGTGACGCTGCACGGGCAGGACGGGGCCGTCTTGTTCAAGGGCGACGTCCGGTAGCTCGGCACCGCGTCCACGCTCCCCCGTGCGACGCCGACTCGACTCCCGTAGGCCCGGGACAATGGTCCCGGCTCCGACCTCGGCCCACCTCGGCCCCTTGACGACCCCTCGCCGCGCCCCTAGCGTTCGCGGCATCAGGTGTCATGGGTCGTCGACGGAGGTCGCCATGGGACAATCGATCACGCTCTGGTTGGAGCGGAGCCAGGCGATCTCGTCGCAGCTGTTCTCGCCCGTGTTCGACGCGGCCGAGTTGCGCGACGGCACGATCCTGCTGACGATCCTCGCGCTCTCCGGCGGCGCGACGGCGCAGATCACCGCGGAGCAGTCTCTCGACCCTAACGACCCGAACAGCTGGTCGACGCTGGTCGCCGTGAACGGGAACACCGTCAACAACTTCCCGGGCATCCTAGGCGGGTACGCAGCGGGCACGACGGTCCCGATGGGCCCCTACTTACGATTCCGTGCCGACATCCTTCTCTCTTTGGGCGACGCGATCGTCTGGAGCGCGTCTGTGAGCCTTCGTGCGTGAAGTCCGAGCTCGCAACTAACAACCATCTGGAGCGCAACCGTGAATCTGCAACTCTGGTATCAGCGATCGGACGCCGAGAGCGTCGTCCTGTTCTCCTCGCCGGTCGATGTCTCCTCGGTTCGGGACATCACGATGTTCCTCTAACGTCGTGAATGCCGGCTCGGCGAACGTCCTGTTGCAGGGCCAGCAGTCGCTCGACCCGAGCGATCCCAACTCGTGGACGAACGTCGGCAGCACTGCCTCCGGGTCGGCATCGGGCAATACGACGGGGCTCGCCGGCGGATACACGGCTGGCACGACCCAGCCGCTGGGGCCCTACTTTCGCGTGCGCGCGACGATCACCGTCACGAGCGGCGGCATCATCTGGAGTGCGAGTGCGGTGATGCGCGCTTGACGCGACGGATCGCGAGACCCTCGCCAATCTCGACACTCCGCACCCCAGCATCGCAACTGCGGCAAGCGACTCGGCACCTGCAGCGGATTCGCTGATTCATCCCGGCGCTCTATTGAGGTCTTTGTCCCATGGCAGCTCCCCCTGTCCTGATTCCTGGGTCGACCTTCTACGACCCCGAGCTTGGATTGTACGGATATCAGGTCTGCAATCGCACATTTGATCCCATCACGTTCGTGCTCTGCGAGAACCCCTATTACAGTAAGGGTCCAGGCGGGAAACTGTGGGAAAAGCGAAAGTGCACCGAAGTGAAGTTGGGTCCCAAAGAGTGTAAGTGGATGATTTACAAGGCTGCGAACAAGCCGGATCGTAGTTATACTGATTTTCACCTCGACTGGGCGGGCGCTGCCATCGGCCCGCCCGATCCGCTGCGCGATGGGGCTTCGGTGGGCGCCGGCCCCGATGTGAGCCTGCGTCGAGCGCTCCAGTGGCTATGCATGTTGTTCCCTCCTCTTTGCCCATACTTGGGGCGCCTTCTGGAGTCGATGAAGGGCTTCAATGCAATGGGAGATACGCGCGAGTTTGCGATGTCGGCGCCTCGTACGCTCGGACCGTTCTTGGGCGGAGCGTGCGTTCCGGTCGGTGCGCACTACATCTCGTCAGTCGGTCGCAATCGGGATGTTATCTACTCTTTCCCAACTCCGTATCCGATGCGGCTCCTGAATTTCTGGGGTCCCCGCAAGTGCCAGTTTGTGATAGAGTCGATTACTGGAATTCCAAAGGGGTGGGAAGCGGAGTTGCTCTATCCAAGACTCGGGCAAGCGTTCTCTGTTGAGCCTGGCGATACAGCGGCGAAGGGAGTGCTTCGCATCGTCCGTCCGGCGTCGGTTCAGCCAGGTACAGAGATTGCGTTCACAATCCATCAGCGCGTCGTGGGAGTATTAGGCGACGACCCGGTGTATGGGTTCGAAGTCAGCGGGATTGTTGTCGTGTTGCCAGACTTCGGGCCGTCCATGCCCAGCCGCGATTCATCCGATGCCGTGCAGTGGGTCGATGACCCCGAACGGCACTTCGGGTCGCCGTCTCCCCTCAGTCCTCCGGGAGTAATGATGGCACAAGTGCCGAGTCTGGCGGTGCCAGGGCTCCCGGCGCGCGCTTCGTCGTTGCCGCCTACGGGCAGTTCACCGCACCCTGGATGCGTGATCAGGCCCGGAATCCGAACGCCCGGGGAGGGCGGAACGTGTCAAGGTTGTTGAGGAGCGCACTAGTTACGGCACTTGTCGTGGGCATGGCAGCCTTAGTCTATTTTGGCTCTCGCGTCGACTCGGATGGATCTGAGGGTTCCGGTCACGCCTCCGATGGAAATCCGGGGTCGGATGCGGCGATTGATCCGGGACGATCTCTGATAGGTGTTGATCGTGAATCAGTTGCGCTTGCGGGAGCGGGAATGGAGCCCCACCTTGCCTCTGGTGAGCCGAGTCGAATGCCTCGACACTCGGGCCGCGTCGTATCACGGCGAGGCGCTCCGGTCCCGGGCGCCCTAGTGTGGTATGAGACCGAGAGTGGTCGACAGATCTCGACGACGACAGATGGGAGTGGGGAGTTCTTACTCACTCATGGGGATCGGTATCCGATCACGGTGCACGCGAGTCGTAATGCCTACCTTGAGAGAACCACGGTTGTTCTAACCGATGTCGGATTCACGGAGCCTGTACAAATCGAGACCGGAATCGACGTCATAGTCCACGTAGTTGGCGCGCGCGCAGCGCTCTCTGGTGTCACCGCGATTCCGACATCTATGGTCGATGAGGCTCCAGGACAGCCAATTCGGACTCGCCAAGACTCCGGAATGGAGTTTTCGATCGAAGGAGTATCGGAAGGCGAGCGGTATGATATCTGGATCCCCCCGAATTCCATCGGTGAGTTCCTCTTGGCGCGCGCAGTAGTTCTGACGAGTGCGGGAGCCTCGTTGAGCGTGTCGAGGTGCGATTCCTATATCAATGGAACAGTCGTTGCCCCACGCGGGGTGTCGGCAGTGGACTGTTTCGTCATTCTCAGGAAGGGGCTAGCGTTCATGCATCAACGCGTGAACCTGCCGAGTCGCATTCACTTGGGCCCAATCCCTCAAGGGTCATGGGCTGGACTGGCTCGTGCCGTCGATTCTGACGGAGTCAAGTGGTCGTGGGACGGAGCGCTCATGACTCAAGATGAGCCAACGATTGTGCTTGGGAGATAGCGCTCCGTTTTTTTAATACTTCAAGCTTCGTTGGAAGCGCTCCGATCCCTCGACTGTGTAGCGGCTCGCGACAGACCGCGTCGCACTAAGATTCTCCAACGTGGAGACTGTTCGGCGCCTCTCTCGCTCCATGCCGCGCTGGCGGTTCGTAGTTTCATGGACCCCACAGCCCGCAGGGCGTCCCTGCCCTCCGTGAACCAGCGAGGGGCGAGCGTTCGGGCGGCGGACTGCGGTGACCCTTTCGCTAGCGACGCGACAACGGGGGGCATATGCTAGTATTCAGCCGCGCTCATCCCAGCGGGCGCGAGCCGAGGCAGTTCCGTGCCGTCGAAGCCGCGCACTCTCGCTGGGATCCTGTGCCCCCGTCGCCAGACGGACCGGGCCTACAACCGTCTGCAGCGCGACCCCGTTACCGCCCGAATCCACGGGTCCGCCCGGTGGCAGGCGGTCCGCGCCCAGGTGCTGCGAGCCGAACCCGTCTGTCGGGCGTGCGCCGCCCGTGGCCTGACCGAGCCCGCCCTCTACACGGGCCGCGACATCAGCGGCCAGTAGGCTGCGTGGCGCGCTCGCCGAGGCGGAAGGGACGGCCTGATGCGCATCGACCCCAAGACCCCGGTCTGGGTCGTGACCGACCCGGGCGCCGACTCGACGCTCGCGGACGTCTGCTTCCAGACGACGCTCGACGGACTGCGTCTGCAGTTCGCCGGAGGCCTCTCGATGGACGACCGACCGGTCGTCTTCACGACGGAGGACGAGGCCCGCGAGGAGGCCCGGAACCGGCTGCTCGTCCGGCGCCTCGCGTCGCAGATCCGTCTCGACCGTGGCGTTCCTGACGGGGCGGTCGTCCGGGTGACGCTGCACGGCAGCGACGGGGCCGTGCTGTTCCAGGGCGACATTCGATAGCTCGGCGCCGCGTTCACGCTTCCCCGTGCGACGCCGACTCGGCTCCCGTAGGCCCTGGGCAATGGTCCCGGCTCGGACCCGGGCCCCTTGACGACCCCTCCCCGCGTCCCTAGGGTTAGCGGCGTCAGGTGCAGCGGTCCTCGATGGAGGTCGTCATGGGGCAATCGATCACGCTCTGGTTTCAGCGGAGCCAAGCGATCTCGACGCAGCTCTTCTCGCCCGTGTTCGAGGCCGAGGCGCTGCGCGACGGCACGATGCTGCTGACGATCCTCGCCCTCACGGGCGGCTCGACGGCCCAGATCACCGCCGAGCAGTCCCTCGACCCGAACGACCCGAACAGCTGGTCGACGCTCGTCGCGGTGAACGGCAACGCCGTCAACAGCTTCTCGGGCGTGCTCGCCGGCTACTTGGCAGGCACGACGATCCCCGCCGGTCCCTACCTACGATTCCGTGCCGACATCCTGCTTTCTCCGGGCGACAGAATCGTCTGGAGCGCCTCCGTGACCCTTCGTGAGTGAGTTCGCAGTCAGGCAACCTCGAACCCCCAACTGGAGAAAAGTGGTGATCATTCAGCTCTGGTACCAGCGTTCGGACGCCGAGAGCATCGTCCTATTCTCCCCGCCGGTCGATGTTTCCTCGGTGAGGGACATCACGATGTTCCTCAACGTCGTGAACGCCGGCTCGGCGAACGTCCTGCTGCAGGGCCAGCAGTCGCTCGACCCGAGCGATCCCAACTCGTGGACCAACGTCGGGAGCACGGCGGCGGGATCGTCCTCGGGTAACACGACCGGTCTCGCCGGCGGCTACACGGCGGGCACGACCCAGCCGTTGGGACCCTACTTCCGCGTGCGCGCGACGATCACCGTCTCAAGCGGCGGGATCGTCTGGAGCGCAGTGGCGGTGCTTCGCGAGTAACCTCGCCGGAGATCCACCCAGGAAGGACACGCCGACTCGACGAGAGAACACTATGGCAACTCGCCCGCCCGCACAGAAGGTAACGATCCACTTTAGGGTCAAATGTAGTAGCACGACGTCTCCCGGAATCGACGGACGCAAGACCGCTCGCTTCTGCCTTTCTCTTCGCTTCCCCGACATGGCAGAGGAAGAGGAGATTTGCGTTGACCTAAAGGGAGCGAAGCTGAAGGACCCTAACCCGGATGGGTCGCCGGCTCTTGGAGACAACACGAAGGATATCATCAAGAAGCTGCAAGAGAAACTTGCGGCGAACACGAAGATCTCTGCCGAGAACAAGAAGAAGGTCAGCTTCGGCTATCGCGAAGTGACGAAGGAGAAGGGCAAGGGCGGGGCGCGCGGGGGCGGTGCTGCGAGCAGCCAGACGGACTACGAGGGCCAGATCGTCCTTGATGGAGTGGACTACTACAACTACGGAACCGACTACGGAAAGATAGGTTTCAGATACGAAGCGCCCGGCGGACTCAAGCCGAAGGTGCCCGACGATCCCAAGGGGAAGAAGCAACCCAAGACGGGTCCGTTCGAGCCGGGAGATCCGTTCGGCCCAGTCAAGACCATCTCGGTGAGTGAGCCGCTCGGCTGTTTTCGCGTCTGCTTCGACGTCGACAACCAAGCCGAGGCTCTCGTGGCGACCCCAATTCTGGTTCCATTCAGGTACGTCTTCGATTCGGAGCAGGGTCAGTTGTCGGAGATGTACCAGCGACTAGTACTTGCGGGGGTGGATTGCACAATTTGGGACGGGTTCATAGTCCCCGTTTGCGACAATCGGAGCGGCGCGAAGGTGCGCTCGGTCGAATTGGTGTTCGCAAGCGATCCGTACGGAGTCATGCCCGCATTCCCGTGGATGATGCACTTCATGCCCGGGCTGACGGCCGAGTATCTTCGGTCGGAAGGGATTCGTTTCGCGGTGAACAGGCCGATTCCGTCCGTCGCGCAGCAGATGCCGCAACAGTACGACTCCGTCATTCGCCCATTCGAGCGGACGTCTCCCCTCTCGCAGGCAGGAGTCGATCGAATCCGTGTAGTGGAGGAGAGATGGCGATTTGGGGACTCCCCCGCCACGTTCGCGGGGCTGTCTAGTGTCCTGAATGAGAGGGCCCCGGCCGCCTTCCTTCAACTGACCTCGCAGGCCCCGAGCATTCCTTCTGTCCCCATGGATCGACAGGCTCAGCCCAGTTCATCAGGCGGCTCCGCGGATTCCGGCAGGCAGCTGCCGATGCTGCCGAGCCGCCCGGGCGGTGCGATCGACCCCGGGCTCCGAAAGCCGTCGGGAGATCAGCCCGTGCGAGTCGAACGATCGGTGCGCGTCCTTCACCTAGTACGAGTCCTGTCCGCCTGCGTCGCGTTTGCATTCTTCGTCAAACTCGGCGACTCTTGGACAGAGGAGGCAGAAGCCTCACCGAACGCAGATGCGATTGCCGGTGTAGTTCTTGGCCCCGATGATGTACCCGTTACGAACGTCGAAGTCGGAGTTGTGCCTGTCTCTCAGGGAGAGCGGTCAGTCGCAGGTGCCTTCCTCGGTGGCGGAAAGAGCGTTCGTGTCGAAGCCGGCGGGAAGTTCCTGCTGAGCGGCGTCGAGGCTGGAGAGTACTTCATCGCGGCGATCGGGCCGGAGTTTGCGTCGTTCCAGCCGCTAAGGGTCCGCTCTCCAGCTCAGGACGTTCAGGTGAGAGGAGAGTGGCGCCACCTAGTTCGTGTTCGGCTCCTGCAGCCGGACGGGGCCAACTACACAGGAAAGATTCGTTCGTGGACTAGGAACACTCGAGACGAGAGTTCCGGTCAGAGTGAATCTGCTCGCGATGGCGTTCTCGAGTTGACGACCGATGGTAGTTCTCGGCAGTCATTCGATCTTCTCTTTGAGGAGTTCGCGCCCGTCTCGATCGACGTGCCCATGAAGCGTGAAAGAGGCCCGATCGATCTCGGAAAGAGGTCGCTCGAGATCGGCGTCTCGCTAACCGGGACAGTCGTCGACGGCGCCGGAAGGCCGGTGACTGGGGCGCAGGTGTGCTATGAGCACGTTCGTTGCGCCGAAACGGACTCGGCCGGGGAGTTCGTCCTTCGCCACCTCCCGGCACGGCGCGGAGAGGTGACGATCGAAGCAGAGGAGTTTCTCGACTTCCGGGGCGACATTGACTCGAGCACTAAGGGACACCAGAGACTCACCTTGCGTAGGGGCTGCTTCGTACGAGGTGTAGTTGTGAACGCCAAAGGCGCCCCCGAATCAGTAGGTCTCGTACTGCGACGAGTGGCTATCGATGACAAGGATCCAATCTCCGTATCCAGTGAAGACGATGGAACGTTCCAGCTGCGAATTCAAGCTGGCAACTACGAGGTCCTTCACGGCGCCGTTGGGCGCGAACGCCGTCTCAAGGAGTTCACCGCGAGAGACGGTGAGACGCTCGACCTGAAGGTCGTGCTGCCCTAATCTTCGTGCAGCGTACTCTGACCTCTGATCTGCCCTCCCGGATGCAAGACGGTTCTGAGTCCAAGAAGTGCCTCGGTTGGTGGTCTTGCCGCGACGTTGCGGCCTGATGAGTTCTGGGCGCGCCGCTCGAGCGGCGTAGTGCAGGCCTCGATCGACGAGTGGAACCAGGGCAACAACTAGTTCGCGACTCCGAGTCCGGGTCGCCAGTCCAGAGGTGCGCGATCGTCGGATATCGGAGGGGCGCCAAGATGAATTCGGTCACGCCCCGCGGCCCGAACGTCTCCAGGACCACTGCCTCTCCGACGCCACGCTGCGGCGGCTGGTCAACGACCGGATCTACCCCGAGTTCGCCCCGGCCTCCGCCGCCGTGCCCTACGTCGTGCGCTCGCGGCTCGCGAACCCTCCGCACGACCACCTCGGGGGCGAGGCCGCGATCGGGAACCCGACCTACCAGTTCACCGTGATCGCCTTTAGCAACAAGGAGCGCGGCGAGGTCGCGGCGGCGCTCCGCGCCTGCCTCTCGCGCTTCTCGGGCCCGATGGGGACCGAAGACGTCGAGATCTCCTCACCCGACGAGGCCGACGACGTCGAGACGGCCGGCGACGGGAGCGAGCGGCGGCTGTTCGTGCGCCGCCTCGACTTCGAGGTCTGGCACTCCCGCGAGCCCGTGAGGTAGCCCATGAGCAACAAGTTCGTCAGCGTCAGCAACGGCCTCAAGATCGCCTTCGGGAAGTCCGGCTTCGAGGCCGACATCCTCTCCGTCTCGCACTCGGGCGTGGCCCGGGCGCTGATCGAGACGTCCCACATGGGGACCCCGGAGCCGCAGGACGGCGAGATCGGGGGGAAGACCTTCATCGTCGATCCCCTCGAAGACCCGGGCCAGCTCCAGCTCCAGGTCCACTACGACCCGAGCAACCCGCCCAAGCGCACCGACCCCGACGACCCGGAAGAGGTCGAGGTCACCTACCGACGGCCCAAGGGGGCGACGACGCCCGCGAGGCTCGTCGGCAAGGGGTGGCTCCAGGAGTGGGGCGCCGAGATGAACCTCGGGGCCAAGATGACCGCCACGTTGACGGTCAAGTTCACGGGCCTCCTCTCCGTCGTGAAGGCAGCCGTCGCATGAGCCAAGACCTCCGTTCGAAGATCCTCCAGTCCAAGGGGCTCGCCCCCGTCCCCGTGCCCTGCCCCGAGTGGGGCGAGGACGTGGTCGTCTGGATCCACCCGCTGACGGGCGACCAGCGCGACGCGCTCGAAGAGGAGAGCACCGAGCTCGTCGTCGCCGAGGACTTCGCTCCCGGCTCCGGCAAGCGCCGGCTCCACGCGCGCGCGGTCGTGCGGGCCGCGCGGGACGGGGACGGCCAGCCCGTGTTCACGCTGGCCGACGTCGAGGCGCTGGCCACGAAGGACGCGCGCCCGCTCGATCGCTGCTACCGGGTCGTGGACCGCCTCTCTGCCGTGTCCGAGGAGGAGGTCTCGGGCCTCCTCTCAAAATCCGGCGCGACCCCTGGCGCCGTTTCCTCTTCCGGCTCTGCCGGGAGCTAGGGGTCGCGGCACCGAGGATCCTGCTCGAGCAGCTGACGTCTCGGGACCTGTCCGAGTGGGCCGCGTATCTGCGCGCCCGCGAGGACGAGCGCCCCGTAGGGCCCCGGCCGCCGCGGGCCCGTCCCGTCCCGCCGGCTGCGGGCGACGACCCGGAGGTCTCGTGGCAGCGGCTCCTCTCGTTCGCCGACGCCGTGCGGGTCACGAGGCCCGGAGGCTGACATGAGCACGTCCCGCTCGCTCAACATCTCCCTCTTCGGCGACAAGGAGCTGGAAGCGGCGTTTAACGCGCTGGCGCTCAACGTCCAGAAGAAGGTCTTCCGGCCCGCGCTGCGCGCCGGGATGAAGCTCGTCCACCGGGCCATCGTGGCGCGCGTCCCCGTGGACACGGGGGCGCTCAAGGGGGCGATCAAACTCCGGGCCGGGCAGCGCCAGCGGGGCCGGATCACGCTCGCCGTGTTCGTGGACAAGGCGCGGCTGCCCAAGCGCACGAAGAGTGGGGGCAAGGAGTGGTTCTATCCCGCCCACGTCGAGCTGGGCCACGTCGTGGCCGGCAAGCGCGGCGCGGGCGCCAACGAGGTCCGGGCGTTCGTGCCGCCGAAGTCCTACATGCGCGCGGGGTTCGACGCCGCGAAGGACGCCGCCGTCGCGGCGATCGAGGCCGAGGCCGGGCGGCGCATGGAGACGCTCTTCCTCCACCCGAAGCAGGCCGGCGCCCTCTCCGAGGGGGAGGACTGACCCGTGTCCGGGACGCTGCGCAACCTCCGCACGACCGCCACCGCCGAGGTTTCGAACCTCGAGCAGGGGATGCGTCGGGCGGCGGCGGCGACGCGGCAGGTGGGCACGGCGGCCGAGGAGTCGAGCCGCCGCGGGTCGCGCGCGATGGACGACCTCGGTCGCCGGGGCGGGGTGTCGCTCGGCGTGGTCGGCAAGGGCGCCCGCGAGGCGTCGGTCGGCCTGCTTCAGCTCGGGGACGCGGCCGGGGCGACGTCCTCGAAGGTCGGGGGCCTCCTCTCGGGGCTGGTCTCGGGGTTCGCCGGTGGCGGGCTGATCGGCCTCGGGATCGGGGCCGTCACGGGCGCGATCGCGCGGCTCGGGGCCCGGTCCGAGGAGACCCGCAAGGAGCAGGAGCGGCTGCGAGTCGAGCAGGAGAAGGCCGCCGAGCAGGCGCGCGACGCCGCCCAGAAGGCCCGGGAGGCCGCCGAGCAGAAGGCGAAGGACCTGCAGGCGCTGCGCGACGAGATCGACCTGATCAACGCGAAGAACGACGCCGAGCGCCGGGGCGTCGAGAACCGGATCGCGACGCGGAAGGCCACCGAGAAGGGGCCCGAGTTCGCGGGGCTCGAAGCGAAGAAGCAGGAGGCCGAGGCCGCGCGCCGCGCCCGCGAGGCCGACGACCGGGCCGCCGAGGAGTCCGCCGCCCGGTCCAAGCGCGACGCCGAGGCGATCGCCGAGCTCAACCGCCGAGCGGCCGAGGCGCAGAAGGAGCTCACCAAGCGCCTCGAAGAGCAGGCCCGGCGCGAGTTCGAGGTCATGACGCTGACCGCCGAGCAACTGAAGGCCAAGGAGCGGGCGAAGCTGATCCAGGACCTGCTGACGGCGGGGAAGAAGGAGGAGGCCGAGGCGATCCGTCAGGCCATCGAGTACGAGAAGCAGGTGAAGGGTCGCGAGGAGAAGGCCAAGGAGGAGAAGAAGGTCGCGGAGGAAACCCGGCGCGAACAGGAGCGCCAGGAGGACGCCCGCAAGCGCACGGCCGAGTCCGCGGCGCGGGAGGTGGAGCGACTCAAGAACGAGCGTGCGCTCCTTGCGGCCGGGACCGACGAGCTCCGCAAGCGCGAGGAACGCTGGCAGCGCGTGAAGGAGCTGATGCAGGAGTACGGCGCGGAGGCCCGCAAGGTGCTGGTCGAGCAGCAAAGGCTGTGGGACGCCGAGGACGCCCACGACGCGAAGCAGAAGGCCGACCAGCAGGCCGCGGCGAAGTCTGCGAAGGCGAAGGGGTCCACGAAGGCGGACAGCGGGCGGCCGTCCACGAACCTCGACGACTACGACCCCGCGTCCGGGACCGGCCCGACGGCGTGGCTGCGCCAGCAGAAGCGGGCGCAGAAGCAGTACGACAAGAACCGGCGCCACGTGAAGAACCTCCAGGCCGAGAAGCGCGGCATGGGGATCCGGCTCGAGGACTGGGGCGACTACTTCTCGTGGACGCGGGAGTACGACCCCGATGCGAAGAAGCGCGGCGGGGCGGGGCAGGACGAGCAGCCGGGCGGGCCTCCCGCGCCCCCGGGTGGCCCGAACCCGAACGGCGACGCGCCGCTCAACCCGCCGACCTACCCGTCGCACCCGCCCGCGATCACGCCCGGCGACGCGGCGGGACCGCAGAGCGGGGCGGCGCAGGAGGCGACGCAGGCGCTCGACGCGACGGCGGCCGCCACGAAGCAGACGGCCGACGCGCTCGGG
>Ga0335397_10005524_pt1 | contig 16529 bp, 6 predicted proteins | sample MAT04_FD_205740 | JGI IMG/M metagenome (GOLD analysis project Ga0335397, IMG submission 205740) | Freshwater microbial communities from Lake Fryxell liftoff mats and glacier meltwater in Antarctica - MAT-04 (spades assembly) (version 2) ... | reverse complement strand
TGGCAGTAGCGTCTACGCAACGCTCACTGGCAGTAGCGTCTACGCAACGCTCACTGGGAGCGGCTAGTAGCCGCTCACTTCGTGGCGGCGGTCTTCGCGAGCGTCGGCGGGTCGAGGTGAATCGGGAACTTCGGCGTGCCGGCCTTGGCGCGCGCCTTCTTGTTGTCCCGTCCGAGCTTCGTCGTCTTCGCCTCGCGGCGGTTCCAGGTCATCTTGGTGTTCGAAACCATCGGCGTCTCCCTTGGGAGGCGCGATCTAGCCTAGACGCTCGCCACGCGCAACGGCCATCGCGTGCTCCTGCCGCGCGACGACCAACGCGTGCGCGTGGAGCGCGGTGCGCAACATCGTCGCCACTGGACCGGGGACACCCGCGCCGATCGCGACGCCATCGGCAGCGACCACTGACATCACGCCGCGCAGGGAGCTCAGCAGCATCACCTCGTCGGCGGCGTAGACGTCGCGCGGCGAGAGCATCCGCGGCGCGACGCGAAGCCCCTTATCACGAGCGATACAGCCGACAGTATCCCACGTGATACTTCGCAGAATTCCAGTACTTTCTGGCGGGCTACGCAACACCCCGCCGCGCACGACAACGACGCAGCTGGTCGCGCCTTCGAGCACGTCGCCGCTCGGCGTGACCAAGAGCGCGTCGTCGGCGCCGCGATCGCGCGCGGCCTCGAGCGCGAGAATCTGGCGCAGATAGCCGAGCGTCTTCGTGCCGCCGAGACCTGTGGCGTCTCCGACGTGACCGGCAGACACGAGCGCGACGCTCACGCCGCGCGCGTAGTCGTCGACGCTCGGCAGCACGAGCGGCGCGACGACGACGATCCGCCGCGCGTGCTCGTCGCCGCGGATGCGCAGACCGCCGCTGCCGTCGCCGCGCGTCACGACGATGCGCAGATGCCGCTCGTCGGTCGCGCTCAGTAGCTCATCCGCGTCGGTGCTGGCCTGCGCGACTGCGGGCGCGGCTGGTGTGCCCGCGGCGATCGCGCTCGCGAGCGTGTCGCGCACCTCCCCGTCGAGCGCGTCGAGCGACACTGGCAGCGTGATGCGCGCCGCCGCGCAGCTGCGCGCGAGCCGGGCCAGGTGGTCGCGCAGCCGAAACGGCGCGCCGCCGTAGGTGCGCAGCACCTCGAAGGCGCCATCGCCGTGCAGCAGCCCGCGATCGAGCACGCTGAGCCGCGTCTCCGGTTCATCCGCGGCGATCGGTGTCGCGCCGTCGATGGAAACGACTGTCAAAACGACGCCGAGGCCGGCTCAGCCCTTCAGCGACGCGAGCAGCGCCGCTGCGTTCTGATTCGACTTGTCCTCGGCGACGGCGCGCTCGAGCATGCTGATCGCCTTCGGCTTGTCGCCCTGCTTCGCCGAGATGTCGCCGAGGAAGAAGTAGACCTCGCTCTTGGTGATGCCGGAGTTCGCGTCGAGCTTCTGCAGCAGCAGCGCGCGGAACGTCTTCTGCGCGCGCTCGAAGTCGCCAGCGCTGTGCGTGAGCCGGCCGAGGTCGCGCAGGATCGCGACGCTGGTGAGGTCGACCTTGAACGCGGCGTCGAGCTGCGTGAGCGCGCCGGCCTGATCGCCGAGCCCCTCGAGCGCGAGGCCCAAGCGGTGGTGGTACTGCGCGACTTCTTTCACGCGCTTGCCGCCGAACGACGCGATGATCTTCTCGAGCACCGGCACAGCATCGCGAGCGCGGCCCGCGGCGATGTAGAGATCACAGAGCGGCAGCAGCACCGTGCGATCGTCCGGCGTCAGCTGCGCGGCCTGCTCGAAGTAGGTTGCGGCGCGTCCCGCATCGCCGAGCTTCGTCTCGTAGATCGAGGCGACGCGCTTGAGCAGCGCGCCACGCGCGGCCGGCTCGCTCACCGCGTCGAGCTCTTGCGCGAGCATCTCGGCGAGGCGATCGAAGCGGCCGTGCTTCTCGTAGAACATCTTGAGACGCGCGCGCGTGTCGCTCTCGTTCGCGGCCTCGAGCGCGCGCAGCAGAGCGCCCTCGGCGCGCTCTGGATCGCCGAGGTGGGTCTCCGCGATCTCGGCGAGCCGGTGGGCGCTCTCCACCGTGTCGATGCCGGAGCGCAGCACCAGCAGGCGCTCGAGCGCGTCGGCGGTGCGCGGATGATCCTGCGCGGCCTCGTGCAGCCGCACCAGCGAGGCGAGCGCGCGCGCGTCGTCGGGGCGGCGCTCGAGGATGCGCTCGTAGACGTCGACCGCTTTGGCAGGATCGCCGAGGTTCTTCTCGTGCACCTCGGCGAGTCGCCCGAGCGCGGCGAGCTCGGCAGTCGTGTCGCCGGCCGACGCTGCGTCGCCGATGCGTCGCTCGATCAGCGCGACGACATCCGCGAAGCGCCCGTCGGCGGCGAACAAGCGCTCGAGCTCGTCGAGCGCCTCGCCGTTCTGCGGATCCTCGTCGAGGATCTCCTGCAGCTGGGTGATCGCCTCGGCACGCTTGCCGAAGCTGCGCTCCATCAGGCGCGCGAGACGCACGCGCGCCGCAACGCGCTGGGCCGGGGTCTCGGCCGCGTCGAGGCGACGCTCGAGGATCTCGCGCAGATCTTCCCACGCCGAGCGGCTGTCGTAGATGGCCTCGAGCGCGGACATCGCGTCGGTGTCGCTCGGCTGCTCGTCGAGCACCGCGCGGTACGCGAGGATGGCTGCGTCGAGGTTGCCGAGCTGGTCGCGCTGAATGTCGCCGATGCGGTGGCGCGAGCGGATGCGCACTTCCGGATCCGGCTCCGCATCGACGCGACGCTCGAGCAGCGCGACGACGTCCTTCCAGCGCCCTTCGGCCTCGCGCAGGCGCGTGAGGTCGTCGATCGCGGTGAGGTCGCTGCCGTCGATCGCGAGGATCGCCTCGTGGCACGCGGCCGCCGTCGCAGCGTCGCCGAGCGCCGACTCCGCGAGCCGCGCGGCCTCGCGCAGACGTTCCTTGCGAGCGATCTCGTCGCGCTCGATCTCCGCCCACGCGCGCAGTGCGGCGACGAGCTCCGCCTCGCGCCCAGAGACGCGCAGCACCTCGACGAGCTGCTCGTGTGCGTCCGGCGTCTCGGCGTCTGCCGCGATCGCGGCGCGCAGCTGTTGCTCGGTCGCGGCGACGTCGCCGAGCGCATCGCGATACCAGCGCGCCGCGCGGAGATGCAGATCGCGGCGCACGCTGCTGTCGAGATCGACGTCCGCGGTGACCTTCTCGACGAGCCCGCGCAGCGACTCCCACGAGCCGACGACCGGTGCGAGCCGCTCGAGCTCGCCGAGCAGCGACTCGTCGCGCGGGTCGAGCTCGAAGGCCTGGCGATAGGCGGCGAGCGCGCGCTCCGGCCGGCCGAGATCGCGCTCCCAGGTCTGGGCAGCGTCTTGTAGAAAGCGCACGCGCTCACCCGCCGTGTCGGCGAGCCGAATGCGGACGTCGTAGAGCGCGGCGACCTTCTCGAGCGCGTTGGTCTGGCGGTAGACGCCGTCGAGCACCTCGACGACCTCGCCGGCGAGCGCGTCGTCGCCGAGCAGCCGCTCGAGCGCGGCCGTCGCGCGCGGATCCGTCGGATCGCGATCGAGCACGTCGCGATACGCTTGCAGCGCGCCGCGACGATCGCCGAAGTGTTGCTCCTTCAGCTCACCGAGGCGAATCGACAGCTCCGCGGCGGCGGTCGGATCGCCAGCGAGCTGGATGCGACGCTCGAGCACGTCGGCGAGCTCGCGCGCGCCCTGGCTCTTCACGTACAGGCGATCGAGCGCGGCGAGCGTCTCGTCGTCGTCGCCCGACTGCTCGGCCGCGCGGCGATACGCCTCGATGGCGCGCGCGTCGTCGCCGAGGCGCGTCTCGGCGATGGTCGCCAAGCGCACGTAGAGCGCGCGGCCGTGCGTAGGATCGAGCGCCGAAGAGGCGCGCGCGGCGAACGCATCCGCAGCGCGATCCCAAGCGTTGAGATCGCCCGCGAGACGCTCGAGCTGATCCGCGATGTCGCTGTCCGAAGGATCTTCGGCGAGCGCGCGGCGATACGCTTCGAACGCCGCGGTGCGGTCTCCCCTGCCTTGCTCCTGCACCTCGGCGAGACGGCGCAGCTCATCGCGCTTGGCGACGTTGTCGCTCGTGCCTTCCGCAGTGCGCTCGAGCAGCTCTGCGAGCTCATCGTAGCGGCCCTGCTCGCGCAGCAGCGGCTCGAGCACCTCCGCGGCCTGCGCGCGATAGTCCTCGAGCTTGGTGATGCGCAGCAGCGCAGCGAGCGGCGCCTCGAGGCGCGGCGCGATCTCGAGCGCCTCGCGGTACGTGCCGACGGCTTCGCTGACGTCGTCGAGCTCGCGCTCGAGCACCTCGCCCGCGCGATGCAGGAGCTGCGCGCGCGTGGTCGCGTCGGTCGCCATGCCCGCCTGCAGGCGCAGGTTCTCGAGCAGCTGCGTCCACAGTCCCTGCCGCTCGTAGAGTCGCGCCAGCGCGAGCACGGCCGTCGTATCGCCTGCGCGATCGCCGAGCACGCGCTCGTACGCCGCGATGGCCTCCGTCGGCTGACGCAGATTTTCCTCTGCGAGCACGCCGAGCCGCAGGTTGGAGTCGATGCGGACGTCGGCGTCTTGCGAGAGCTCGGCGCGGCGCGCGAGCGTCGTTGCGAGGTTCTCAGCATCGCCGGACAGCGCGTAGAGCCGGTCGAGCGACTCGAGCGCGACCTCGTCGGTGTCGTCCTCCGTGACAGCGCGACGGTAAGCGTCGATGGCGCCCGCGCGATCACCGAGCAGCTCTTCGAGCACGGAGCCGGCGCGACGCAGGAGCTCGCCACGCTCGGTCGCGTCGTAGCTGCGCTCGCCCTTGCGGCGCATCACCTCGACCAGCCCGCGCCAGTCGCCGACCATCGTGTGCAGCGCCTCGAGCGCGTCGAGCGGCGTCGGATCTGACTCGTCGTGCTCGAGCAGGCGCTCGTAGGTGAGGATCGCGCTGCGCGGATCGCCGCGCTTCTCGTCGTGCACGCGCGCCATCGTCGCGAGCAGCTGCGAGATCACCGCGGGCTCGGTCGTCGCCGCCAGGCCTTGCTCGTACGCAGCAACGTGCTCGTCCCAGAGGTCGAGCACGTTGGCGAGCCGATCGAGCTCGCCACGCGCGCCGTCGTTGCCCGGCTCGATCGCGAACGCGCGCGCCCATGCGTGGAACGCGAGCCCGCCATCGCGGCCCTTCTGCTCGTGTAGCCCCGCGATCGCCGCGAGCACGCGCACGCGCTCGTACCGATCGTCGAGCAGCGGGACCTGCGCTTCGTAGACCGCGACCAGCTTGCGCCACTGATCTGCGCCGCGATAGATCGGCTCGAGCAGCTGGATGATGCGCAGACGGTTCTCTTCGTCTTGCACCAGCGTCTCGAGCGCTCCGATCGTCGGCGCGTGGCTCGGAGCGAGCTGGGTGATCTCTTCGTAGAGGTCGATCGCCGAGGTCTTGTCGCCGAGGCGCGTCGCGAGGATCTCGCCGAGCCGGAACTTCAGCTCGATGGCCTCGGCGGTGTCGGCCTGATCGATGCGCGCGCGGAGCAGATCAGCGACGTCCTGCCAGCGCTCGAGCTGCACCAGCAGCGCGTCGAGCGCGTCGACGGCGAGCCCGTCATTTGGCTGAATATCGACGATCTCGCGATACACGCCGATCGCCTGCTCGGCGTCGTTCTTCTCGCTCTCCAGCATCTGCGCGATCTTGTGCAAAAGCGCGACGCGGCGCTCGTCGCTCGGGGCGACGTCGACCTGCTCACGCCACAGCACGAGCAGCGCGTCGTGCGCCTTCTGCCTCAGATAGATCTGCTCGAGCGCGGCGAAGGCGACTTGGTCGCTCGGCTCGAACGTGAGCGCCAGCCGGTAGTCCTTCGCGGCACGCGCGAGGTCGCCCGTCTTCTCGTCGTGGAGGCGCCCGGTGTGCAGCGCGAGGCGCGCCATCTGCGCGTCGTCGACGCCACGCGCGTCGAGGCGCTCGTCGAAGATCTCCGCGAGCCGCGCCGGCTTCTCGAGGAGGCGCGCGAGCCGCCCCATCGTGTCCCAGACGGACTCCTCCGTCGGGTCCTCGCGGAACAGCCGCGCGTACGTGTCGAGCGCGCCATCTGGGTCTTCGAGGTGCGTCTCGTAGTAGTCGCCGAGGCGCGACAGCAGCGCCTTGCGCGCGTCGAGCTCCTCTTCGTGCGAGAGTCGCGCTTCGAGCGCCGCGATGACGTTCGGCCAGTCGAGCTTCGACAGGAACACCGGCTCGAGGATCTCGGCCGCCTTCGCCTGCCAATCGCCCTCGCGCATCATCTCGGCGAGCGTCGCGATGGTCGGCGCATGCGCGCTGTCCGCAGCGAGCGCCGCGCGGAAGCTGTCGAGCGCGCCCTCGGTGTCGCCCAGGTGTGCGAGGCGCACGTTGCCGAGCGCGTGTTGCGTAGTGACTTCGTTGCCCGCCTTGCGCTCGAGCTTGCGCTCGTAGAGCGCCGCGAGATCGCCCCAGCGCTCCGCCTTCGCGTAGAGCCGCTCGAGGCCCTCGTACGCTTCGCTCTTGTCGGCGTTCTCGAGCACCTGCTCGTATGCGTCGATCGCGGCCGGCACATCCGCGATGCGCGTCTCGCTGATCTCCGCTTGGCGCATCAGCAGCCACAGCCGCGCATCAGGGCTCGACGCGAGGTCGGCTTTGCGCTTCAGCGTCTCGAGCAAGCCGCGCGCGTCGCCGCCCTCTTCGTCGATCTCCTCGAGCGCGTCGAGCGCCGCGCCGTCGTCCGGACGCCCCTCGAGCACCTTGACGAAGTACTGTCGCGCGAGATCGCGCTCATTGAGGCGCGTGCGCGCGAGCTCGGCGATCTTCGCGTACGTCTCGGTCTGCAGATCGCCGTCGGCGATCTCCGGAGCGACCTCGCGCAGCAGCGCTACGTGCTCGATCCAGCGATCGGACGTCGCGGCGAGCCGCTCGAGCTCGCGCAACATCTGCGGCAGATCTTCTTCGTTGAGCGCGACGCGCACCGCGCGACCCATCAGCTGGAAAGCGCGCGAAGAATCCTGCAGACCGACGTCCGCGACCTCTGCCGCGCGACGCAGCGCGCGCAGCTTCTCGAAGTCGTCGTCCGTCTGCGCGGTGACCTCGAGCGCCGACAGCAGCTTGTCGTACGCGCCCGAGCCCTCGTATCGCGGCACGAGCACCTTGGCGGCGGCGATGCGCTCGCTCACCTCGGGCGCCTCGAGCAAAGCCTCGAGCGCCGCGATCGCACCCGCGTGCGACGAGTCGAGCTCGAGCACCTCGGCGTACGCCTCGATCGCGCGATCGCGCTCGTTGGTGCGCGTGCGCATCAGCTCTGCCGCACGGAAGCGCGACTCGGCGCGCTCGCCGGCTCCTGCGCCCAGCTGTGCGAGCAGCTCTTGCTCCATGCCGAGCGTCTCGAGCAGATCGTTCCAGCGCTCTGCGCCCTCGTAGAGCCGCGCCAGCGCAGCGAGCGCCTCGCGGTCCTGGCCAAAGCTCGCCAGCACGTCGTTCCACGCGATGATCGCGTTCTCGCGATCTTCCAGCTTCTCTTCGTAGAGGCCAGCGATGCGCTTGGCGATGTCGCGCCGCGCGCCCTCTTCAGTGGCGACGCCGTCGCGCGCCTTCAAGATTTGGACGAGCTTCTGCCAGCGCTCGGTGCGCTGGTAGAGGCGCTCGAGCGAGATCATCGCGTCGACGTCGGCCGCGTCGTGCTCGAGCCGTTCGTCGTGCACCGCGATCGCACCCTCGACGTCCCCGAGCGAATCTTCGAGCAGCGCGCCGAGGCGCTCGAGCAGCGTCCGACGCGCATCACCGTCGCTCTCGAACCGCGCTTGGCGGCGCAGATCTTCGGCGAGCTTTGCCTGGTCGCCCTTCGCGAGGTGGATCGCCTCGAGCGCGCGCGAGGCGACGAGCACCGGCTCGGCGTTGTGCGGATCGACCGCGATGAGGCGCTCATACGCGCTCTCCGCGCGATCGGCGTCTTGCAGCCGGTCGTAGTAGACGGCGGCAATCTCCGCGAGGATCTCGCCCTGCAGCTGCGGCGAGTCGGTGAGCAAGACTGCTCGCTCGAGCACCGCCGCTCGCTCGCGATCTTGGCCGCGCATCACCGCGACGCGACCGAGCTCTTCGCGCGCATGCGAGTCGCTCGGCTCGGCGAGGACGGCACGCTCGAACGCGCCGAACGCCTTGTCGAGATCGTTGAGGCGCGCCTCGTGGATCTCCGCGATGCGCATCAGCAGACCGATGCGCGAGCCCGGATCCTGCACGGCCTCGAGCTGAACCTCGAGCACGCGCGTGAGATCGGCCCAGTCGTAGCGACGCTCGTAGAGCGGCTCGAGCGCGGTGGCGATGCGCTGACGCTGCCCCGGGTCAGAGAGCAAGCGCTCGAGCGCCGCGCGCGCGCGGTCGTTGCCCGGCTGCTCACCGATCACCGCCTCGTACTGGTCGACCGCCGTAGCTGCGTCACCGAGCTCACGCTCGGCCAGCTCGCCGAGCTGCAGCATGCGCTCGAGGCGCGCTTCTCCCGTGGCGCGATCGAGCTCGCCACGCAGCAGCTCCGCGAGGTCGCGCCAGCGCGACGTACGGCGAAAGAGGCGCTCGAGCGCCGCGCGCGCCGTCTCGTCATCGGGCTCGAGCTCGAGCACGTCTTGATAGGCACGGATCGCCAGGACGGGATCATCGAGCAGCTCCTCGAACAGGAAGCACACCTGCATCAGCAGGTCGTACTTCGCGACGGCGTCGACGGTCTGCGAGATGCGATTGCGGTAGAGGACCTGCAGGTCGTCCCAGCGCTCGCGGTTGGTGTACAGCTCCTTCAGCGCGAGGAAGGCGCGCTCGTCGAGCTGATCGTTCAGCAGGACGCGCTTGTGGAAGGCCTCCGCGGCGTCGGGACGGCCGAGCACATCGTCGTAGAGGCCAGCGACGCGACGCGCCAGATCCGCCGCGTCGGACTCCGAGAGCTGTCCGGTCTCGAGCGCCATCGTGTACGCGGCAGCCAGCGACTCGTGCTGCTTCGCCGCCTCGGCGGCGCGCGCGAGGCGATCCCAGAGATCGGGATCGGTGGGGTTGTCGAGGAACGCCGCTTCGAGCGCGCCGTACGCGCCCGCGGCATCGCCGAGCTTGCTGCCGCTCAGCTCCGCGAGGCGAAGGCGGAGCGCGCGACGCTCGACCTCGTCCTGCGTGCGCGCGAGCCGCCCTTCGAGCAGACGCGCGAGCTTGTCGTACTTCGCCGTGCCCTCGTACGCCGTCTCGAGCAGGCGCAGCGCGTCCGTGCGCACCGCTCCGTCTTCGCCGTGTGCCGCCAAAATCTGCTCGAGCGCGACCACCGCCTGGCCGTGACCGGGGACGTCGGTGAGCACGGCGGCGAACGCCGCGACCGCACCGGCCGGATCGGCGAGCGGCCCCGCCAACGTCTGACCGAGTCGGAACACGATCTCCGAGTGCAGGCCCGGATCGCGCACCGCGTCGCGGCGGCGGCGCAGCACATCGGCGAGTTCGTCATGACGCCCGGCGGCCGTCGCGAGACGATCGAGCGCCGCTAGCGCATCGACATCGCTCGCATCGATCTCGAGCATGGCGCGATAGCGCGAGGCAGCGCCGTCGGCGTCGCCGAGGGTGCCCTCTTCGAGCTTCGCCAGCTCACCGAGGACGACGTAGCGCTCGGTGGAGTCGGTGGTGTGCTCGATGCGCGAGAGCCACAGCTTGCGCAGATCCGCGTGGCGCCCTTCGGCGCGCAAGATCCGCTCGAGCGACGCGATCGCCTCCGCGTCCGCCGGGTCCGCTTCGACGAGCGCGCGAAGCTGCGCGATGGCGACCTCCGGCTTGCCGAGCTTCGTCTCCGCGAGCTGCGCAATGCGTCGTCGCAGCACGCGCTGCTCGTCGATGGCGGTCGCCTGCGGGACGCGCACGGCGTAGGCCGCCGCCAGCTGCTCCCAGGCGCCCGCGCGCTCCGCGGCCATCTCGAGGCCGGCGCGCACTTCCGCATCTTCCGGTGCGACGCGATGCGCCTCGAGCGCCCAGTGAAAGCCGCGTTCCGGCTCACGCAGCTCGCCGAGCGAGAGATCGCGCAGCCGTGCCAGCGTCGTGAGTCGTTCGGATACGGCGGACGACGGCGCGTCCGGCCCGGACGGCAGCGCCTCGAGCACGACCTCGAGCAGCGCCGGCAGCCGCTGCCACTTCTGATCCTTCTCGTAGATCGCGATGAGCGCGCGGGCGGCGCGCTCGTTCTTCGGATCCGCCGCGAGTACGCGCTCGTACGCGCGGAACGCGCGCTGCGGCTCGTTGATCCGCTGCGCGTAGATGTCCGCGGCGTGAAACGAGAGCTTCACGCGCAGCGCCGGATCCTGCAGCTTGTCGGCCGCGGAGCCGAGCACCTCGACCAGGCCTTCCCAGTCGCCAACCTCGCCGTAGAGCGCCTCGAGCGACTCGTAGTCGTTCGCCGCGAGGTACGACTCGCGCAGCGTGCGCATCGCGCGGCCGTTCTTCGGCTCGAGCTCGAGGACGCGCTTCCACGCGCTCGCCGACTTCGCCGGATCTTCCATGTGCTCGCCGTAGATCGGCCCGAGCTTCTGCAGCAGCTTGATGCGCTCCTGCACGTCTTCGGTCATGGCGATGCGCCGCTCGATGACGTCGGCGAGCGTCGGGTAGTCCTTCTCGCGCTCGGCGAGCTTCTCGAGCGCGTCGAGCGCGCCGGGCGTCGTCGCGTCCTGATCGAGCACCTCTCGCCACAGCTGAATGGCGTCGGTCGTCTTGTGCAGTCGCTCACCGGCGAGCTTCGCGAGCTCGACCAAGTTGAACAGGCGCACGGACGGATCACTGGCAAGATCGGCCTCACGGCGCATGACGTCGAACAGCGGCTTCCACGCGCGCTTCTTGCCGTAGATGTCCTTCAGCTTCGACAGCGCATCGCGGTTGTCGGGATCGATCTCGAACACCAGCTCGAGCGGACGCGTCGCCTGGTTGTAGTTGGCAAAGCGCTCGATCCACAGGTTCGCGACACGCGTATAGAGACGGACCTTCGTGTCCTTGTCCTGCTCCGCGTCCGCCTGCTTGGTGAGGACCTGAATCAGATCGTTCCAGCGGCCGAGCGCCTCGTAGGTTTTTGCGAGCGACTCGAGCGCCTCGGCGTCGTCCGGCAAAAACTGCAGGATCGCGTTGAACGTGTTGATGACCATCACGTCGAGCGAGAGCTTGTCGCGATAGATCGGCACCATCTCGCGCAGCAGCGCGATGCGGCGCTCGGCGTCCGTCGGCGGCAGCAGATCGAGCTCCGCCTTCAGCACCTCGACGAGCGCGTTCCACTTGCCGCCCTTCGCATACAGCTCGCGCAGCGCCGCGACGGCCTCGCCGCTCTGCGGATCGAGCCGCTGCACCGCCTTCCACGCGTCGATCGCGCGATCGACGGTCGCCGGGTTCGCCTGTGCCTGGCGCGCGACCTCGACGGCGAGCTTGAGCTTGTTGCCGGAGTCGCCCGAGGTGCGCTGCGCGTCGCCGAGGATCGTCAGCAAGCGCTGCTCGTCGCCGGTCTGCGTGAGGAAATCGCGATAGAAATCGAGCATCGCCGGGTGGCCCGGATCGATCTTGCGCAGCCGCGCGAAATACGGCTCGGCCTCGGCCGCCTTCTGCCGCATCCGCCAGTGAACCATGCCGATCTGCAGCAGGATGCCCTGCTCGCTCTCGAGCTTCTGGCGCGAGCGCAGCGCGTCCTCGTAGAGCGCGATCAAGTGATCCCACTGCTCACGCAGCGTGAAGTGCTCGACCAAGAAGCTCATCGCTTCCGGGTGCCCGGGCGCAAAATCGAGCACGCGCTCGTAGCAGGCCGCAGCGCGATCCTTCTGATCGAGCTTGCGCGCGATCACCCGCCCGGCGCGCAAGAACAGATGCAGCTTCTCGTCGCGGTTCTTCGCCGACTCGGCCGCGCCGACGAGCACCTTGGCGAGCTCGTCCCACTTGTCGCGCGCGCGCAGCGTCTGCTCGTAGAGCGCCGCGGCCGTCGTCGACGACGGATCGGCGGCGAGCGCCTCGGCGAACAGCGCGTCGACTTCCTTGTCGCGTCCGCGCTTCTTGTACTGCCAGGCGAGCGCCGCGGCGCGCTGCAACACGGAGCTGCGCAGCGTCGGATCGGTCGCGCCCTCGGCCTCTTCGACGAGCCGCTTGCCGATGTCTTTCCAGCTCGCGGCGACCTGCTCGAGCTGCACGATCTGCTCGCGCGCATCGTCGTCGCCCGGGCGCAGCGCGACGACCTTGTCGAGCGCCTCACGCGCGCCCTTGTCGTCGAGCAGGTTGTCGCGACGGATGTGCGCGAGCTCTTTCCACAGCTCCGCCTCGCGGTCGGGATCCGCGGTGACGAGCGTGACCTCGAGCTCGAGCAGCTTGGCGGCCGTCGCGACCTCGCCGCGCTGCACGTGCCCGCGACGCGCGGACTCGAGCAGCGCCGCGGGGCCTGCGCCGAGGCGCGCGGCATCGCCGCTGGTGAGTGCATCGAGCAGGCCTTCCAGGGCCTGTTCGCTGTCCGGATCCTCGAGCAGCATGCCGAGACACTGAGAAACTGTGAGCGCGGCCATCGGTCTCCCTGGAACATCGGACGGGGGTGACGACGCGACCGACGGGCCACCGCGAGAGTGGTCCGTTGGCGGCACAGAGAGCAGCCGGGACGCGACGAAAAGGAGCGGGTGCGAGTCGAGAAAAACTAAGGGTTCTGCGGCACTGCGACTGCGTAAGAAGCGAGCAGCGGCGAACGACGGAGAGCGGCGATGGTAGAGCCGCGCGGAGTCGCGTTGCAAGCGTTAACGCGGCGTCATCCGTGTCTCGCCCATGGGGCGCTTCAGGCGTGCCGCGCGCGGCGCTTCAGCGGTCTGCCCGGCGTCGCTGCGCGGCGCTCGCGAGCAGGGCGCGCGCCGTCACGCTGACGACGATGAGCACGCCGCCGATGACCGCGCCGCGCGACGGCCGCTCGCCGTAGCCGAGCGCGACCCAGACCGGGTTCAGCACGGGCTCGATGGTGGCGACGAGCCCAGCCTCGACCGCCGTGATGCGCGCCGTCGCGGCGATGAACAGCACGTACGACAGGCCAATTTGCAGCAGACCGAGGCCGAGCAGCACCGCGACGCTGCGCGCGTCGTTCGGTCCCTCGGTGATCATCGCCGGCGATGCGATCAGCGCGCCGAGCAGGTTGCCGAGCGCGACCGCGACCAGCGCGCCGAGTGGGCTCCCCGCGACATCGGCGAACGCCTCGCCGCGCCGCACCGCCTCGAGCCGCTCACGTCGCAGCAGCAACGTCAGCAGGCCGAAGCCGAAGCCGGAGACCAGCGCGAGCACGTTGCCGAGCGCCGCGCCACCAGCGAGCCCGTCGCCGAAGAAGCAGACCATTCCGACGGCGCAGCCAGCGACTGCGAGCCAGTCCCACCACGCGACGCGCTCGCGCAACAGCCAGGGCGAGAGCAGCACGACGTGTACCGGCGAGGTGTACTGCAGCAGGATCGCGTTCGCGGCGGTGGTCATCCGCGTCGCTGCGACGAACAACATCACCGCGATGGCGTAGGCGAGCGCGACGTACCAGGTGGAGCGACGCCCGAGCGCGGCGCGCACCTCGGCGCCGCGCCCGCGCGACGCGAGAAACAATGCGCCGAGCACCACCGGCAGCGCGAACAAGCTGCGATACCCAGCGATCGCCAGCGGATGCGCGTGCACCAGCTTGATGCCGAGCCCGCCGCTGCTCCACAGCAGCGCGGCCGCGACGACGAGCGCGAGGCCGGTCGCGCGCGTGCTCATCGACGAAGACAAGCCGACGCTTGAGTCCGCCTGCCGACGCGGCGACTCAGAAGACCATCATCGCGCCGGCCCAGGTGAGCGCGCCGAACGTGACGAGGCCGATGCCCATGTGGACGGTGCCGAGCGCCTGCGCGGTCTTGAAGTCGCTCTCGCTCGCGCGGTCGAAGAGGTTCGCCGTCACGAGGCCGAGCGTGATCTGCGAGATCATCCCGAACAGGTGAATCCAGCGCAGGATCTTGTGCGTGCGCAGCGTGCGCGCGAAATCGCTGTCGCCCTCCGCGGCGTTGTCCGGGTCCGGCATGAACAGCGAGAGCGAGAACGTTGACGCGTAGAGCGCCGTGGTCACCAGCGAGCTGATGGTGTGTGGCAGCGGGCGGCCGAGACACGCCTCGTAGCCGCCGATCGCGTTGCCGTTCACGCATGGATTGTCGGTGTGCGAGCCGCCGAAGCCGTAGAGGTTCGAGTATTGGATGAAGCCGAGCGTCAGCGTCGCCGCCATCGCCACCCACGTCGTGATGCCGAGGATGCGGTGGATCTTCGCCAGGCGATTGCGGCCGCGAATCGCGTCCGCGTATTCCTCTTCGTCGGCTGCAGCCGACGTGCTCGCCGTCTCCGCCGCAGTAGGCACGCTCGTCGTCGAGGCCGCTGGTTCGATGACGTTCGGCTGCGGATCAGGATCAGTCGACTCGCCCTGCGGCACGGCCGTGTCGGCTGGGCGCGGCGCTTCGACCTCCGCAGCCATCGCGATGTCGAGCGCGAGCACCGGCGCGCCGAGCGACGCAGCCTGCGGTGGTGCGAGCGACCCGCTGACGTCGAAGGCGACGCCGGGCGCCGATACATCGAAGTCGACGGCGGGCGCCGAGAGCTGGAAGCCGAAGATGGGCGTCGCGATCAGAAATGCGAAGAGCGGGCTCATGGCCCCCTCTCCTACCATTGTTCGGCGCGATTCGGGACCCCGAACTACGCGCGGAGCGAGCGGACGCCGGCCTGGTGCACCTTCCCTGGCAGCTCACGCCCGACGATCGCTGCGGCGACCTTGCCGGCCTCCCACAGCTTGTCGAGATCGACGCCGGTGGAGATCCCCATGCCGTCGAGCATGAACACCAGGTCTTCAGTCGCGAGGTTGCCCGCCGCGCCCGGCGCGTACGGACAGCCACCGAGCCCGCCGACCGACGCGTCGAGCGTCCGAATGCCGAGCTCGAGGCCGATGAGCGCGTTCGCGAGCGCGGTGCCACGCGTGTCGTGAAGGTGCAGCGCGACCTCGGCGCTCGGCATCTCGGCGAGGAACATCCGCACGATGTCGTTCGTCTGCCGCGGCGTGCCGACGCCGATCGTGTCGCCGAGCGAGATCTGATAGCAGCCCTGAGCGCGTAGCTCCTGCGCGATCCCGAGCGCGCGGCGCGGGTCGATCTTGCCTTCGAACGGGCAGCCCCAGACGGTCGAGACGTACCCGCGCACGCGCAGCCCCGCGGCGACCGCGGGCGCTATCACTTCGCGAAAAGCCGCGAGTGTCGCGTCTACCGTCTTGTTCACGTTCTTCAGGTTGTGCGTCTCGCTCGCGGACACGAACACGCCGATCTCTTCGATGCCCGACGCGAGCGCGCGCTCGAGGCCACGCGCGTTCGGACAGAGCGCCGAATAGACGACGCCCTCGCGACGTGGCGCGAGGCGAACGACGTCCTCGCCATCGGCGAGCTGCGGCACCCAACGCGGCGAGACGAAGCTGGTCACCTCGATGCGCCTGATTCCGGCGGAGACGAGCGCGTCGGCGAGGCGGATCTTGCGCGTGGTCGGCACGATGACGGCCTCGTTCTGCAGACCGTCGCGCAGCGAGACCTCGTACACGGAGACGGCATCGGGGACCGCGGCGAAGAGATCAGACATGACGGTGGGGCTTGGCACGACTTCGCCTCTAAGGCCCGCCGTGAGAAAGGCCAGTGAGCGCGTACGGATCGATGATCTCGGCGACGCCGGTCTCCCAGTGCGAGTCGAGAAAGTGCAGCCATGCAGCGGCGCCGACTTCGCTGTCGCCGACGTTGCTGTGCGTCGCCATCTCGACGACGCCGCCTTCGCTGACGACGTCGAACTGCAGCATGCCCGCGGTCGTCACAGCGCTCACGTTCGCCGAGATCGGCGCGGCGGCGGTCTCCACAATGCCGACCTCCGCGCGCAGCGTCGGCGGCACGATCGCGACGCCGATCGCGCGCGCCAGCGCGTAGTTCGAGCTGTTCGGCACGGTGTCGTCGTCGAGCACCACGCCGAGCAGCACGCTCGGGACGCGCGTACCGGCGGGCGCGAGCCGATCGCGGATCAGATGTGGGCCGTACGACGCCGCGTCCCCGCGATCGAGCACCGTCTGCAGCACCGGGAAAAAGCGATCGACGTCGCCCTCGCTGGTGCCGCGCGGACGCACCAGGTTGATGATCGGGCGGAACGTCGCGCTGTCGATGATGATCGCCGAGACGCGACCGCCGGGCACGACCAGCACGACAGCGCCGTACGCGTCGGTGAGCGCGGTGAGCTCGCTGCCCATGATGCCGCCGAGCGAGACGCCGAGATACGCGAGCTGTGTTCCATCGATGTCGTCGCTGCCGTCGCCGTCGACGTCGACGCCCGCTGTGAGCAAGCGCGTCAGCTGCAGCTTGTCCCAGGTCGACTGGCGGAAGTGATCGCGCAGCTTGCGGCCATCGATCGCGCGCGTGTCGAAGTCGCCGTCGAACGTGAAGAAGCCGAGCACGGTGTCGAGCGTACTCGCGGCGGCGCCTGGGCCCGTTGGGTGCTCGCTGTGCCGGACGGCGTCGATCGCGACGGTGGCGATCCCGAGCGG
>Ga0335397_10005518_pt1 | contig 16544 bp, 20 predicted proteins | sample MAT04_FD_205740 | JGI IMG/M metagenome (GOLD analysis project Ga0335397, IMG submission 205740) | Freshwater microbial communities from Lake Fryxell liftoff mats and glacier meltwater in Antarctica - MAT-04 (spades assembly) (version 2) ... | reverse complement strand
CGCCGTGGATATGGCGACCAGCCCGGCTTGATCTATGTCTTGAACAATCGCGGTGACCGCTGGAGTGGTCGATGGGTGAGCACTCAGTGGAGTAATACGGAGTTTGTCCCTGTGGCATGGTGGAGCAAAGCCGACATGGCGCAGCCCATCACCCAACATACCGATGCAGAAGGACGCACACAGTTGTTCGCAGGTCCGCGCGGGTTTGCGGTCTATGCGCCGAAAGTTTAATAGTCACATTTTTATGTAATTGAAGGATTACTTTCGCGTCGTCAACCCGCAGGTGATGAAAAGCTGTCTGCGGTAACTTGTTCACCTTTTGCCAAAAGCAGAGGGTGTGCGCAATTACTTTAGAGGTGATACATGGACGCATACGAAAAAAATGTTGATAAAGCCGTGAATGCAGTGGATAAGGTTGCGCGCGGCGTAAATCGTTTGTATATTGGCTGTGTCACGATCCTTGCCAATTTATTTTTCATGGCATTTTGTTTGTGGGGCGCGTATGCCGCTTTTGTAAGTTGGCGGCTGGAAACCAATGGGGAAACAACAACAGGTGTGGTGGTACGCCTTGATGAGCAGGATGACGCCGATGGGGGATGTTGCACCTATGTGCCTGTCGTCGAGTTTGACGCAGGCGGCAAGGCATATTCTTTTCGTGGAGGTTCAGCATCCGATCCTCCTCAATATGAAGTGAATGAAAAAGTATCCGTGTTGTATGATCCGTCTGATCCAAAGACGGCACAGATCAATAAATTTTCAGAGCGTTGGTTGTTCCCGATTATCATCATCCCCGCTATGATTTTTACATCCATCATTGTTACATTCTTTTTGGTCCGCGCCTGGCGTCGTGGTGATGATATTATAAATGAGTGAACTTGAGCTGAAAATAAAGCCCCGTAAACCGTCCACGGTGGCGCAACGTGGACGGTTTATATTTTTTCATGAATAGAGGTCGAATGTACGAGCATCACAGACAACCCCTGGCGAAACAATCGGTATTTGTTAAGCGGTTAGCTATGAATGGAATCGCAGGTTTGATTTTGTTGGCGTTTTCATTGGGAATTGGCATGGCAGGTTATCACTTTTTCGAAAACCTTTCATGGATTGACTCATTGCTAAACGCTTCCATGATCCTCGGGGGAATGGGTCCTGTCGCGCCGCTGCAAACAGTTGCAGGAAAAATATTCGCCTCTTTTTATGCCTTATATTCTGGGGTGGTTTTGCTGGCAGCCGTAGGCATTCTTGCGGCGCCTATTTTCCACCGCTTCATGCATCGCTTCCACCTTGCCGAAGATAAATAAAACAGACATCCCGTTCAATAAACGGGATGTCTGTTTCTGAGTAAAGACAAAAGGTATTTCACTGCCGATAATCAAATCAGGGAAGTCGTTTGAAATTCTCGATTTCTTTTTGCATGACTTCAACGGGGAAATCCATGCCATGTGCGGGATAAATACGTTTGATCCCCATTGGCAAAATCTTTTTCCAGCTTTCAACAACCATGTTGATATCGTCGGCGAGCACAGGCAATCCGGGCGTGAGACGCAGGAACCATGAATTCATCGCCATGTCTCCAACGAGGGCGTCGCCCGAATCAAGAAGGATGCTGGAATGTCCCATCGAATGTCCGGGTGTGTAAACCACTTTGCCGGGAATGCCATATTCAGATAAAGACAAACCATTATCGTCAAGCACCATATCCACTTTTATTTTTGGAAGATGCGGATGAATTAATTTTTTTGATGACCACGACATCATGCGTCCATATGGAGTTGCGCCGTCTGGAAAAGGCGGCTCGCCTGTCTCAATCATAAACTGATCCCGTCTATGAATAGCCACTTTCGCCCCGGTCATCTCGCGGATGCCGCTGAGATTTGTGATGTGGTCCCAATGCCCATGTGTAAGCAGGATGAGGTCAATTTGCTTTGGGTCAACATTGAGTTCTTTCATTCCACTCACAAAAGCAGACATTCCACTCCACGCACCAGCGTCAATTAAGATGGCGCGTTCGCCGCGCAGAAGGAAACAATTACAAATGCCAACAGGGATGCGGTGAAAAGTGAATGTCATTTTTCATATCCATTCGGATGTGATGTGTGCCACTCCCACGCGCTGGAGAGAATTTCCTGCATGTTGGTATGTTCCGGCTTCCACCCTAATTCGCTCATGATCTTATTTGGTGATGCGACCAGACGCGCTGAGTCACCTGGGCGGCGCGGGGCTTCCACCACGGGTATGGCGTGACCTGTAACCTGTCTCGCCGTCTCGATCACTTCGCGCACCGAAAATCCGCTTCCACTGCCGATGTTGTAGATCATCCTATCTTTTGATTCAAGCGCTTCCAATGCCAGGATATGCGCCGAAGCCAGGTCGGCGATGTGTATGTAATCGCGGATGCACGTGCCGTCAGGCGTTGGGTAGTCAGTGCCAAAGATGGTTGCGGACTCGGCTTGTCCCAATGCGATTTGCAGCACGCGCGGGATGAGATGCGATTCGGGCTGGTGTGCTTCGCCGCGGCCGGGCAAGGCTCCGCAGGCGTTGAAGTAGCGTAGCGCGCCGAAATGCAAGCCGTAAATACTGCGATACCATTCGAGAGCCTGTTCAGTCATGAGTTTCGTATGCCCGTAAACATTTGTCGGACCGATGGGCGAGTCTTCGGTCAACGGGGTTTCGCTGGATTGATAGACTGCTGCGGTGGAGGAAAAGACCAGTTTCTTTACCCCAGCCCGCACAGCGGTCTCCATCAATTGCAGAGAGTTGGTGAAATTGTTTTGAAAGAATTTGCCAGGGTCTCGCATGCTTTCACCCGCTTCAATGAACGCGGCAAAATGCATGATGGCGTCAAAGCTGTTCGAGGTGAGTGCCTCTGCCAATGCGTGGCTGTCATTGAGGTTGGCATGGATGAACTTTGCGCCTTTGGGCACTGCGGCGCGATGACCCGTGACAAGTGAATCGAAAACTGTGACGGAATGCCCGGCCTTGATCAATGCTTCGGCGGTGGCTGAGCCAATATAGCCTGCGCCGCCTGTAATAAATATGTTCATGGATTCTCCTGAAAATAGGTAAAGAAATTATATCTTATTGTTCTGCGGGTGTTCCCTGCCAGACCTGTGCATACCAGTGCAAGTATTCTCCCACATGGGCGCTCCAATAGTTTTCAGTATGTTCACCGGTAAAGCGATGAAATTCGTGGAGATAATCGTTGCGCGTGAGAATGTCTTCCAATAATAAGGCGCGTGTTAATTCCATATCTGAGTCGCCGATGTCGAGCCATAATTCCGGGCGGGTTTCCTGCGGAATGGCTTGGATGATTTCTTCCACGTAGGGCGCGTTATCCTTAAAAATGGCAGGCGAGTGTAAGCCGAGGGCGCCAAATAATTCGGGATGTTCCAAGCCTAGCTGTACAGTCCAGCCGCCGCCGCGCGAAAGGCCACCGAGGGAACGATGTTCGCGGTCGGCGATGGTGCGGTAGTTTTTATCCACATAAGGAATCAGGTCGTTGATGAAGCGGTCGCCAAAACCGGCTCCAGCGGTAGAGTTCCAGTAGCGGTCATCGGGAAAAACCATGATGAAAGGCATGGCTTGATCGGAATGGATAAGTTGATCGGCTATTGCGGTCACACCCATGCGTACCCATTGATCCTGATTGTAGGTTTGCCCGTGAAGTAAATACAAAACAGGGAAGCGCACATCTGCAGAATTTTCATAACAGGGTGGCAGGTAGATGATGAATTCCTGCGGTGGCTTTGTCGTTGGGACGACATCCTGTTTAACAAGTCCCGGCTCCGTAAGACAGGTCAACGGGGTGGGCATGAAAGTGGCTGGCACAGGGCTTGGGGGCAGGGTGGCGGTAGCAGTTGCTGTTAAGGGGATCACTGTTTGGGTTGAAGAAACGCCATTCAATGGCGAACAGGCTGAAAGTCCAGCAAGAAGCGAGAGATAAGTGGTGAGGAGAATTACTTGACGGGTACTCATCCTTCGCATTATACTCGTCCAGTTCATTTGATCGGGGCGTGGCGCAGTCCGGCTAGCGCGCTTGCTTTGGGAGCAAGAGGTCGGAGGTTCGAATCCTCTCGCCCCGACAATTGGTCACAGAGACACGGAGACACGGAGTTAATTTCTCTGTGACCCGTGTCTCTGTGGTTTAACCTGTGTGTGTTAAAATTATCAGCGAGGATAGCCAGTGACCAAAAGGATTGATGGTGTGATCGAAGCGGTTCGTTACAAAAATGGTCAAGTCATGGTCGTGCGCGCTTATGAATGGCGCGGGGCTGCGTTTTCAGACTGTGTTTTATTGGAGCGCAAAACGCTTTTGGAACGTTTGCATAAGGGTCAACAATATTTAACTGGCATGCGTGAAGAACTGCGTGCCGGCACATTTAAATTCGGCAAACCGGTGTTGATCATAAAACTGGATGACCGTGAGTTGCTTGCCACAAGCGAAAATGCAACCCGCGATGAAATTGAGGAAGTACCCGTTTTCTAAAAGTGAATTTCAATGAAAATCATTGACAAGACCCCACTGCAAGATGCCAATGGCAACATCAGTATTTTCGCCCGTGTTCAGGGAACCCTGAAATATGGACTGAGTTGGTTTGCCGAGCTGGAAGCCCAAAAGGTGGTGATCGCGCAATTGGATCGCTTGCTTGAGAAGGGCTTTGTGCTGATCCGCAATTTCACTCTGCCAAATAGTGAGATTGTGATCCCAATTGTTTTGATCGGTCCCGGGGGGATCTGGGTAGTGTATGTGACACATGTCAAGGGAAACTTTGAAGCGAAAGGCGATCAATGGAATGTGGTTAATAACGACGGGAAATCGCTTCCAGCCAGCATCAATTATATTGGACGTGTTGTCCAATTGACAAATGTGTTCCACAAGTACCTAAAAATTCAAAAAGTTGAGATGCCCAACCCTGTGGAAGCCGTGTTGATCGCAGCGGATCCTGGCGCCCAAATTGACTCGGTGCGTCCCGTGGCGCGCGTGGTCAGAAGCGATGCGGTCAAGCAGTTTGCGGGTTCACTCTTGCAGGCACGTCCTGCCTGGCGGACGGATTTTGTTCACGAGCTTGCAGAGCGACTCCTTGACCCCCGTCCGCCTGAAGAGTTAAAGCCTGTCGCGCCTGAGCCTGTGCAACAACCTGTTTCGCGCGCAGGTGTTTCTGACCAGGGAACCTCCTTTGATGCAAATGAACTTGGCTTTGCCTTCGAAGAAGGCGAGTCTCAGCCTGCTTCGAAAAACCCAGGCGAGGCTAATCAGGCTCGTCCACAATCCTATGCAAAACCTGCGCTGGCAAAAAAGAATTTTTTTGGTTTGAAGGATACGCAAATTATTATATTGGCCGGCATGTTCATCGTTGGGTGTTGCGTTGTTTTTGGCTTGTCCATCATCCTGTACGTGAATCTATAATTTACTTTGATATCACCATTCCTGTCCATTGTCATCCCGGCTCATAATGAAGAGATGCGCCTGCCTCGCGCGTTGAGGCAGGTTTTTGCATTTCTTGAAAAGCAATCTTATTCGGCAGAAGTCATTATTGTTGAAAATGGAAGTTCAGACCGCACGCTGGAAATGGCGCATGAATTCGCATCACGCCATTCCAATCTGATCGTCATACATGAGGAAAAGGCTGGTAAAGGCAACGCTGTGCGGCGCGGCGTGTTGGAAGCGCGCGGTGAATATCGTTTTATTTGCGATGCCGATCTTTCCATGCCCATTGCCGAGTTGGAAAAATTCCTGCCACCCATGTTAAATGATTTTGATATCGCCATTGCGTCGCGCGAAGCGCCGGGCGCGGTACGCTACAACGAACCATCCTATCGTCATTGGGGCGGGCGCGCCATCAACCTCGCCATTCGCTTATTGATCCTGCCTGGTTTGAACGACACACAATGCGGCTTCAAATGCTTCCGCGCCGAGACGGCTGAATCTCTTTTTCGTCAACAAACCCTCATGGGATGGTCTTTTGATATTGAAATTCTTTACCTTGCGCGCAAAAAACGAATGAAAATTCAAGAGGTTCCTGTTCAATGGTATTTCGATGCGGATAGTAAAGTGAAAGCAGTACGTGATGCCCTGCGTATGATCGGCGATATTTTCCGTATTCAGATCAACGCCTTGCGCGGTCGATATGATCTCAAGCCCTAACCTCTCATACGAAAAAAAACTTTGGCTTGCCTATCAATATGTTGCAGGATTGGATGAAGCAGGGCGTGGCTCCCTCGCGGGACCAGTCTGTGTGGGCGCAGTGATCCTGCCAGATGACAACCCGCTTCTCCTACGGACCTTGAGCGGGGTGCGTGATTCCAAGCAGTTGACTCCCCTCAGGCGTGACCAACTTGCGCCGCGCATAAAAGAGATTGCACGCGCCTGGGGTGTTGGATTTGCCTCAGCAAATGAAATTGATACGTTGGGAATTGTCCCCGCCACACGTCTCGCTGCCAGCCGCGCACTGGCAGCGATGTCATTTTTTCCCGATTATTTACTGACAGATTTCCGCCTCGAACTCCCTGAACTGGATGTGTCACAAACTGCGCTGGTAAAAGGAGATCAACGCTCCCTGAGTATTTCATCCGCTTCCATCCTTGCGAAAACTACGCGTGATCAAATAATGATTGGGCTGGACCCTCAATACCCGCAATACGGGCTTGCGCGTCACAAGGGATATGGCACTTTAGCTCATCGCAGGATGATTGCTAAACTTGGATTTTCCCCCGTTCATCGGAAAACATTTCAAATAAAAAACAGCGGATGTTGAAAACATCCGCTGTTTTTTATTTTTTTAACATGCCTTTGCCGCCTGATAATTTACTTTCGGGTCTGCCCGACCTCCACGCGTAATACCCCAGCGCGGCTCCACCCAACAGAAGCAAACCTCCAAGAATACCGAATAGGGGAGATGTTTTTGGCGCGCTTTGGGGAGTTGCGCCCGTATCTGCCACTATGTCTTTTGATTGAATGCCGAAATCCACAAAGGCACGGTCGCCGGCTTTTACATCAAGCGAATAGTTTAAGTTCATTGTTGGGTTGTAATTATCGGGGATGCCCACGGTGATGTTGTAACTGCCTTCTGGAACATTTGAAAAACATATTCCCTGATACGCGGCGGGGTCGGCTGGGATGCTCGTATCCTGCGCGGCGGAATACTCTCCATTGTTTTCGGTGACGCTGACAGCGCCGCCTGCAACGGCAGGCTCTGTCTCTTCGCGCAGAGCGTTGCCATTGGCGTCTGCAAAGAGCAAAATACAGATCTCAGTTGTGCCTGTGAATGGCGTCGGCGAAGCGGTTGGCGGGGCAGGGGTGGGAGATGGACCAGCGGTCGGCGTCCCTGCAAGTGAGACAATTCCGATCAGCAGTTCCTGTCCCTCGATGAGGTTGCAGTCCTGATCCAACTTTGAATTCAACTGGCGCAGTTGTTCCACTGTGATCGCATTTAAAGCCGCTACTCGATAGCAATTATCATCTGCCTGTACAACATAAAGAATACGCCCATCTGCGCCCGGTGTAGCTGTGGGAATTGTTTGCTGCATAGTAGGTGCGGCATTTGCCGGAAGCCATAGCCCGAGAATGAGAAAACTCATTAATGTGAATAAGATAAGGAAACGCTTTGGATTCATAAGCAAAATTATATCAGGATTCAATTATGCCCCCATGTTTTGCAGGACAAGTTGTCAACTTGCCCTGCATTCGTCTTTTATTCGCCTTCATCACCGCCTGCGCTTCCGGGTTGTTCGAGGCGCACCACTTCACCGTGATAGTTGATGATTACCTTGAATCCCATCATGCCGAGGTAGGCGCGCATATCTTCCGGGATTCCAGTCTGCATGAGCGTGTCAAATTGTTTTTCAATATTTTTGAGCTGCTGTTCAATGATCGCTTTTGAGAAAGGATCGTCCTGTCCCATCATTTTGGCAGTTTGTTCCGAAAGGATGTCTTCACTGCCTTTCATCATCTCTGCCATTTGAGCCAGCACGGCGCGGTCTATCTGCTCGGCAGGGATGTGGTGACGGAATCCAGAGTCGTTGACTACGTAACATGGCTCAGTTCCAATGAACGCACTTTCGGCAAGGTTGCCGAGTTCGTCTATTACAAGTCCAGCAAAGAGAGGTTGGTTAGGCATGATGATTAGGTGTATATCATTGCGAGGACGATGCTCTCTCGCCCGAAGCAATCTCCAACCTGTAGGAGATTGCTTCGCCGCTAAAAACAAGAGCGCGGCTCGCAATGACTTTATTTAACTCTGACGGCCTTCAATTGCGGCGAGGAGAATGCCTGCGGCAAGTCCGATGCGGCGATCCAGGCGATGGTTGATGTCCATGCTGAAATCCACGTTCAATTGGTAGGTGAAGGGATTGAAGTTTTGTTTCAAGTCAGCCACGCGGTCTGTGCCGAGGGTGATGTCGTAGTTCTGCGGGATCAGCCCGCTGAGGAAGCGGCGTAACAATGCCAGTCCCATGCTGTCTTCGAACAGCTTGCCGATCACATTATCATCCACACCCAGAATTTCCCACTCATCACGCAAAATAGACGCCAAACCTTTGCGGCGGAGCGCTCCCACTTTTTGGCCTGTGGCGCTGTCGACCACATCATAGGCGGCGGAGAAGTCGATGATCTGGCGCGCTTTGATCATTAATATTTCCTGCGTTTTGCTTTCGTCAGAATACACGCGGATATCTTCGCGCAGTTTGAACATTTTCTGCTCGCTGAATAAGACAAGTTTTCCGCTTGGGTCAAAGAAGCGGAATTTTCCTGCCAGCGCAAAGACCTGTCGTTTGAGTAAATATTGATTGTGTTGAAAAGCTGGGTTCATTTTTTTCTCCTGTTTGAATTTTGAAGTGCAAAAGTTCTACTTTTGCACTTCGGAAGTAGAACTTTTGCACTCCGTCGATCTTACACGATCTGGACGCGTGTTCCTTCGCCGGGCAGGTGCAAATAATCCTCACCAATCGGGACGTTGGGGCTGGTCCAGCGATAGATCCATTTTGCATCCTCTGATGGGAGGTTCACACAGCCGTGACTGCGCGGACGGCCGTAGTCGTTATGCCAGTACGTTCCGTGGAAGGCGTTGCCGTAACCGGTGAAGAATGAGCACCACGGCACGCCGGGCAGGTCATAATGATTTTTGGTGTCTTCGTCCTGGTTGTTCATGTGGACAGAGGGTCCCTTGTGATAGGTGAGGAAGTCACCCGTTGGTGTGCGTGTCCCTTTTGAGCCGCTGGAACAGCGCGACGAGAACACCATGGTGTCTCCTTCGAATGCAGTTACCAGTTGTGTGGGCAGATCCACGTGGATCAATTTCTCAGATTCGGGAATATCTGGAGAAAGCAGAGTCAGCTCCTCGTTAGGGATGAGGCGCATGTTGTAAGAGGGGATGAAAAATGATTTATCGATCTCACTATCAAATATCTCGTACCAGATGCTTTTTTCTTCGCGAGTTACGATTGTGTTTTTTACCCAGTGCGTGCTTCCGTAGTACAGGCGGTAGCCATTTTTACCGTTGGTAAATGGGATGAGCCGCGTTTCGCTCATTGGCACGGTAATCTCGCCAAGCTGTCCCTCGGCGGGGATTTTATAGATGGGTTTTTGAAGCCGGGTCTCCACGGGTTGCAGCCAGCCTGAGTAGGTGTAGCCGTCATTCACTTTGTACCAGGTTTTGTTAAACGGGTTGCCTTCGCCGCCTTCCAATTCGGCTTTGAGATTAACAACCTGATCCATACCAAAGAGGTGCATTTCTTTGGCTTTGAAGGAGGGTGCGTCATAAAGCGGGACACCGCTATATGTGACGCGCCCCTGCGAGGCGAGCGGAGCGGCCAAGGCGTGGTCAATGCCCAATTCGGAGAGAACAAGCCCGAGCACGCCAGAGGCGGAAAGTTTCAAAAAGTCACGGCGGGAAATTTGATGATTTATCATGTTTATAGCAGACGTTTCTTTGCATCCATATTCTTACAGAATAATTTCGACATTCGTTCCCTTGCCTCCGAAGGAAAATTCCTTGTCGATGGAAACTTGTGGAGAAGTCCAGCGGTACAGCCATTTTGCAGTTTGCACAGAGAGGTTGATACAGCCATGTGAGTGCGGGCGTCCAAAATCATTATGCCAGAATGTGCCGTGAAACGAAATCCCACTTTCGGTTATGTATTGCACCCAGGGCACGCCCGCCAGGTCGAATCCGCTGGCGGCGATGTCACCGGCGGCCATGTGACGGGATGGTCGTTTGTAGTATGTGATGAACGCGCCTTTGGGCGTGGTGTATGTGCCGATGCGATAGATGCCGCCTGTGGAAATTGGCGCGACAAATACAGGTTGATTGTTTTCGTAGGCGAGCATAATTTGTTCGCCCAGCCGCACCTGAATTTTTTTGTCTGCATTTGGAACATCTGGAGCAAGCGGAGCAAGTTCTTCTTCTGTCATGATGCGCAGGTGTTCGGCGCGCGCATAATATAATTTGTCGAATTTATCGTCGCGCACCTGAGCCCAAACCTGACCATCGCCGCCGGTTGTGACAGACTTGACCCAATGTGTGGTTTCATAATACATGCGGTATGCCACTTTGGATGTTTTATCGGGGGTTTCGTGCGCGTCTGTAAAAGGTACGCTGATCTCAGCCAGCAAGCCAGCCGCGGGAATATCCATGCGCGGCGTGTTGAGGATTGTCCGCACGGGTTGGATGTATCCAGAATAGACAAAGCCTTCCGTGCCGATCTGATACCAGACTCGATTGTGCGACGTTACGTCGTCGCTGATGGCGGTGTTTGTGATGTTCAATAATACGTCGCGCTGACAGAATTTCACCGGCGTTGCTTCACTGGACGGCTGGTCATACATCCAGACCATACGTGTGGTGACACGCCCCAGAAGTCCGGTGAAGGGGTCGTCAAAATGAAAATTGAGCGGGGGCACAAATAACCCTGCCAGCCCTAATCCGCTCAATTTCAAAAAGTCGCGCCGCGATACTTTTTTCGATTTCATATTAAATACTAAAGGATGAATGGAACGTGTTGCATGTTCCGTTGTTTACCAGTGTCCTGTTTACATCTTCACCTAATAATGCACATTTACCACTGTCCCAACTGAAGAGAAGTTGTATATCCACTCTGCATCGGGGATGGAGAGATTCACACAACCGTGACTCATTGGCGTTCCAAAATTATTATGCCAGTATGTGCCGTGCAGACCATAGCCTTTATAGAAATACATTGTGTAAGGGACATCAGGTAAATAATACCCAGGACCCGTCATGGTTGTTGAGCGCAGTTTGACCCAGACATTATATTTGCCCGTCACCGTGGGTGTTTGCCATGTGCCGGTTGAAACAATAAATGAATTCATCAGCGTATCGCCGGCGTAGGCGTACACACGCTGCTGCGAAAGGTCAACGTCGATCCAATGTTCGCCGTCACCGACCGCCATTTGCGGAGGAGCGTACGGCGTAACTGTCGGCTCGGTAAACTCAGGCGTGGGCGTATCCGCAATGACCTCGGCGTATAACGTGCCAGGTTCACTTGTGACTTCCGGCAGGGCGGCGGTTGGCGGGACAATCATGGTATCCGTAGGCAAAGTCAACGCTTCGAGTGTGGGCGCGATTGTCGGGGGGATAACCAAAATTTCCGGTTGCGATTCTGCCGTCGGCAGCTCGGTGACGATTGCGGTTGGAGCACCCGCCTGCGCCATCTGCTGAGCAGCGGCAGCTGGTTTGGCGATATTCACCTGCGCGAAAGGCGGACTTTCTTCAACTTGCGGCGTGGATGTAAGATTCAAAATGGATGCAAGCACGGGCGATGTCACAGCAGACCACGCAGCGACGGCAAAGACCGCACATCCCATCACGATCAACAGGATGGGAAGAATCCGATTTCGCTTCTTTGGATTTTTCTCATCTCCGCTTTGCTCCTGACTCTTTGACACGCTCGGGACGCTGCCTTGAGCCTGCTTCCGGTCTTCCGGGCTGACTCTAGCCTTTGGCTTTTCACCCAACTTTTGCAACGCCCATTCCATCCCCTTCTGCGCGCGCGGACTGTTTGGATTCAACTCCAGCGCCTTGCGGATATACTCCACACTTTCACGCGGGCTGACAACTGCCGCGAGGATCAACCACGGGTCTTCACTTTGCGGCGAAAGTTCTGCGGCACGTTCCGCCCATTGACGTGCTTCAGTCATTGCTCCCCTTTTCAAGGCTACGCGCGCGTTGGCTATGGCTTTACGAGATTCGATAAAACGCTCATTCATGAGTCACCTTCGGGGATGCTGGGATACGGGTAAATATGTAGATATGTAAAAAATAATTATAAGCCTTAGAAAAAGATTCGTTTGTTACCATTGGATTTCCACTGGCGTTCCAATATCAGCCCAATCATACAGCAATTGCGCTTCGTAGGTTCCGAGCACCACACAGCCATAGGAAATGGGTACTCCCAAATATCCAGCCCAGAGGGTCCCGCCGTTTGGCAAAATGGGCAGGGCATGGATTCCATTTTCCATACTATCAGCCCAATAAATGCCAAGCCAGTTTGGCATCCAGATATCCCAAGTCGCGCCGTAGGCATTGGGGATTTTATCCAGTACACTGAAATGTCCCGCGCGCGTGGCGTTGTTCATTCCAGTGGATGAGACGAAGCTATATACCAATGTGTTGCCTTCATAGATATACATGTGCTGTTCTGAGATGTCTATCAGAATGTATTTGTTCCCACTATAGGATGGGGGAGCATCGTACTGGGTTGTGTTTGAATAGCCAGGTGCGGGCAGCGTATCCACTACGATCTCGGCATACACCATTGACTCGGATGTTTGGGAAGCAGTTGGAAGGCTGATGGTGGGTGGGGGATTTGTTGGGGAAGTGGTCAGTGTAGCGATTGGTTTTGCAATTTTTACAAACGCAAAAGAGCGTGAGCGGGTGGGTGTGGCTGTGCCATAAAAACCCAGCACAGGTGACGAAGTTAGCGTCCACGCCACAACTCCAAGTGCGGCACAGGTCAGGGCGGCGACTAACAAGCGGTAAATCGGATTTCGTCGCGGAGCATCCGTTTTTTGGCTCATGGCGCTAAAGTGGGAAATGGCGTCGGCAGTACATTTTCATTATTTATGAAGCATAAAATTCCTTGCGTTACACCGCTTGCCACACGTTCTGTTTGATGGGTGAGAATCTCACGGTCTAGGTTCAGGAATCCGGTTTCGATGATGGCTGTGATCGTGTTTGGGTCAATTTCAGAAAAGGCGTGATATTCGCGCATATCGCCCGTGATACTGCCCGCGTGAAAGGATAACTGGGTCGCGCGCTGGTATCTATCCACGAGACAGGCGGTGAGACGCTGCGCGCGGTTCACGTCGCGCGTTTCAAGTGAAGACGCCACCTTGAAACCAGTGGCTTCATCGTTAACATATTCGCATGAATCATTGTGGATGGAAATAAGCGCCACAGCGCGGTATCCGTTCAGGCGCGTATCGAACTCGTTGAGCAGGTCCACTTGAAAGCCTTGCGCCACCAGACTTTTTTGCACAAACTCGGCAATCGCAAGGTTTACATCTGCTTCTTTTAAGGTTACCAGTCCGTTCTCGTCCGTGCAGACTGCGCCTGAGTCGTTGCCGTTATGCCCTGCGACAATCCCGATGCGGAGTTGCGGTTGCGGCGTGCTGATGGTGGTGTTTGGCGCCGCTTGCGGCGTGAGGATCAAGCGAAGCTGCTCCTGCAAGTTGCTTGCAAATAGACTGGTGGGAGTCCATGCGGTGAAGAGGGTTGCCAGTAAAATGGCGATTCCCAGCGTTGGGAGAAAGGCATTCACAACCCGCCGCTTTGGCGCAGGCTTTGGTTTTGGCTTGGGGTCTGGTGTTTGGTCTGTAGATTCCATGATGAATTTGAATCATTATAATGCCTTCATAGGTTCCACGCAAAAAATGTTGGAGGCTCTATGGGATATTTCCAAACATGGGGATGGTTCAGCGCCGGGCTGTGGGAATAAAAAAACAACCCGCTGATGCAGTGGGTTGTTTTGTGTGCCGAGGGGGAGATTTGGACTCCCGACCAAGGGCTTATGAGTCCCCTGCTCTGCCACTGAGCTACCTCGGCGTTTGGTGGTGAGCGGGGCAAATATTACTATGGGAGTGGGCATTTGTCAACGTGAGGTCTATAATAGCGGAAGATCCATTTGGTCACATGCCAATGACCAGGATGATTGACAAGCTAAACAGGAGGATTTAAATAAGCGATGACTACGGCGATGACTTTTGGCCCGATGATTACGAAGAAGAACACCAGAAAATGCGGGTAACTGCTCAGCCATGTCATTGCGAGCCACCGTTCTTGCGGCGAAGCAATCTCTAAAAGGTCAGTTTTGCTTATTAATAGGAGATTGCTTCGGGCAAGGACACACCTGCCCTGGCGGGCGGTGCCAGGGAGAGCGCCCTCGCAATGACATTGTTTTTAGTAGCGGCTGAGCAGTTACAAATGCAGGCGCAAAAACAGGAAGAAGAGGATGATGATGAAGAAGAAGACGAATTCATTTTCTTCGGCATCTTCAGCGGATTTTTCGATTGGCTATTCAAGTAGTTTCTGACGCCAGAAACCAGAGGCATTAAAGAAATTCAAATCCATTGTAAAGTTAATCAAAGTAAGAGACCTTTGCTATAATTAATCCGGTAATGTTAAAAGGGATTTTATCCCTTAACAAAATACCTGGAGATAAGACAATGCAATTTTCAAAGGATGAGCTTCGTCTACTGCTGAAACAACCAAAACCGCTGTGGCTGGTGAATGCCGACCTAAGCGGCGCCGACTTGATCGATGCTGACCTGATCGATGCCAGGCTAAACGGCGCCAAGCTGAGCGATGCCGACCTGAGCGGCGCCGACCTGATCGATGCCGACCTAAGCGGCGCCGATCTGAGCCGTGCCAAGTTGACCAGCGCCGACTTGCGCCGCACCAACTTGAGCAAAGCTAACCTGAGCAAAGCCGACCTGGTCGGTGCAAAACTGAACGGCGCTGACTTGATCGATGCCGACCTGATCGGTGCTGTGTTAAGCGGTGCCAAGCTGAACGATGCCGACCTGCGTGGCGCCGACCTGATCGATGCCGACCTGAGCAAAACCGACCTGAGCCGTGCCAAGTTGATCAATGCCAACCTGAGCAAAGCCGACCTAAGCCGTGCCAGATTGAGTGGGGCTGACCTGAGCGAGGCTGACCTCCGTGGTGCCAACTTGATCGGCGCCATCTTGAAAAGTGCCAAACTGGTTGGCGCCAAATTGAACGGCGCTGACCTGCGCTGGGTCAACCTGAGCGAGTCTGACTTGAGCAGAGCCGACCTGAGACATACCAAACTTAGCGAGGCTGACTTCAGCGAAGCCGACCTGAGCGAGTCCAAGTTGAGCAAAGCCGACTTGAGCCAGTCCAAGCTGATTAATGCCAAGCTAGTCAAAGCCGACCTGAGCGAGTCAAAACTGATCGGTGCCGATCTGAGCGGTGCCAACCTGCGCTGGGTCAACCTAAGCGAGGCTATATATGACCTAAGCACAATCTGGCCTGATGGATTTGATCCAAAGGCGGCTGGTGCGCTGCTCAGACCATGAAAATGCTGAACCGAATTTATGAAATACGCCCCGTCGGTAGTTCGGCGGGATATTGCGATCATCTGCCAAGAATTCCACTTTGATTTTAACGGTAGCTGGGAGTTTTTTTTACAAGTTTCTTCATACGACTAAAACCAGCAATTCCCAATATGGAATTGGGAGGGGATAGATGAGGGAAAAATGAAGATGAACAGGCCCTTATTCAAGAAAGATGGGGCTTGAATTATAGCCAGCAGCGGAAATTGGGCGAACAGGCCAGCGCAGACATGCGACTCAGAACACAAACTTTATATAGGAAATTAGGTGACTCATGAGCAAAATAACCACAGAAAAATATCTCGTCAAAGCATTACTCAATGACGGGACAATGTCAAAGCTGCTTTTCGACGATGAATTGCAGGAACAAATAAATAACTTCCTGAAATCCAAGCAGGAAGATGAAGATGATTTTTTCTTTGCGATCACTGAACATGATAATCAGGTCGCCATGCTTCTGATTGATGGCGGAGATAAGGTTTATGTAAACGAAGAAGCCCGCGCGGTGTTGAAGACATATTGGCAGAAGTCGGTCTATGAACATAACATGCTGATGTTGATCCCTCAAATGGTGGATGAGTTGAGCGAAGGCTACTATTTTGTGACGAGTGTGAAGATACAAAAGCAGTAATTGTCAGGGTGCTGACCAAAACGCCTGCATGGGCACAGGTCACGATTAATCAGCCTTTCGCGGAGACATGTTAGGTCTTGCCTTTGTTTCATGTGACGTGCTTTTTTATTTCGGATATAAAACACTTGAATCTGTTGTATACTCTTGTTGAAAGTCATCTTTTCCAATTACTTAGGGAACAGGAAAGAATAAATTATCCAAATGTTTGTGCTGGTTGGCTGACAAAAGTAATCTTTCTCGCAAAAAGCCACAAGCAACCCTGATTTTTGCCTCAAAACCTGTCCTTTTCGAGGTTTGGCGAACAAGAACCTGTCATTTATC
>Ga0335397_10005513_pt1 | contig 16550 bp, 6 predicted proteins | sample MAT04_FD_205740 | JGI IMG/M metagenome (GOLD analysis project Ga0335397, IMG submission 205740) | Freshwater microbial communities from Lake Fryxell liftoff mats and glacier meltwater in Antarctica - MAT-04 (spades assembly) (version 2) ... | reverse complement strand
TCGCTCGAGTCGACGGCGGCGGAGATCGCGAGGCCGAGCAGCGACGCGGCGAGGGACACCGACGCGAGCATCAGGAAGTGACCGACGATCGGCGCGCGCACGTCGGCCAGCAGGTGGACCACCGCCAGGAGGCCCGCGACCTGCAGGGCCCCCACCACCGCGAGGGGGAGGACCTTGCTCGCCAGGTAGGGCCAAATCTCGAGGTTGATGAAGCGCTCGTGCCGGTAGACGGCGAGTTCCTTGACCACCTCGCGGATCGCGCCGAAGAGCCCGAGGAAACAGGCCGTGATCGTGGTGACGAACGACAACTGGGCCTGGCGTTTCGCGAGCGCGACGCCCACCTCGCCGTCCTTGCCCGCGAGAACGAGGCTGACGAGGAGCCCCACGACCGGGCCCAGGGCGAGCGTGATGCCCAGCGCCCGGCGGTCGCCCTTCACCAGTTGGACGTACCGGTTCGTCAGGACCGTCGCCTGGCGCTTCAGGTCGCGGGGCCGGACGGTCTCGATCGCCTGGCCCGGCCGCACGCGCGTCGCGTCGTCGGGCACCGGCGGCGACGCGCGGCCCGCGACGTACTTCCGGTACACGTCGCTGGCCTGGAACGCCGCCTCCCACTGCTCGGGGGTCTTGTCGGCCTCCTTGAGGTAGACCTCGCGAATCGCGGCGACGCCGAACCAGGACTTCAGCTCCTTCGGCGGCCCGAAGAACGCGAGCCGGCCCTTCACGAAGTACGCCACCATGTCGCACGCGTCGAGGCTGTCGACGTAGTGCGTGATGCAGAGCGTCGTGACGCCCCCGTCCGCCAGCTCGCGGAAGAGGCGCATCATCTGCGCCTCCGTGCCGAGGTCGAGGCCGCTCGTCGCCTCGTCGAGGAAGAGGAGCGTCGGCTGGGACAGCAACTCCATGGCGATGGAGACGCGCTTCTTCTGCCCGCCCGACAGGTGCTGCACCAGCGTGCCCTTCTGGGCCACGAGCCCCACGGTCCGCAGCACGCGGTCGATGTGGGCCTCGATCTCGGCGTCGGTCGTGTCGTCGGGCAGGCGCAGGCGGCTCGCGTAGCGGAGCGCGTCGCCGACGGGCAGTCCGTCGTGGAAGATCAGCTCCTGGGGCACGTAGCCGATGCCGCGCTTGAAGCGGTCGAACTGGTTGTAGAGGTTCTCGCCGTCGTAGAGGACCTGGCCCTCCGTGGCGGGCCGGCGGCCGTTCACGGTGTCCATGAACGTCGACTTGCCGCAGCCCGACGCGCCGAGGAGCCCCACGAACTCCTTGGGCAGGATCGTCAGCGACACGTCCTTCAGGAGGTAGAGCGGCTTCCCGGTGGCGCGGTCGTTCACCTGCTTGCCGATGCCGCGGACCTCGATGCGCGTGCCCGCGCGCCGCGGGCCCGTGGCCAGCCGGCGTCCGTCGAACCGCAGGGCGTACGGGCCGACGGAGAGGACGTCGCCGGCGCCGAGCGGGCGCGGGGCGGTGACGCGGACACCGTTCACGAACGTCCCGTTCGTGGACCCGAGGTCGCTGACGACGAACCCCTCGCCGTCGCGCCGCAGTTCGGCGTGGGCGTGCGAGACGACCGGGTTGTCGAGCACGACGTCGGACGTCGGCGCCCGCCCGAGGACGACGCGCGTCTTCCCCTCGAGATCGACGCGGACCGACGTCGCGGTGGCTTCGCTCCCCTTCGCGACGACGGTGCGGTCCTCCGGGGCCGGCGCGACGGGCGGGGCCGACCGACGCGCGGGGGCCGGGGCCGGCGTCGGGGTGGGCTTCGGGACCGGCGTCGGGGTGGGCGTCGGGGTGGGCGGAGGGGTGGGCTTCGGGGCCGGCGTCGGGGCGGGCGCGGCGGCCGGCGTCGGCCGCGGCGGGACGGACGGCGGCGGAGGCATCGGCGGCGGCTTCGGGGCCTCGCGGCGCGCGGCCGGCGCCGGGCGGGCCGGCGGCGGCGCGACCGTATCGACGCCCTGGGCTCGCGCGCGTGCGGCGGCCTCCGGGTCGACGATCGTCACGGCGACGAGCACCTCGCCGACGCGCAGCTCGTCGCCGTCGGCGAGCAGGACGGTCCCCTCGACGCGCCGCGCGCCCACGAACGTGCCGAGGCGGCTCCCGAGGTCTTCGACGAGCACCTGGCCGCCGCGGCGCAGCAGCCGGCAGTGCCGACGCGAGACGGTGGGATGGTTGAGGAAGAGGTTCGCGTCCTCGCCGCGGCCGACGGTGAACTCCGTCCAACCGGCGGGTCCGACGGTCACCTCGGTGCCGCCCTCGCCTCCGACCCTCAGCGTCACGCCCAGTTCCACGCGAACCTCCCGCCGCGGGCGCGGCTCACCAAGCGACGACGACCTTCCAGACCCCGCCCTCGAAGACCAGCAACGCCGCGGCCTCGATCTCGACGTCGTCGCTGTCGACGCCCGCGACCGACGCGACGGCCCAATCGGCGCCCACCGCGACGACCTCGACGACGCGCGCCTTCGCGATCGCCGCATCCTGGTAGATCTCGCGGAGCCCACGCCGCACGTCGGCGGCGCTGCTCCCGAGCTTCGCCGCCGCCGGGCGCACGACGGCCTCGGGCAGGGCCGCGTCGAGCGCGTTCCAGTCGGCGCGCGTTTGGGCGGCGAGCGCGGCGGCGAGCGCCTTCCGCGCCGCGACGAGGTCGGCCTTCGCGCTCGAAGCGCTCTTCGCCATCGCCGTACGCGACGCGGCCACGTCGTCCACCGTGAGGCCGTCGTCGCTCAGGAGGTGCTCGAGCAGGACGGCGCGGTGCGCGACGACGGGGGGCTCGGGCGGCGGCAGCGGCGTCGGCGGCGTCGGCGGCGTCGCGGGCCCGGGACGGTCCGGGCCCATCGCCGGCGCCGGCGGCTCCTCCATCGCGGGCATGTCGGTCGCCCACGTCGAATCCATCCCGGGCGTCGCGGGCCCCATGGCGGGCTCGCCCATCGCCGGGTCGGTCATCGCCGGGTCGGTCATCGCCGGGTCGGTCATCGCCGGGTCGGTCATCGCCGGGGTCGGCGTGCCCGGCGTGGGCTTGGCGGGGCCGACGGGCGGAACGTCCGCACGTGCGACGCCCGGCCCGCGCGGCGCGGTCGGCTTCGACGAGGGCAGCCACAGCGGGATCGACGCGAGGCCCGCGACGAGGACGGCCCCGCCGAGGAGGAGCGCGCGCGGGGGCCCGCGACGGGCTGCGCCGGCGACCGGCACCGACGACGACCCCGCCGCACCCGACGGCAGGATCACGGCGCCCGACGAGAGCGCCGCGGCAGACGACGCCGGACGGGCCTCGCGTCCCGTGGGGGGGACCGTCCCCGCAGGAGTCCCCGCAGGAGTCCCCGCAGGAGTCAACGCAGGAGTCCCCGCCGGCGTCCCGTGCGGCGCGTCGTGGGTCCCGAGGCGCTTCAAGCTCCGCTCCGTCGTGATCCGCGACAGGTCGCGCGCCATCTGGTCGGCGGACTGATAGCGCTGGTCGGCGGCGCGGCGCAACGCGCGGTCGATGATGGCGTCGAGGCGGTGGTCGAGGCCCTTGCGCTCCTCGCTCGGCATCTCGAACCGGCCCACGGGCGCGTGGCCCGTGAGCATCTCGTAGAAGACGACGCCGAGGGAGAAGAGGTCGCTGCGCGGGTCGGCGCGGCTCGCGTCGCTCATCTGCTCGGGGGCCATGTACTTCAGCGTGCCGAGCACCGCGCCCGTCGTGGTGAGCGCCGCGGCCTCCGCGCCGCCGGCGCGCGCGATGCCGAAGTCGGCGATCTTCGCGTTGCCCTGGGCGTCGAGGAGGATGTTCGCGGGCTTGATGTCGCGGTGGACGATGCCCTTCTTGTGGGCGTAGTCGAGCGCGTCGCACGTCTGTTGGATCACGCGGAGGCAGAGGTCCTCCTCCACCGGGCCCGCGTCGAGCAGCGCGCGGAGCGTGACGGGGTGGCCGTCGCGGCCGACGACGATCGCCATCACGATGTAGGGCGTCCCGTCCTCCACGCCCATGTCGTGGATCGCCACGATGTGGGAATGGTCGAGGCTCGCGAGCGTGCCGGCCTCGCGGTCGAAGCGGCGGCGGAACTGCTCGTCGTGGGCGAGCTCGGGCGAGAGGATCTTGATCGCGACCGCGCGCCCGAGCGCGGTCTGGGTCGCGCGGTACACGCGCCCCATGCCGCCGACGCCGAGCAGGGCCTCGATGCGGTAGCGCCCGCCGGCGAACGACGTCCCGACCAGCGGGTCGTCGGTGGGCAAGGCAGGCGCGGCAGCGGGCGGCTGCAGGACGGTCCCCTCGAGCGCCGCGCCGGACGCGAGGTCGGCGTCGCGCCCGCAACCGACGCAGCGGACCCGACGCTGGGTCGGGTCCGTCGGGGTCGGCAACTCGGCGTGGCACGCGGGGCAGCGCATGGGGACGGGAAGTGTAGCCGCGCCGCCGCCGGGACGACCCCGGGGAACGTGCCGGGGCGGCCCGGCGCCCGCCCGACGTCAAGGCCGCGCGAAGACCTCGAACCGCGCGACCGCCGACCGCCCCGCGGCGTCGGTGACGACGAGGGTGTGCGCCCCCACCGCGACCTCCACCGCCACGGCGAACCGTCCGACCGTCGGGCCCACCGCGACGCCGTCGAGCGCGAGTCGCAGCGGCCCCGGGTCGGCCGCCACCGCCGCGACGACGACCGACGCGCGGCCGTCGGGGCGGGCCTCGAACCGCGCGCCCGGCCGGGGCGCGACGAGGGACGGCCCCGCCGCGGCCGGGTCGAGGGGGTCCGGACACGACGGCGCGTGCGGCGGGAGCACCTCGACCGCGAGGCCCGCTTGGCGACGCCACGCGGCCCACGCGGCGGGGAACACCGCGACGTCGCGACGCGCCACGTCGTGGCCCCTGCGACAGCGCTCGCACCGCAGGTGGCCGGTGGCGCGGTCGACGTCCACGCGAACGTGCACGCCGCACCGGGCGAGCGGCGCCGCGTCGGCCGGACGGAGGTCGGTGCGACGCTCGCCGCACGCGGCGGTAGACGCAAGGCCCGACGTCGCGCAGACCTCGACGGCGACCACGGCGCCAGCGTGCGTCGGGTCCCCCATCGTCGGGTTCCCCATCGTCGTCCCCATCGTCGTCCCCATCGTCGTCCCCATCGTCGGAGTCCCCATCGTCGGAGTCCCCATCGTCGGATCCGGGTCGGCGACCGCGAGCACGTCGAAGAGCGTCGGGACCGCGAGCCGCGCGCCGACGAGCGCATCGTCGCTCCCGCCGTCGAGCCGGCCCCTCCAGACGACGACGGCCACGCGCGACGTGAACCCCACGGCCCACGCGTCACGGCGCGACGACGAGGTCCCCGTCTTCCAGGCGACGCCCGCACGAGCCGCCCCCGCCGGACGCGCGCGGCCCGGCGCCGCGAGCGCCTGCGCGACGAGGGCGGCCGCGCCCGCGCTCACGACGCGCGGCCCGGCGGCCAGCACGGCGTCGTCGGCGCGCGCCGGCGCGGCGAACCGGAGCGGCCGGAACACGCCGCCGGCGGCGAGCGCGGTCGTCGCCGCGGCGAGTTCGAGCGGCGTCACGTCGTCGGTGCCGAGCGCGAGGTCGGCGTCCCGGCGGCCGTCGGGCGCGCGCACGTGCGCGAAGCCGCAGCGCCGCAGCAGCGTCGCGAACGCGTCACGGGGCAGCGCCGCCGCGAGGCGCACCGCCGGCAGGTTGAGCGACACCGCGAGCGCGTCCGACGCGGGGACCGGGCCCGCGAAGCCCGGGTCGAAGTTGACGGGCGACCACTCGGGCGACGCCCAGGGCAGGTCGAGCACCGGCGTGTCGCGCGCGACGAGCCCGCGGTCGAGCGCGAGGGCGTAGAGGAACGGCTTCAGCGTCGAACCCGCGCTGCGCGGGCGGCCGCTCGCGTCCGCGCCGCCGGCCCGCGGCGCGCGGGCGCCCACGAGGGCCGTCACGCCCGCCGTCGCCACGTCCACCACGACGATCGCGATCCCGTCGGGGGGCGGCGCGGCCGCGGCGATCCGCTCGACCGCGGCCTGGACGGCCGGCGCGAGCGTCGCGCGGCCGTCGCCCACGCGGAGCGCGACGTGGGGCGCGTCGGACGGGAACGGCTCCGGGGCGACGGCCACCGGCCGCACGAGCGCGGCGCGGTACGCGTCGTCGGCGAGGTAGCCCTCGTCGCGCATCGCCGCAAGGACGACGTCGCGACGGGCTCGCGCGGCCGCGGGGTGACGACGCGGGTCGAACCGGTTCGGCGCGGGCAGCACGCCGACGACCGTCGCGGCCTCGTCGGCCGAGAGGTCGGCCGGGTCCTTGCCCCACCACGACGCCGCGGCCGTGGCGGCGCCGCGGAGGTTCCCCGACAACGGGACGATGGCGAGGTAGCGGCCGAGGATCTCGTCCTTGCGCAGGTGCCGCTCGAGTTGCCAGGCGCGGAACGCCTGCCAGGCCTTGCCGGGCACGGTGCGGGGCGTCGGGTCGAGCAGGCGCGCGAGTTGCATCGTGAGCGTCGAGCCGCCCTCGACCGCGGCGCCGGCCGCGACGCAACGGACGGCCGCCCGCGCGAGCGCGCGCGGGTCGACGCCGCGGTGGGCGAAGAAGCGCCGGTCCTCCGAGGCGAGCAGCGCGTGGACCAGGTGCGGCGACGCGGTCGCGAGATCGAACGCGAGCCGGCGGTCGCCCGCGGCGTCGAGCCCCACGCGCAGGCGGGTGCCGTCGGCGGCCGTCACCACCGACGACCCGGCCGACGCGGCGTACGCCGCGGGCGGCAGCGGACACGCGGCGTCGGCGACGCGCAGCGCCGCGTGCGCGGCCACCAGGGCCGTCGCGAGCCCCGCCGCGCCGGTCCGCAGCCCGCGCGCGAGGCGGCCGCGCGGGCGTGCGGCGCCCGTCGGACGGTCGGGCGGGGCGGCGGGCCGGCTCAACGCGAGATCACCACCGTGCCCGCGCCCCCCGACGCGAAGACCGTGGGGTCGTAGAGGAGTTCGGCGCGCGCGGCGGGGACGGCAAAGGTGCCCGACGTCACGGCGCGCACGAGGTAGACGTGACGGAAGGTCGTGGCGCCGAGCGGCGCGGCCCGGAAGAAGAGGACGCGGTCGTCGCGGACCTCCTCGCGGCTCGGGTGGAGCGTGCTCTCGCCTCCCACCGACTCGACCGGCTCGAAGCCGCCGGGCAACACGTCGGCGACGAGCAGCTCCTCCCCGTCCGCCGGCACCGTGCCCTCGAGTTCGACCCGGTACGTGCGGCCCCGCACGAACCCGCCGTCGCCGCCGACGATCCGGCGCGTCAGCGTCATGCCCTGCGCGCGGGGCGCGTCCCCCGCGTCGGTCGGGACGCCCTCCACGCGGACCACCACGGTGACGGGGGCGTCGGCCTCGACGAGCCACGTCCACGGCGCGCCCGGCCCCGCCTCGAGCGTGGCGCCGCCGTGGAACGCGACGTCGCGACCGCCGACGACGAGCCGCCCGTTCGCGGGCCCCGCGGTCCCGCGCACCTTCGCCTCGTGGTGGACGAGCGCGAGGAGCACCGTCGCGTCCTCTTGCGTCGTCCGGGCGGCCGCGAGGCTCGACGTGAGCCGCGCGACGAGCCCGGACACGCGCGGATCGCCGACGTCCACCTCGACGAGCGCGTCGAGCAGGATCGCGTCGGCGCGCCGCGGCGACGCGAGCACGCCGGGCGTCCCCCGCGTCGCGAGCCCGGCGGCACGCGCCGACGACAAGGGCTCGACGTTCGCCGCCAACAGGTCGTCGATCGGCGGACGGGACGGGCCCCGCGCGGTCGCCGGCGCCACCGGGGACGGAGGACCCGTCGGCGCCAGCAGCGCGCGCGCCGCGGCGACGTCGCCGCGCCGCACGTAGGCCGACGCGAGCCGGGCCCGCGCCTCGTCGGTCGTCGCCCGCTCGGCGAGCACCTCGAGCCACGTGCCCGTCGGCCGCCCCGCCAGCGCGAGCACGAACGCCTCGTACGCACCGCCGCGCCCGGCCCTCAACGTCTCGTCGAGTCGGTCGAGAAGCGCGTCGAGCCGGTCCGTCGGCACCGGGCGCCCGAACCGCCGCGCCTCGAGAAGGAAGTGCGCGCCGTAGACCGACCCGTAGGCCCACGACGTGTCCTGGCCCGGCCAGGACGCGAGGCCCCCGTCGCCGGTCTGCAGGGAGAGCAAGCGCTCGACCGCCTGGTCCACGGCGAGGAGGTCCACCGACGACGCGTCGCCGCCGTCGGGGTGCGCGTCGCGGGCGAGCACCGCGAGCGCCAGGAGCGGGAAGGCCCGCGACGTCGTCTGCTCGGCGCACCCGTACGGGTAGTCGCGCAGGCGGTCGAGCGCCGGCAGCCACGCGACGGACGGCCCGGTGCCGACCGTCACGTGGACGCGGCGCGTCGTGGCGACGTAGCGGCCAGGCAGAGCGCCCTCGAGGCGCTCCCCCGCCGCCAGCGTCCGGACGACGTGCGCGATCTCGAACGGCGCCGCGGGGCGCACCGCGACCCGCGCGGTCCGCACGACGCGATGCCCGGCCGCGTCGCGGGCCGTCACCGTGACCGTCGCGACGCCGACGCGGTCGAGCGCCCGCACGCGCAGCGGCGGGCCCGCCTCGACCTGCGCGAGACCGTCGAGGGCGACCTCGGTGACGACCCCGTCGCCGCGGGCCTCCACGTTGACGTCGAACACGTCGCCCGGCGCGACGGCGAGCGGCGCGTGGACGAACAGCCCGACGGGCCCGCGGACGACCACGTCGCGCGCGGTCGCGCCCGTGCCGGTGCGCGACGCCGCGACCACCACGAGGCGCAGTCGCCCCTCGAACGCGGGCACGTCGAACCGCACCGTCGCGACGCCGTCCACGGCCACGGTGGCGCTCGCCAGCGCGACCGTGGCGACGTCGATCGGCGCGCCGCCGTCGAGGCGGGGCGCGAGGTCGTCGGCCTCGCCTTCGTCACCGCCGGTCGCCGCGACCGTCGGATAGCGGGCGCCGGCAAGGAGCGCGACGTAGGCGTCGGCCCCGCGCGTGTCGAGCCGACGGACCGCGCCGAAGTGGGCCGTCGGGTCGGCGTCGGGATGGCGGGTGCGCGCGAGGATCGCCGCGTCTACGAGGTGGACGCGCACGTCCGCGGGCGCCGAGGTCGAGAGGCGCACCTCGAGCGGCTGCTCCGGCAGCGCGGTGTCGGCCACGTCGGCGCGCACCGTCAGGCGGCGCTCCGGCCGCACCACCGCGACGCCGGTGGCCGCGAACAGGCGCACGGGCCCGTCCCCCGCCTCGGCCGCGCCGCGCGACAGCGTCGCGGTCGCGTGGACGCACGGGCCCTCGACGTCGGGGAGCGGGAGTTCGATCCGCGTGGCGCCCGCCTCGACGTCGAGCGCGCGCGCGACGAGCGCGTCGGGGCCCTCGACCGTGAGGAGCAACCGGCCGGCGAACGGCGCCGCGAGGTCGAGGACGAGCGGCGCGCGCGGCGCCACGGTCCCGACGATCGCGAGGCCCAGGCGCGCCGGGTCGGGGGCCGCGCTCGGCACGTCGCAGCGGCCGCCGACGCGCGCGAACCGCACCGTCGCCGGGGCGCAGCCCTCGCCCACGACGCGCAGCCGGAAACGACCGTCGCCCGGGTCCGGGAACCTCACCGACGCGCGCCCGCCGACGAGCGCGAGGGGCCGCGTGCCGAGCGTCTCCACGACCTCCGACGACGTCCACGCGACGCCGCCGTGACGGGCCGGGGTCCACGCGCCGCGGACCACGAGGCGCTCGAGCGTCGCGGTCGCGGCGCGGTCGGCCGCGGGCGCCAGGACGACGTCGGCCGTCACGTCGGCGCCGGTGGGCGGCGCGACGCCGAGGCGCGGCAGGCCGGGCCTCGCGTCGACGACGGCGTTCGCCCCGACGGTGCGGCCGGAGAGGTCCACGACCTCGGCGTCGAACGCGATGCGCATCGCGGCGCCGCCGCGACCGGCCGCGGGGAGCGGGACCGCCAGCATCGCGACACCGTCCGCGCCCGTCGTCGCCTCGCCGGCATCGACGTGGACGACCTTCGGCAGGTCGTCGCCGTCGCCGAAGACGAAGCCGGGCGCCGCGGGCCGGTCCACCGGCGTCGCGTCGAAGCGGAGGCGCACGGTGCGGCCCGGCGCGGGCGCGCCGTCGAAGAGGCGCACGACCACCTGCACGGGCACGACCTCGCCGAGGGTCCGCTCGCCGTCGGGCACGCGCATCTTCGCCTCGATGCGATCCGGCACGAAGGGCTCGACGCGCACCGCCGTCGTCGCGAGGTCGCGGCCGTCCGCGGTCGTGGCGACGCTCACGGCGTACGTGCCGGTCCGCGCGGCGCCCGGCACGACGAGGTCGGCGTCAACGAGGCCGGAGGCCGGCGTGCGGCGCGAGACGCGACGCACCACGCGCCCGTCGGGGCCCCGCAGGGTGAACGTGACGGGCTGCCCTTCCGCGACCGCGAGGCCCGTCGGCGTCCGCAGGAGCGCGTCGAGGCGCACGGTCTCGCCGGGCCGCACGACGCCGCGGTCGGCCCGCAGCCAAGCGTCCACGGGCCCGGGCGCCGCGCGCCCCTCGACCTGGCGCGGGTCCGGCGCGACGCGGTGGTCGTCGAGGTCGACCCACGCGAGGTCGTCGCCGGCGGTCACGACGACGACGGCGGGCACGAGCGCGAGGCCCCGCGCGACGAAGAGCCCCGCCGCATCGGTCCGCCCCTCGACGACCGCGTGGGCCGCCGACGTGAACGCGGCCACCCGCGCACCGGCCACCGCGGTCCCGTCTGCGAGGCTCGCGACGCTCACCACGAGGCCGCCGTCGCGCGCGCGCACGACGGGCGCGAGGTCGGTGACCTGCAACAGCCGCGCGTCGCTGCGCCACGTCTCGGCGGCGTCGAACACGCGCACGTGCCACGCGCCACGGGGGGGCGCGCCGAGGAGCTCCGCGAGGTCGAGCGTGCGCGTCCAGCGCGCGTGCGGCGGAGCGACGACGGGCACGCGGCGGACCACGGGCTCCACGGCGAGCGCCGCGGGGCGGCGCCACGCGAGCGCGAGCGCGACCACGTTGCCCGCGGGCACGCGGCGCAGTTCGACGACGACCTCGGCGACGTCGCGCCCCGCGAGCTCGAGCGTCGGGGCCGCGGCCGTCGAGAGCGTCGCGCCGGACGGGACGATCGAGAGGAACGGGCTCGGGACCGGCACGCGCAGCACGCGCCGCCCGTCCTTGGCGAGGCGGAGCCCGCTCGCGGTGCGCAGGCCCGCCTTCGCGGTCACGACGACCGTGCTCCCCACGGGGAACGCGCCGGACAGGCGGGCGCCGCCGTCGTGCGCGCGCACGACGAGGTCCTTCGGCGCGGGCGACGCGGTCACGAGGGCGGCGAGGTCTTGCGTGGCGAGCGGGTGCGAGAACGCGAGGTCGACGTAGACCGTCGGCCCGTCGGCGTCGGCCTCGACGTCGGCCAGCGCGAGGTCGCGCGACCACGCGACCTCGCGGCGCACCGGCGCGCCGAGCGGGTCGCCGCCCTCGCGCGACCGCAGGTCGCCCGCGACCTCCACGACGACGGGGCCCGCCGGGACGGCGCCGAGCGCGAGCGTCCAGCCTCGCCCCTCGCCGGTCCAGCGGAACGCGACGGAGGCGCCTGCGGCGTCGGTGACGCGCGTGGCCGTGCGGAGCGCGCCCTCGGCGAGTTCGGCGGTCCACCGCGTCGGCCACACCGCGGCGCCGTCGGCGCTCACGCGCGGCGTGGGCTCGACGGCGAGCGCCAGCGCGCCCGTGCGGAACGTGACGTCGGCCGCGACGCGCCGACCGTCGAGCGACGCGAACCCGTCGCCGAAGCGGACGCGCCACGCGCGCAGCCGCGGGAGCGCGGCAACGGGCTCGACGAGCAGCCGCCGCGGCGTCTCGAAGTGCGCCTTGACCGGCGCGGCGGGGTCGAGCGTGACGGCGCCGGCGGGCAGCGGGCGCCCGACCGCCGCGGCATCGACCATGGGCGCGTCGAATTCGAGGCGCACCTGCGGGCGCGTCTCGTCGCCGGTGACGGCGGAGTCGATCACCGCGACGCGCGCCGGCGTGAACGCGCGTTCCGCGTGCGACGCGATGGAGATCGCGAGGGCGACGAGGAGGGACAGGGAGAGGAACGGGGAGCGGAGCAGTCGCCGGAGCATGGGGAACCCATCCGCGCGGCGCTGACGCTGAACGTGACCCGGACGTCCGGTCAGCCGCGACGCGCGGATCCTACTCCGATTCCGCAGGCTGTGGGGTTCGCTCCGATCGTCCCCCACCGCTGGTGGTTCCGCCCATCGGTGCCGGTCGCGCCCATGGGTGCCGGTCGCGTTTGGGCGGTTCCGGAAGCGGCGCGGTCGCCCCCCCCGATGGGGGCTACCGGAGGTAGAGCGCGTGCTCGAGCGTCAGGACCGCGAGCGCCGTCTGCGTGGCGAGGCCGGTAGCGCGGTTCGGGTCGTGGATCGGGACCGGGAGGCACCCGGCCGCGGACCCCGTCAGGACCTGCGCCTTCGCCAGGTTGAACGCCCAGGTGCGCCACGGTTCCTCGAGCGCGCCGTCGAGCAGGATCGACAGCCGCACGCCGTAGTAAAGCGTGTAGAGCGACGGCGGCCGGTTCGGCGGCAACCCGTCGAGGTACTTCCGCCACGACGCGACGACCGCGGGGTCGCCGGCGCGCCCCGCCACGTGCGCGACCAGCATCCCCGCCGGGGCCAGGCTGGCGCTCGCGCCGCCGCTCGGGACGTAGGAGAAGCGGTGCTGCCCCTTCCAGAAGTACCCGAGGAAGATCTCGAGGCCTGACGAGACGCGCAGCGGGATCGGGACGTTCGCCGAGCGCGCCGCCTCCGTCGCCTGCGCCACCCACGCCGTCACCGAGAGGTCGCCCGTGGGGTCGTTCGGCCGATAGCGGTAGCTCCCGAGCGGCCCCATCGTCCCCTCGAAGAACGCCAAGCCCTTCCCGACGGCCTCGCGGAGGTCCGCCCGGCCGGTGGACGCCGCGGCCTGGCCCAGGGCCATGAGCGCCATTGCGCCGGCGTAATACTGCCCGCCGCCGGGGAACGACCCGTCGGGCCGCTGCGCCTTCCGCAGCCACTCGATCCCCCGCCCGAGGTAGGGGTCGAACCAGCCGTTCGGGTCCTGGTCGCGGAAGTCGAGGAACGCGATCACCGCGAGCGCCGTCGCCGCGGTCGCGTACGTGTCCCCCGTGCTGTCGCGCTTCGTCGCCGCCAGGCACGCCGGGTCGTGGCGGAGCGCCGTACACCGTTCCGCGACCGCCGTGTCCGAGAACGACCCCTCGTCGCGCTGGTGGAGCGCGAGCCAGGCGAGCCCGGCGTGGATCGCGTCGAGGAGGCCCACCGCGTTGCGCTGGCGCAGCTTGTCGAGCTGGTCGACGCGGCGCCGTTCGGCTTCCGTCAGGTCGGCGACCGGCGGATTCGCGTCCTTCCCGCGCCGCGACCGGCGGTCCTGGAGGAACGTGTTCATCAACAGGTCGGCGGGGGCCGACCCGCCCGCCGACGCGCCCTGCCCCGGCAGGAGGAAGCGGCGGAGGTGGCGGGAGAGTTGGTCGAGATCGTCCTCGTTCCCCGACTTCGCCAGCACCTCCGCCGTCGCGGCGAGCTTGGCGTTCACCGCCTCCCGCTGCTCGGGCGAGACCCGCGCTAGGGAGAGCAGCTTCTCGAGCTCCGCCTTCTTCGCGGCCGCATCCACGCGGATCGCCAGCGCGTCGAACGCGGCCGCCCGCGTCTTGTCGTCGAAGAGCTCGGGGTGGTCGGCCTTCAGCCGCCGCGCGGCCTCGAGCGCCGCCTTGAGCTGGCCCGCCTGCTGCAGCCGGACGACCTCGGCCCAGGCGGCGGCGAGCCGTGTCTGCTCCCGCTCCCGGCGCTCGGCGACCACCCGCCCGGCCGAGGCGAGGGCGACCTCCCGGACCTTCACGTCGTCGGCGGCCGGCTCGGCGACGAGCGCCTGCGGCGCGTCGGGGTCGTGGACCTCCGCCGCCGGCGCCGGAAGGAGCGCGACCACGACCGCGCCCGACCCGAGCACCGCAGCGAGGCCGAGCCAGGGGCGGACCATGGTCCTCGCGAGTCTACCGGGTCGGGCGTGGGCCCGACGCCAGAACCGCACGAGCCGTCAGAACCGAGCCATCACGTGGCGCCGGTGCGCGAGGATCGAGAGGGCGGTCGGACCCTCCTCGAGCCGCCCCCCCAGCGCCGCGACCGTCGCGCGGAGCCGCCCGACGTCCGGGACGAGCAACCCGAGCCGCGCCCGGGCGCGCGCGTAGCTCGACCCCCGCAGCCGGACGAGCCGCCCGAGCGCCTCCCGCAGCCGCCCCTGCCGCGCGGCCCCGCGCACGAGCCCCCACGCGTCGGCGAGGCGGCCGGTCCCCGTCGGGAGGTCGCTGAGCAACACGCGCGCGCCCGGGACGACGACGCCGCGGACCGCCGCGAGCAGCGCGTCCACGGCGTCGAGATCGGGGAGGTACTGCAACACGCTGTGGACGACGACCACCGTGAACCGGCGTACGCCGAGGGGCGCGAGATCGCCCGGCGCGTCGGCCCGCAAGCCGACCCACGCGACGCCGCGGACCGCCGGGTCGTCGCTCGCGTGGGCGCGCGCGCGCGCAAGGTCGAGCAGGCGGGGCGCCGCGTCGGCCCCGACCGCCGACCGGACCCGCGGCGCGAACGTCGCGAGCGCAAACCCGGGCCCGCAGCCGAGGTCGAGCAGGTCGTCGGACGCCGTCAACTCGAGGATCGGCAGCGCGGCCCGCGCGAAGGCCTCGGTGTCGCGCCGCCAGCCCTCGAGGTCGAGGTCCGTGGGCCCGTCCCACCAGGCCGCCCACGACGCCGGACCCGTCCGCGACCGGGCGTCCTCGCGCGACGCGCCGGGCCTCGCGTCCGGGAGAGCGGGATCGTCGGCCATCCCCCCACGCTACCCGCGCCCCCTCGGCGGGGGGAGCCCGACGGCCGCGCCCCGCCCCCCGACCGGACCCGCCACGCACGACGGCGAAGGCGTCGGCGAGGGGACGGCGTGGCGTGCCGGTGACGGTCGCGCGCGTCCGGCCGCGGGCGCGGTGCTCCGCCCCGGGCGCGTGCTCTACCCTCTCCCCGATGTCGCCGCTCCGGGTCCTCCTCTTCCTCGTCGTCCTCACGACGATCTCGCTCGCGGTGCACCGCCTCTTCTACGTACGCCTCGTCCGCGACGTGACGACGTCGCCGAAGCGCCGGCGCTGGGGCGCCGGCGTCCTCATCGCGCTGGCGGTCTCGGTGCCGACGGGCCTCACGTTGTGGCGCTGGATCGGCGCGGACGCCGCGCGCGGGATCTCCTTCGTCGGCTCCGCGTGGGCCGGCGTCCTCTTCTTCCTCCTCGTCAGCCTCCTCGCGATGGACGGGGTCCGGCTCGTCGCGCGCGTCGTCGCACGGAAGCCCTGGGCCTCGACGGGCGTCGTCGACCTGGGCCGCCGCCGCTTCCTCGCCCGGACGGTGGCCGGGGTCGCCGCGTCCGGCGCGGCGGGCCTGGCGTCGGCGGCGCTCGTGGAGGGCGCGCGGCCGCCGGAGATCGTCGAGGTCCCGGTGCCCGTCGCGCGCCTCCCCGCCGCCTTCGCCGGGTTCCGCATCGCGCAACTCTCGGACGTCCACGTCGGGCCGCTCCTGCGGCGCCCGTTCCTCGACGACCTCGTGCGCCGCACGAACGCGCTGCGCCCCGACCTCATCGCGATCACGGGCGACCTCGTGGACGGCTCGGTGGACGACCTACGCGACGTCGTCGCCGTGCTCGCCGACCTGCGAGCCCCCCACGGCGTCTGGTTCACGACGGGCAACCACGAGTACTACATGGGCGCCGACCCGTGGATCGCACATCTCGAGACCCTCGGCGTCCGCACGCTGCGCAACGCCCGCGTCGCGATCACGCGGGACGGCGCCTCGATCGACCTCGCAGGGATCGACGACCCGACGGGCGCGGGCTTCCCCGGCCACGGCCCCGACCTCGCGCGCGCCCTCGCCGGACGCGACCCCGCGCGCCCCGTCGTGCTGCTCGCGCACCAACCGAAGCAGGTGCGCGACGCGCAGCGCCTCGGCGTCGACGTGCAACTGTCGGGACACACCCACGGCGGGCAGATCGCGCCCTTCGGGTGGCTCGTGCGCCTCGTGCAGCCGGCGGTCGCGGGCCTGCACCGCTTCGGCCCCACGTGGCTCTACGTGAGCCGCGGCGCCGGAACGTGGGGTCCGCCCATGCGGCTCGCGAACCCCGCGGAGATCGCCGTCGTCGAGCTACGGCCCGCGTGACCCGCGGCGGCGGGGTGCGCGGCGGCGCGCCACCCACGTCCAGAGGCGGGGGTCGTCGTACGCCACGTCCCAGACGCGGTGACCGACGCCGGGCAGGATCGTCAGCCGCGAGCGCCCGCCCGCCGCGCGGTGGACCGCCTGCAGCAGCCGAGGGTGCCGCACCGGGATCACAGGATCGAGCTTGCCGTGGAACGCCCACACCGGCACGGTCGCGAGCCGCGCGGCGCGCCGCGGCCACCCGGGCTCGTTCGGGACCGACGCGCACAGCGGGACCGCCGTCGCGAACCGCGCCGGGTCCTCCGCCGCGAGCATCCACGCGCCGGACCCGCCCATGCTGGCGCCGGTCACGTGCACCCGGCGCGGGTTGCCCCGCACCGCCGGCACCAGTTC
>Ga0335397_10005512_pt1 | contig 16552 bp, 22 predicted proteins | sample MAT04_FD_205740 | JGI IMG/M metagenome (GOLD analysis project Ga0335397, IMG submission 205740) | Freshwater microbial communities from Lake Fryxell liftoff mats and glacier meltwater in Antarctica - MAT-04 (spades assembly) (version 2) ... | reverse complement strand
ATTTAAAGGTGCATTGAATTTTGCCATACTGCGTTCCATTATCGATACTGCAATCAAAAACAACCTTAACCCTCTGCAGTCCCTTTCTCAAATTAATGCCCAATAAAAATAGGGGTTGAATAGTTACAAAGGTTATTGTGGTTTATAAAAACAGCAATAACAATCATGAAATTAGGTGAACTTTTATGAAAATATATCGTTCCTCTTTTTGATTGAATCTCTGAGATTTTAAACTAACAGATGAATCTAAGCGACTCGAATGAGTCGCTTATTTTTTGTTCATACTATTTTAATTTTAATAATCTTTGAGGTGCCGATTTGACCGATTTTCTTTTTATGTTCGTTGATAACTACACTAGCCTCATTGAATAAAAGGAATTCTACCTTTTCATCTTCCAGGTTAAATACTTTTGTTTGAGTATTTTCTACTGGAACCATTGACTGAAAATCAGTTGAGTATTCGTTGTTTTCAAACAAATAATGGACCTTGTAATTTTGTTCTGTTTTGTTCATTTGTTCAAGATTTTGGTTAGTTACTTTTTACTACTTCTCTTTGCGTTTAGAAATGCATTTCTCTCTGGAATTAAGCTTCTTACATTTTTTTCGAACTGCATAGTTTGTGTCTTATAATTGTCATAATCAACTATCGTAATTTGAAATGAAGCATGGGCAATTTTATTTCTTATTTTCCAAATAGAACTTGCTCCTTCCAAAACACTATCATAGCAAACATTATCAATGTGATATAAATGTTTTATGAATGTTTTTCTTTTGTCAATAAAATTCAATTTTTCAGGAAACGCATCGATTTCGTTATAGTATTGCCTTAATTTTAAAGCTAATTCAACTCTATTCCAATAGATTAAAAGTGCAAAACCAAACTCATTCGCTTTTTCTAAAGCAAAAATTCTTTGTTTATACTTTGTGTCTGCCAAAATTTTAAATGCGTCGTTTGCTTTCTGAGATAATCTAATAGAGTTCAATTTTGCTTTCTTTTTACTCATCTTGTAATTTTTTTTTGCATATTAATAAATCATTTTGCAGTTTTTTTTTTCTACATAAACTCGTCAAAGTTGCGTTAACAAATTATTTGCCTTATCCCAATAAACCCCTCCCAAAGCCACCAATTCATCCAGGTATTTTTTTTCATCCGATCTTATCCAATATATTAATTTGGAGTTCAAACTTTTATCAATTGTTTTAAACGTCCCTGATAGGCCTGCAAATAATTTCGTTTTGTGGTATCGTTAAGGAACGAAGCTGCTACCATTTTTTCGATCATATCGGTTTTTGATAGCATCAATGTCATTATATCTGTAACTATTTTGTCACTGATTCCGGCAATTTCTGCGAGTTTGGCAAATTGGATGCTGATTTTTCCTTGCGCCAAATTGCGTGGTAATAGTCCATCGTCAAGTGCAAAATCCTTATCTTCAATATGGATGTGACTGTTTAAGAGGTCGTATGCCGGGCTTAACCTGTAATCGCCCATTGGGGTTTCGAGCAATGAAAAGTTTTTAAAGTGTGCATCGCCATTCGAAAACAGATAATTGAAGACAAGTGTTTTCAATAGTTTGGGTGCTTCAACTTTGTATGCAGATAAATGCGTCTGCATGAGTTGGAATAACTCCAAATAATTTCCCAAATACTTGTAATGCTCTCCATGGGTTTGTGGTGTTCTGCCAGCAAGGGAAGCAAAATCGTCCTGAGCTAGTTTTGTGCCGTCAGTTTTTACATCAAAACGCTTAGTAATATAGGCAGGAGTACCATTTTTAAAGAAAATCAGTGCATTTTCAGCTGTTTCAATCCCAAATACCTGCCTGGCAATCTGCATGGTAAGATGCTCGTTGGCTGGCATTTGGTCAGGTTTTTTACCTGCACCTGGAATTGGTTTCAGGATATAGGTTCCACGCTCACCTTCGTTGATAAGACGTAACTTATTTTTTTCGAGTAAAACAGAAAATTTTTCCTGCACACCTGAAATAGACATGAGTTTTCGGTTTTGATCGAACAGATCATCTGTTTCAGGGTTGGATGCGGGCGAATCGTATGGTAAAATATGATATACAGCCTTCCCCTGAAAGACTCTTTTCAGGCAGGTCGGGCTATAGGTATGAAAACCAGCAGCCAAAGTACCGGGACAATATTTTATATCGGGTAAACTCATTGCTCTTCTATTTTTATAACTCTAACGGCACCAACACTATCGTTTAGTGCAGTATTCATCAGTAATCCGAAGTAATCTGCCGGATCAATTCTATTCAATTTACAGACCAATTGTTTGTTAGATCCTTCGGGCAGCATGTTGTAGAAAAACGGAAATAAGAATTTTGAATAAACCTCCTGTTCAGTTTTAGGTAAAGTAAGACTGATTCCGGGTTTGGCGTTGTCGGCCATCCATGCATCATAATACCTGAATGTAAACGAACCATCATCGTGTTGGGTTAGTATGGCAGCTTCCTCATCCTTGTATAATATTTTAGCCTTTCTCATTTCTTAGCAGTTATATTTTTAATTTTCAGGCTTACCTCAAGGCCTAGCACATCGGCTAATTTTTGTAAAGTGAGCAGTGTGGGATTTCCTTTTCCACTTTCAAACTGTTTTAAGGTTCGCAAGCCAACACCTGATAATTCGGCTAAGGTTTCCTGTGTTACCTGCAACACTTCCCTGCGCTCTTTTATAGTTTTAATTAAATCGCTAAAGTGCATTGTACAGCTCTTTTTTATGCAAATATACAACCAATTTCATCAAATACAACAATTAGAGCAATAAAAAGCACTAATAAGTATTTATTTTTGTGATTTGTACAATAAATTATCTCATAGTGTAATATATGGCACTATATTAAAGGCATTATTTTGTGTATCTGTCCGTTTAGTTTGTGATAGGGGTAACAATATGCGGGTAGTACTTTTATTCCAAAGCGTCCAACAAACCTTTCGCCTTATCGTAATAAACACCTTCCAAAGCCACCAATTCATCCAGGTATTTTTTTGAATCCGATTTGTGATGCAGTTTTAGGTGTGCCAATGCCAGGTACCAGCGTGTTTGTTCGTAATAGCGGAAATCCTTTGGTTGTAAATAGAGGACATTGAGTGAATTAATTGAAAGATCCGTTTTACCTGTTTCTATTTGAGAGATTGCCAGATAAAACCTGATTTCAGGATTATCATTCGCCGAAAGCAACTTATTAAATTTGGCTTCAGCTAATGGATAATCTTTCTTTTCGTATGCTAACATGGCGGTTAGTAGGAATGTATCGATTTCAACATCTCCACGGTATGATCCATCTGTTGCAATATAGTCGTTTGTATAAGCGTTGAAATTGGAGGCATATTGTTGGTTCATTTGCCGGTTCTGGAAATAATTATAACCGAAGAAAAAGAGTAAAAAGGAAGCGGCTATGGAAGTGGCAGAATAAAAAACCATGCGTATTATTTTCCCTTTACGCATTTCGTTTTTTGCTGTGATGATTTGATTATCGACAAAAGCATGCTCACGAATTTGCCCGACTACTGATTGTTCCAATTCCAATTGTTCTTTTAAAACTGGATTGTTTGCAACGTCTTTTTCAAACTCAGCTTTTTCGATTTCGGTCATCAGGTTCATAATGTACTTCTCGAAATTTTGCTGGTTCAGTTCCTCTTTTGCTTGTTTGATTTGTTGATCCACAAAAGCCTGTGAACGAATTTGCGTTACAATGGCCTGATCCAATTCCAGTTGTTCTTTCAAAAGCGGATTGATCAGTAACTCGCTTTCAAACTCCGCCTTTTCGTTATCTGTCAAGAGGTTACGGATATATTTTTCGATTCTATCGTCTATTTCCATAGCTTACTCTCCTATTAATCGTTTTTTATCCGAATCTGTAATTATATCTTCAGTAACCAATATTGAAAGATACACGCTTTTAAGTGTTTTCAAACATCGGGACCGTTGATTCTTTACCGTATCGGCAGATTTATAGTCGGTTAATTCTACAATTTCTTTATCACTTTTTTCTTTAAACCAAAAGAGTTCCAGCAGTGTTTTGCACGGCTCGGTGAGACCACCAACTGTTTGAACAAGCATTAATGATTGCTTTTCCTTATCGTTCCAATCTTCTTCCGATGGAATTTGTGGTTCGGGGATTGTTCCTCCGTTGGCTCTGCCTTTGCGGTGATATTCGTCGTAGGCCAAGCGCCAGCCAATTTTATAAAAATACGACTTGATGGTACCAGATATGGAATTTAATTGTCCACCTTTGATGTTGCCACAGAAAACCTGAAAGCAATCGCTAAAAATATCTTCGGCTTCGGCCATCCCAAAATCGGGATACTTCTTGCGTATATATCCGGTAAATTCGCCGTGGTATTGCTTATATAACTGAGTGACAATCCTTGGATCATCCACCTTTATGCGTTGCAGGATATCATTATCATCCATATTGATTATTTTGCTTTAATCGTAAATGTCCGGGTAAAAATATTTATTTGGCTAAAAAATATGCTTCCGCCGCGTTCGGTGTCTCCATAGAGTTCATTTAATAACTGTTCAAATTCACCAGGTTGGGTGTTTCTGTTTTGAACAGGCATTTTTGTTGCAATTGCAGATAAATTGAGTTGCTCTTCTGAAGCAATTAACTTTAGCATCTCAACGCCAATGGGTTTGCCTATCTGGAACTTGTCTTTATCAACTAATTTGGTTTGTCCTGCTTTAATGAACAAATCGTTTGGCGAAAGTTTGTCAGCATCATACAGCAAGTTAATCTGGTTGTCTGGTTGGATGTCGATCAATTGAAAAAAAGCATCTTTTGTCCCTTTATTACTTATGCGTATTAGGAACTTATCATCAATCTTGAAAATATGGTTGGGATGGAATGTCTGCCTGGTTTTGAAGTCAACTATTTCGAAATCAACTTTTAGTGAAGGGTCATTGGCAGAAACCCGGCGAAGAATTGCTGCCCGGCGGGTATTTTCATCGGCATTTCCTTTTGGTAATTTATAAGCCGTCACAAATCCCCAGGAATCCTTGAGTTGCTTTTTATCAAATGAAGAGGCTATCTCAATAGTGCTTTCAACAAGACCAAGTTGTTTCACTGCTCCCTTTGCAAGTAACTTGGTTTTTTCAAGTTTGATTGTGTTGATAGGGTAAAAACTAATCTCAGAGCCGATTGTAAGCCCGCTCAGTTCACCTATGTTGACAATTATATTCTGTGTATTCACAATCTTAAGTACATTACAATGCGAGGGTACTACTGTTGTATTTCCTCCAAAAAGGAATCGGTCGATATTTCCTTCCAATTGAGGGGTTTGCTGATGCTTGCCGGCGAAGCCTGCCCACATTTCATTGCAGAGCCGGTCGAAGAGAGCGGAATAAATTAATTTTTCGCGGTTATTTGTCAAAACTTTTCCAAGGGCATACGTTAAGGAGCCATAGCCAGCATTGTTCTGATCTTTGATTTCCATATTTAATTCCTGCTGTCCGGAAGCACTAAAAATCACGAAAGGAGAAAGGTCTTCGGCACCTCTTTCTGAGTGAAAGTTTTGTTCGTCAAACTCCTGTTTATCTTCCACTGAGTTTTGGATATTCGATTTATCGATATCGAACTTTTCATTTGTTCCCCGATAAATGGCATCATCATCCTGTCCGCGGGTGGCTGTACCACTATGGCAGGCATCCAGAAAGAAAATAATATCACCGCCTGAACCCACCTTATTTCTTAACCGGTAGAGGTAACCATTCAGTTCGTCATCCAGAAAATGGTTGTTGCCCTTGTACTGAGTAGAAATCTTTTTTTGAGCATCATAGGGAATCAACGCTTCGTCATACCCATCCAGTTCATCTCCGTTTAGATCGGTAATTTGTTGACCATGACCAGAGAAGTGAAAAACCACCACATCGTTCTTATTAGATTGGGTGATGAGGATATCTAATGCCTTCAGGATATTGGCTTTAGTTGCCTGAGCATCGGTCAGGGTAGTGATATTTTTATTTTCGAAGCCTTGTTTTAACAATATAGTTCTCATCAACCTGGCATCATTTGCCGAACTGATTTTATTCCAACCGCTATTTGACGGATATGTGCCAATGGCAACAATCAATGCCCGTTTCTCACCGGCAAAAGATAGCACGCAATAAAAACTAACTATTAAAAGGAATAAGGAACGAGACATGGTAATAAATCTAATAGTAACAAATGTAGAACAAAAGCCAATAGGAGCTTGATAATTAGACATAAAAAAAGCAATACAGATGAATTCCCTGTAAGGGGTGATTGCATTTTTGTTTCCCCTCCGATATTGGTTTGTACACGCCTCCATAAATACATTTTCAAAAAAATGATTTTTCAATGATTACCTTTTGGATTGCCGAAAGATTAGGATTAGAACACAATCAAAACAAATATTAACCAACTAAAACAAAAAAAAATGGACGAGCTCTTCGGAATACTAGGATTTATTTTAGGAATTGTTTTACTCTGCGCAATTCCGGCAGTCGCATGGATAATTTTACTTAAAGGAATGCTGGTGATTCTATTACTAGCAGGAGTTATTGCTTTGCTTGGAGCAATATTCAACTAAAAAGTAAACCATCGTTAAATCAAATAATACCAACTCTCATAAATCAATTAACTTCAATTTAAAAACATCAATGATGAAAAAATCAGTAATTATTCTCGCAGCAGTTTTAGGTGCAATCAGCGTGGCAACAGCACAGACAAGATCATCGCATTCAAGCTTTTCCACATCACCGGGTGTTTCATCATCCATCTATTCAACACCCAAAGTCGCAAATTACAACACCACTTACAATTCAGGCTTAGGAAGCTCAATGACAAATCAAACTTACAGTACTCCAAGCAGTTATACAACTGTTAACACAAGCCGCACTTCGCTTGGCAATAATAGCTATATGTCAGGAACTGATGTGTTCAGCAACGGATCAAGGCGATCAAGTTCAAGAACTACGAGCATTGATTTAGGAGGATACAGAATGACCACCACCAATTATTATGACAACAGTGGTAATATAAAAAGCAGTCGGACCCGGAGTAAAAATAATGGCTGGTAAGCAGTGTTTCTAAGAAAACGATTTTAACTGGGTTTTGCCAAGACATCCCCCTTCGTTACAGTTGGGGGAAGCCTTCACGACAGAAGATTGTTTTCTGAACCAATAGTTACCGATATTATTTATTAAAAAAATCTTTCAGTGATTACCTTTTGGAATGTTGAAAGATTAGGATAAAACAAACACATTAAAAAACATTTTAAAACTTAAATCATGAGCCTCCTCAATTTATTAGACCGTAATGCTTTAAAGATTCAAATCACATTTGATGAATTTGATGTGGAAATAAAGAAATATGAAGAAACAGCAAGAAAATACAACATCAGCATTTGCTTGTCAAATCCACAGGATCTGATCCGTTTCCTGGAAAGGAAGTATTCCGAGTTCAGAACTCAAAGCGAAAGATGCTTTACTGAAGTAACTTTCAAACGCAAGTCACAAGAGTTTTCAATACAACAGGCCGAAAGGTATATGGTTGAGAAAATCAATATGATAAAAGAAAATCATAAAAACACCAAATAATAACCACGACATGTTACCATTTCAAATCACAACCATTGAAGCAACATTTCAAGCCTTTCGTTCCTATTACATAAGGAAGAACGGTACTGATAAGTATGACACCTTATTCATCAAAATATCTTCATCAGCCAAATTCTCACGACTTTTTGGGGAATCGATCCGTATGCAGATTGTACCTACCGTTAAAGATTACATCTACACCACGGCTCAAATTCCTTACTTTCTTTTTGCCAAAGGTGAGACTAGGGCATTAGGTGTGATCATCGCCATACGGTTCTGGGATGAAAGAGTGAACAAGGCTTATAACCTGGCTACTTCACAGGAACTTGACAGGAAAATGCAATCCGTTTTTAATCAACTTTCAGTTTACTAAATATTTACGAACACTAAAGACTTAAATTATGACATGGGTATGGGTTATCTTAATCGTAGCTGCAATCGGAGGAATTTTCAGCTATTTATCAACCGGAAAAGCAGAAGATGGAGTGGCAGGAGCAGCAACTTCCGGAATTGGATGCGCAATAATAATATTTCAGATTTTTATGGCGCTTGTCGGGATATTGATTTTTCTAAAAATAGCATCCTGGCTTTTCAGTTAAAAATTCTGAAACAGATATAATATTAAAAATAGACAAAAAAATAAAACTTAAAAAATAACGCAATGGGATTTTTTGATTCAATAAACAGAACAAGGCAGTTTGGCGCAGATATAATGGCTGTAGAACGTCTGACAAAAGAAATATATCAGGATTTGGATTCACTGGTGATAGAGATTGACAGGGCAAATGGCAAAGTAAACCAGTATGAGGCACAAAAATTCAGAAGAATTGGGCAGAAATTCAAAGAACTGTCGGAATGTTCAGAACGTTTGGGTAATAAATTTTCGACCATCAGCGTGCAATTCGGTCCCCAAAAAATGTTGCTTCCAAGTGCAATTATGATGATAATTCACATAACAAAAGATATAGAGCGATCAACCGGTTATTCCTTTGGGATCAATTTTGGGTGATAGTTTAAAATGCCTCGTCAATAAATTAACTCAGATTCAATAGCTCAATTCTTAAATAAACAAAACACTTAAAAACAAAATCATTATGAAACGGATTTCCCTTAGCCTTCTTGCAATATTAACAATTGGACTTGCATATGGACAGGATCAAAGTGTAACTTACAAAATCACTAACTATTCAGTAAACGGAGTAAATTACGATGACCTTGCCTTGAACAGTGATGTTGCCATCTCATTTTATATGTGTGACAATACAACAATGTGTTTCGCCAATCTTTGGAGAAATACTGGCTCACAATCCTATGGAGGGGTTTATGCCTTAAAATCGAAAGAGATACCCGAAACTCCATCAACATTCGGAGGAGAGGAATACAAATTTACATGGAAGTTTTTAAATACTTATGATGATAAAAAAGGGGAGGCTGCAGTAACTTTTACTAAATCGCTTATTGGAAACACTGTAAAGATAAGAGCCGAAATATTGGTTTTAAATACCAATGAAGTCCTGGTGCTAGATGGCTATCAGGAATGATGGGATAAAAAAGATGCATAACTAAATTTGTAGAAAGATAACAGAATTCATTTACCAAAAATCAGATACAATATTCAACTATATGAAAGCCAATAATTTATTTAGGAATAGTACTTTCGCACTGAAAAGAATATACAGATTGTTTAGATTAAAGAATAAGCATGAAATAGTTTGGAAAGACCTAATAAAACTGCATAAGCAGTCAGGATGGCATTTCACACACCATGAAAATGATAAAGTTATTGTGACATCGATACATGATAATGATACTACGCTGGAAATATACTTTATGATTGAAGGAGAAAAGCTATTGTTTTTTACTTATTTATTACCGGAATTTGATATTGAAAGGACAAATGATGTCATGATCCTTTCATCCCATTTGAATAGTTTGATGAGAGACGGAGTTGTATGTGTAAATTTACATCATAATGATGTGAGATACACTCATACAGGCGATTTACTGCGCTATCTGCTTTATCCGGAAGAAATTTATCAAGACCTGACGATGCACTTTATTCTTGCAAAAGAGGGTTTTATTTCGTTTAAATCGATGTTAAATACTGGCGATGATCCTGTATTTATAGTGGCAGACTTGATGAAAAGAGTTGAGCGAATAAAACAGGACTAACCAATAATACAAAGAATTATGCGTGGATTTTCATTCTCCTGGAAACGATTCCTAAGGATCACAGGAATAAAACAACAAGTTGTCCGTGAGACTGGTATTCCTAATACTAAACAAGGTTGGGAACGGAAAATTGGTGGAGTGATTATATACGCTCTGTTTGGTGAGGAATAGCTAATTTGAATTGAATAGTTGAGATACATTAAACGCGTGATCGGATTGAACCTAATTAATAAGTAGTATAAATAGCCGATTGACTGTTGAAAAATATGCCTATATTTATATCTTTGTTTAAAAGATATTTTAGTGCCCTTGAATAATAACGCAAGTGAGCAATAATAACTACCTGGTAAGCTTGATATTTTGAAACAAGATAGAACCAGTGATATAGCAGATTGCCTTTTTATAGTAAACATAGGGTAAATCGTAAAAGTAAACGGACAGACCTGACCCATTGAAAGAAAACTATAAAGGTGGATCCAGAAACCACTACAAAAAGACGGGGCGGTACCGAAAAGCCAAACGAGTAGGGTAATTTTAAAAACAAACTAAATGAATAAACAAAATTTGGGACTTATTTCTTCTATGGCAATATTGTTAATTGTATTGTCAACATTAAACGGATTCTCACAAACTGGCTCTAAAAACTATTACTTTGAGCAGAAAGCAACATTGACTGGTACACTTTCAGAACTAAAATATGCCGATCTTGCGGGAAATTGGAATACGACCTATATTCTAAAATTAGCAATCCCAATTAAAGTAATTTCAAATAGTGACAATTACGAAACGCAGGTAAATGTGAAGGAGGTTCAGGTTGGATTTGATTTTGATAAAGTTTTAAACCCTAAAGCGCTTATTAACAAAAAGATAACTGTAACCGGAGAATTATATGGTCAGCAAACCGTTCACGACAGGCGACCTGTATTACTGCTATCCTCTTCGATAAATTGATAAAAGCCAATCATAATAAACCATAGTGATATGAGAAAATACATTTTTGTTATACTGATTTTTTTGACCTTAACTATAGCCTCAAATTCACAGACATTAAAAGATGTATGGGTAGTTTGTAATGCACAAGGCTGCAAAGTAATAGACCCATATTATAGTGATGGTGTTACTTTAAAATGGGAAGGTTCCTGCACGAATGGAAAAGCAGATGGATATGGAAAACTAACCAAATATGATAATGGAGAATTGGAATCAACCTACGAAGGTACTTATCGTAATGGCATTAGAGAAGGAAACGGGAAATTTACTACGGCTCAAGGAACTATCCTAGAGGGTATTTTTGTTAATAATCAAATGACCGGCATAGGATCTATGCACAACAAGGATGGCGATAGCTATTATGGTGAATTTATCAATTATATGATGCATGGGAAAGGTACTTACATTCAGGCAAATGGAGGTAAATTTGAAGGTTTTGTCGCCAATGAAAAAAAGTATACTGGGAAATATACCAGATATGATGGGCAGGTTTCATATTACCAAAAAGGAGAAATTGTACCTAAAATTACCGATAAACCTTCAGACTACAAACCTCAACTTGGAGTAAAAGTTACGGAGTATTTTGATGAAAATTGGAACAGATGCAAGCAAAAAGAAGCCGCATACTATAGGTTAATAACCTATGAATCACCTAATACACCAAAAGGAGTAGTTAAAGACTACTATATAAATGGACATATCCAATCAGATTTCTTTGCGGTATATCTCGATTATGATGATGAAGGAAAGATGTTTTATGAAGGAGAAGCAACATGGTATTATCAAAATGGAAAAATTAAGGAGACCCGCTTTTATTTCAACAATAATAAAAATGGCAGAAACACACTTTATTATGAAGATGGTCAAAAGGGAAGTGAAATAGTTTATGATAATGGAAGTACTACGGAATTAAAACAATGGTACAAAACGGGTAAACTCAAAACAATTGCCAATTATGAAGATGGTAATTTAATAGATGGAAAATACATTGACTTTGATGAAAATGGTGCGGGAACTGAAGTGCATGATGAGAGTTTTGATAATAACAGTGATGAATGGACTGAAGTTACTGAAATTGCCGAGTCACATGTGGAGCAAGACGCACTTGTGCTTGAAGTTAAAAAAGATTTATCAAATGAGATATACAGGCTACAATATATCAAGATGGATCAAAAAAATGATTTCTCTATTGAAGCTAAAGTCGGCAAATATAAAGGGGATGACACTCAAGGTGTTTATGGGATTAGGTTTGGATACAAAGATGAAAACAATTTTTTTGATTACGTCATAATTCCAGATGGTAGATTTACAGTTAATAGCGTTTTCGAAGGTGTTATAAACCCAATAGTAAAACCAACTGCATTTTCAAGCATTAAAAAAGGGAGTAATCAAAATATCCTTAAAATATTCAAAGTAGATAATTCTTTTATATTTTCAATCAATAATGAGATTGTTGCGAAAACAGAAGCTTCCAATTTAAGAGGCAATGAGATTGGGTTGGTAGCTTATCATCCAGGCATCTATACTATGCAAAATTTCGTTGTAAAAGAGTTTTTATCTGATAAGGATATAAGTAAAAAGTCGCCAAATAAGCAGAATCCTTCAAGTGATAACACTAATGAATGGAAGGGAAATGGTTCTGGTTTTTTTATAAATGAAAAAGGGTATATAGCAACTAATCACCATGTAATAGAAGATGCTAAAGATATTCAGGTAGAATTTTATCAAAAGGGGGTTAAACAAATATATAAGGCTAAAGTAATAGTATCAGACAAACAGAATGATTTAGCCATTATAAAAATTGACGATCGAAACTTTAAAACTTTGCCAAAAATCCCATTTGTCTTTAACACAACTATTAAAGATGTTGGAACAGAAGTATTTGCACTCGGTTATCCGATCGCTAGCGTAATGGGTGAAGAAGTCAAGTTTACTGATGGTAAAATAAGTGCTAAAACTGGTATTCAAGGGGATATAAGAGTTTATCAAATTTCCACCCCTATACAACCAGGGAATAGTGGTGGTTCATTATTTGACATAAAAGGGAATCTGATTGGAATAACTTCTTCGGCATTAAATAAAGAATATTTCAATTCGGAAAATGTAAATTATGCCATAAAATGTACTTATCTAAAAAATCTCATTGACGCTATGCCAGAAACAATAAACACTCCGAATGATACAGAGATATATAACAAATCGTTAACAGAGAAGATTAAGGTTTTATCGGAATTTGTACCCATTATAAAAATCAGGTAATTGTTCGCCTGATTAATCAGCAAGTGAGAAAATTTTCGTCATCAAATGTCTTGAATACTTCATTGAAACGTTTGATTATTCTTGAAGGGGTAATTATTTTGAATAAAGGACTTACTTTTTACAAAAACCACAGATTATTCTTTCAAAATTCTTTCAGATGAGGTCTATCGAAGTGGGGGGGGGATTTCGGCGAACATTTAAGGGTATTTGATTGCTATAAGAAGGCTTTGTTGTTCAGTACTTTTCCAGTAAATACGGCTGAACTGACATACTTGGTCAACAAGTTTTCGAATAAATTGAATGACCGGCATAATCTGATTGTTTTGGCTCCCAAATATGAATTCTTGTCGTACCTTTACATCATGAAAAAGAAAGAAACATTACCGGATTTTTTAAAGAGTGCTTCTGAGTCAGTTAAGAGGACGGCCAGGCGGAATGGATCATCGATTGCCATTTCTGAAAACGGAGAGGTGAAAATTATTAGTCCAGTAAAAAACAACAAACAGGCACATAGATCCTCCTCGCCTGAACAATGTCTTTAATAGATGCAACCTCGCTTTCGCATGTTTGCTGGCCCTAATGGTTCGGGTAAAACTGTTCTTTTTACTCATTTAAGGAGTAAAGGGTATATCCACACCGAACTCTATGTTAGTGCCGATCGTATTGAACAGGATTTAAAGCAGTCAAGAAAATTCTACTTTTCATCCTATCGCGTAAAAGCCTTAGAAACTGAATTTAAGGAACATGTCAGAAAATCTGGCTTACTGCAACGCATAGCTGACCAAACCTTTCTTGACAGTATCTTCATTAAGAGTGGGATTCTTACTTTTGATGGAAAAGCAAGTTCCATTGACTCATACATAGCTTCGTTTATTGCGACCTATTTATGCGAAAAACTTTTCACAACCGGCCAATCCTTTTGTTACGAAACTGTTCTTTCACATCCCTCAAAATTGGCATTTTTTGAACAAGCGAAAGCCTCAGGATATGGAACTTATTTGTATTTTGTTTGTACCGACACCTGGAAATTGAATGTGCAACGTGTTAAACTGCGTGTTAAGGATGGTGGTCATGATGTTAAAAAGGAAAAAGTTGAATCACGGTATTTCCAATCAATGAAAAACTTCCGCTTAGCCGCCAAAATGGCAGATTCTGGTTTTTTAATTGATAACTCAAGGGATTTTACGCGAATCGCAGAGTTGAAAAATGGAGCATTAATTTATGCTGCTAATCCTTTTCCTGTTTGGATACTTGAATATTTCGATCCTAAAAAGGATTAATCCACAATGTTCGATGTTGACATCTGCTCAAGTCAGTAACCCTTATTGAAAATATAGTTCTCAATCCACCTTCACAAACCCAGCCCGATAATAAGGTTCAGGATGTTTTGATTTTATTTGCTTCAGCGTCAGATGGAAAGCCTCATACTTATCCATTGCGCCCTGCCATTTTTTTAAAATGATTTCATTAATCCGGGAAGTTCTTTTATTATGGCATTGACTATCCTTACAGCTTACCATACAACACAAAAAGAGACCATCTCATAACCGAAATGGCCTCTTCTAATAATTTTAAACGAAAATTACAATACGCTTAATTTATTTTCGCAATCGCATCAATAAATGCTTCAACCGAAGCAGTTACGATATCGGTATTGGCTGAGAAACCATAGTAAAGATTTCCTTTGTTCTCCAATTGAACATGCACCTTTCCTATATCATCCGAACCACGGGTAATTGCCTGAATAAGAAACTCCTCGAGTGTAACTGTCTTGCGCAGAATTTGCTTAACCGCGTTAAAAGCTGCATCAACTGGTCCGTTCCCGTCGGCTGTAGCAGTAAATTCTTCACCGTCAAGTTTTATTGTGACAGTAGCTACCGGGTGAGTTGATGATCCGCAGATAACCTGCAAATGTTTCAACTGGATACGCCTGTCGTGTTCCGATTGCTCAACGCCAACAAGTACAAACAGATCTTCATCTTTTATTTCCTTTTTGCGGTCAGCAAGCTCGATAAATTTATCATAAACCTCATTCAGCTCTTCCACATTCATGGTAAATCCGAGTACTTCGAGCCGGTGTTTTAAAGCCGCACGGCCCGATCGGGCAGTTAAAACGATGCTCGATTCGCGGATACCCACATCCAGCGGATCAATAATTTCATAGTTTTCGCGGTTTTTCAAAACTCCGTCCTGGTGAATTCCTGAAGAATGTGCAAAAGCATTACGGCCGACTATGGCTTTATTGGGTTGCACCGGCATCCGCATAAGCGTTGAAACCATCCGGCTGGTTTCGTAAATGAGTTGAGAATTTACACTGGTAATCAACTCAAGTTTTGGCCTGGTTTTAAGCGTCATTACAACCTCTTCGAGTGAAGTGTTGCCGGCGCGTTCACCAATGCCGTTGATGGTAACCTCCACCTGCCGGGCACCGTTCAAAATTCCTGAAATGGAGTTAGCTGTAGCCATCCCAAGATCGTTGTGGCAATGGGTTGAAAGGATTGCCCTTTCCACATTTTTCACATGATCAACCAGGTATTTGATCTTTTCGCCATACTCATGCGGAAGGCAGTAACCGGTTGTATCAGGAATATTTACCACGGTTGCACCGGCGGCAATAACGGCTTCTACCACACGCGCCAGGTATTCGTTTTCGGTACGTCCGGCATCTTCGCAGTAAAACTCAACATCATCCACGAAATTACGGGCATATTTTACGGCAGCAATAGCACGTTCAATAATTTCGTCCTGGTTCGATTTGAGTTTATGTGTGATATGATAAAATGAAGTGCCGATGCCTGTGTGTATTCGCTTCCGTCGTGCATATTTGAGGGCTTCGGCAGCCACTTCAATATCCTTTTCCACGGCACGGGTAAGTGCGCAGATGATAGGTTCGTGCACGGCTTTCGAGATTTCAACCACCGATTTAAAATCAACCGGGCTCGAGATTGGGAAACCGGCTTCAATAATATCAACACCAAGGGCTTCCAGTTGCTTGGCCACTTCAATTTTCTCAAGTGTATTCAACTGGCATCCGGGAACCTGTTCACCATCGCGCAGGGTAGTATCAAAAACATAAATCTTTTCACTCATATAGCTTTGTTTTAAAGAAAAGTACCCAGAAAGGATAACCTTATATTTTTAAGCATTATTGTCCGGTAAAAATTTGTTTCGTCCCTGATGGGACTGTTCTTTTTTCTTAACTTTTTTCTCCAATAGCTATTTGCCTGCGCAAATAATATACGGAACTGGTTATTAGCAGACTATGGGACGAGCCAAGTTGTATGTATTCTTTCCGGAAATCAAACCAACTTGTTCTCAGTATAGTTTCCAATGTTAGAACTGACAAATTTGAAACTTCTGAAACATTGAAACTCTGAAACCAGAAACCCTTAATTATTTTCCGGCCTTAACTTTCTAACCGCAGCACCTGCCACCCACATTTCCGAATCGCGGAGTTCTTTCAGTTCAACTTCAAGTTTTTCGCGGTAATCGGATTTGCTGTTCGAGTCGATCGAAAGCTGTGCTTCGTTTCCACTGGCTACTTCGTTATATAATTCTTCAA